>Ga0187846_10001423_pt1 | contig 13510 bp, 13 predicted proteins | sample TC_taG_FD_161473 | JGI IMG/M metagenome (GOLD analysis project Ga0187846, IMG submission 161473) | Biofilm microbial communities from the roof of an iron ore cave, State of Minas Gerais, Brazil - TC_06 Biofilm (v2) | ecosystem: Environmental > Terrestrial > Deep subsurface > Cave > Wall biofilm...
CTCCAAGGTGCTGTCGGCGCTCGCCCAATGGCCGACCCTGATTTCGCCGGCCTCGGTGGTGGGCGGCTTCCTCTTCGCCGCGGCCGTGGGAATCTTCTTCGGCTACTATCCGGCGCGGAAAGCCTCGATGCTCGACCCGATCGACGCGCTGCGTTACGAGTGACATCGCGGCAGCGCAGGTGTTACGATTGCGCATCTCCAGGCACGGAGGGCACTATCGTGGCTGTGATGCGCATCGGGCACGTGTCGGTCCGGGTAACTGATATCGAGAAGGCCCGCGACCACTACAGCAACGTCCTCGGTCTCATCGAGACCCATCGCGAAAGCGGCGGCACGACCTACTACAAGGCGTGGGACGAATGGGACCGCTACAGCGTGGTCCTCACGCCCGCCGACAATCCCGGCGCCAACTATATCGCCTACAAGGTCGAGCGCGACTCCGACCTAAGCTCGATCGGCGACGCCGCGGCGAAGGGCGGGATCGAGGTCGAGGAGCTCAGGCCCGGCGCGATTCCTTTCGTGGGCCGCGCGATCCGATTCGCGCTTCCGACCAGCCATCGGATGGTGCTGTTCGCGGAGAAGGAGGCTGTCGGAAAAAGCGTCGGCTCACTAAATCCCGACCCGTGGCCCGACGATCTGAAGGGCGCGGGTGCGATGCATCTGGACCATTGCCTGATTATCGGCGAGCTCGAGCCTGCCGAGGGAGTAAACCGCGTCACCGATACCTGCCGTTTCTTTACCGACGTGCTGGGTTTCAAGCTCACGGAGCAGGTGATGGTTGGGCCGGGAAACTCGATCCAGGCCGCCGCCTTTCTCTCCTGCTCGAGCAAGCCGCACGACTTCGCGGTGATCGGTGGGCCGCGTCCCGGCTTCCACCATTTTGCGTTCTACCTGGACAGTTGGAACGACGTCTTGCGCGCGGCCGACATCATGTCCAAGCATCGCGTCAAGATCGATGTCGGGCCGACCCGCCACGGCATCACGCGCGGCGCGACGGTGTATTTCTTCGACCCGGCTGGCAATCGCAATGAGACTTTCGCCGGGATGGGCTACTTCGTCACGCGCGACATGCCGACGATCACGTGGACCGAGGAGCATCTGGGCGCGGCGATTTTCTACCACGGCCGCCAGATCAATCCGGACTTCACCAACGTCTATACCGCCGCGACGTGACACTATCGGAAGAGCAGGCTCAACCCGACGCGTCGGCAAAGCGGCTCGCTCATGGCTCCAGCCGCTCCATCATGCGCGGGAACGGGATCGTCTCGCGGATGTGATGCAGGCCGCAGAGCCACGCCACCACCCGCTCGATACCCATCCCAAACCCCGCGTGCGGCACTGAGCCGTAGCGCCGCAGGTCGAGGTACCAATTGAGCGGCTCGACCGGCAAGCCGTGCTCGACAATTCGCTGCCGCAACGTTTCGTAGTCGTCCTCGCGCTGACCACCGCCGATTATCTCGCCGTAGCCCTCGGGCGCGAGCATGTCGACGCATAGCGCGACCTCCGGACGCTCTGAGTCGCGCTTCATGTAGAAGGCCTTGCACTCGGCGGGATAACGATGGACCATCACGGGGCGGTCGAATTCGGCCGACAGCGCCGTTTCCTCGTCGCCGCCCAGGTCGTCGCCCCATTTGACCTCGAAGCCCTTGGCCTTTAGCCGTTCTACCGCCTCGTCATAGGCGAGCCGCGGATAGGGAGTGGCTGCCGCCCGCTGAAGCGGTGCAAGGTCGCGCTCGAGCGTCGCCAGTTCCGCCGCGCGGCGCTCGAGCACGCGGCGCACGATGTAGGCGACGAAATCCTCGGCAAGCTGCATGTCCTCGGCTAGCGTGTAGAAGGCGACCTCCGGCTCGACCATCCAGAATTCCGTCAGATGGCGCCGCGTCTTGGACTTCTCGGCGCGGAACGTCGGGCCGAAGCAGTAGACCTTGCCGAAGGCGAGCGCGCCCGCCTCAGCATAGAGCTGCCCGCTCTGCGTCAGGTAAGCCTTGCGCTCGCCGAAGTAGTCCATCTCGAAAAGATTGGTGGTGCCCTCGCACGATGTCGGGGTCAGTATCGGCGCGTCGAAGAGCACGAAGCCGCGCTCACTGAAAAAATCGCGCGCCGCGGACATGACCTCGTGGCGCACGCGCAGGATTGCGTGTTGGCGTGCCGAGCGGACCCATAGATGGCGCAGGTCGAGCAGAAACGCGACGCCGTGCTCCTTGGGCGTGATCGGATAGTCGACCGCGGGCGCGTAGACCTTGAAGCGGCTGACCGCCAGTTCATAGCCACCGGGCGCACGCTTGTCCTCGCGCACCACGCCGGTGAGCTCGAGCGAAGTCTCCTGTCCCAGATGGTCGGCGGATGCGAACGCCTCGGCGCCGACATCGGCCAGCGACGCGACACACTGGCACAGCCCGGTGCCGTCGCGGACGAGCAGGAAGTGAATCTTGCCGCTGGAGCGCCGGTTATAGAGCCAACCCTTGAGCGTCACTTCTTCGCCCACATGGCGCCCAAGTTCCTCGATATAGACCCATGCCATGCCGCTATTTAAGCAGATCGGCGCACGATGGCGAGATGCGCCGCCGCGAAAGGGGGCCGCTCGTTTGCGAAACGGCGCTGAGATAGGCTGAGATTCGGCCGCGATGAATGGGCTCGACTATCTGATCCTGGGGCTTATCGGCCTGGGCGCAATTCGCGGAAGCGCGGGCGGAGTTCTCAGAATCGCGTCTTCACTGATCGGACTGGTCGCGGCGGTATACCTTGCTTCGGTGTACGATCATGAGGCCGGGGAGTATCTGGCGCGCTCGCTTTCGGTTCGCCCCGAAGTAGCCGCGGCGCTGGGCTACGTGTTCGTCCTTGTGGCCGTGTTGGTGACCGTCTCGTGGGGCGGCGCCAAGCTGACCGAATTGATTCAGGCCGTCCATCTCACCTGGGCCGACCGGTTAGGCGGCGCGTTGGTGGGCGCCGCCCTCGGCGCGCTGGTCGCCGGGTTCGTGGTGGTTATCATGACCGCCGTGATGCCCGCGGAGGCGTCGATCGTCCGGCGCTCGCGGCTTGCGCCAAACGTGCTGGAGTTCAATCATGTGTTGGCGGGATTCGTTCCCCAGGACGTGCGTGACGCTTATATGCGCCGCGAAGCGCAGCTCATCCAGTACTGGAACGAGCATCGAGGCGACGCTCACGAAGCAGAATCGTCGCCCGCTCCGTAAGAACTGATTGGCAGCGAAACGCGCTGGGCGCGCGCCTTGCGGATGAGCCGCGGTTAATCGCGAGGAGCCGTGACAACGCCCCCTTTAAACGAGGGCGGCGTCGAGCGCGCGCACCAGATGACTCTTGGGCACGGCGCCGATGATTTGCTCCTTGACCTGGCCGCTCTTGATGATGAGCAGGTTGGGGATGCCGCGGACACCGTAGCGCGCCGGCGTCTCGGGGTTGTCGTCGACGTTTATCTTGACCACCTTGAGGCGGCCGGCGTATTCGCCGGCTAATTCGTCGATCACGGGGGCGATAGCGCGGCAAGGCGCGCACCAGGGAGCCCAGAAATCAATCAGCACCGGCTTGGCGGATTTCAGAACCTCCTGATCGAAGCTCGTATCGGTGACGTGACTGATTAGCTCACTGGCCATCGGAACTCTACTCCTCGCCGTTGCATTGGTATTGTTAAGCTAAGTACCGCTGGCCGGACAGTCAAGGCGGATCTATTCGGGGCTTTTTTCGGGACGGTGCCGCCGGGCAATATCAGTTGAGACAGGAACCCGATAAACGAGCGCTGCATTGACATCTCAAAAATACCCGGCATTCAATCATTTCGTGAGCGTACTCACCGGCAATCGCGCATCGAGGGGTTTCTACAGCGAGCGCGTCATCCCGCAAAATCGGCGCGGGCAGAATCGTCAGGGTATGGCGGCGATCGCGCTTGTCGCGGTAGCGCTCGTGGTCGCCGCCGCGGTCGGGACGCACGCCGCTATCGAGCAGGTAGGAGCGCCTGCGCCGGACTTTGCTTGTGCGACGTGCCTGAATCATAAGCCGTTCAAGCTGAGCGACCTGCGCGGCAAGGTCGTGCTGGTCGATTTCTGGGAATACACCTGCATCAACTGCATCCGAACCTTCCCGTTCCTCCGGCGCTGGGACAAGCTGTACGCTCCGGTGGGACTGGTAATCGTGGGCGTGCATACGCCGGAGTTCGGCTTCGCCAAAGATCCCGCGCGAGTGGCGGATGCCGCGCGGCGCTTCGGCTTCGATTTTCCAGTCGCCGTCGACAGCGATTACAAAATCTGGAACGCCTTTCATAACGAGGCCTGGCCCGCGGACTATCTGATCGACAAAAACGGCAGCGTGGCTTACATGCATATCGGCGAAGGCGAATACGGCGACTTCGAGCGCAAGATCCAGGAGTTGCTCAAGCAGGCCAATCCGAAACTCGACTTCAACGTTGCCAAGTACAGGATTTCGGCTGACGAGAACGTCAACCTTTTCGGCGGCGTATGCATGCGCGCCACGCCCGAGACCTACCTGGGCTTCGCCCACGGACTCAATATCGCGAACCCTGGCGGCGAGGATCGCACTCAACAAACTACCTACGCAGCGCCCTCGGATATTCCGATGGACAATTTCGCACTTAACGGTCCGTGGCTCGCGACTGCGGAGCAGGTGAGTCACACCACACAGGTGAAGCCGCCGGGTGATTCCGTCGAGCTTCGCTATCGCGCCAAGTCGGTCTACCTGGTGGCCGGCTCTGACGACTCGAAACCGAAACGTCTGTACGTCACGCAGGACGGCAATCCGCTGCGCAAGGGCGCATCGGGAGTCGACGTACGCTCGGACCCTGGCGGGCGGACCTACGTCGATCTCGCAGGCAAGCGCATGTACTACATCGCGAACAATCCCGAGTTCGGCGGCCATCTGCTGGGGTTGTACGCGCTCGAGCCGGGGATGTCGCTTTATTCCTTCACGTTCGGCAACAACTGCGAGAACAAGTTCGCGCACCGCTGAGCGGAGCGACTTTTCCGTGATTCCGTCTCGCGCTCAGAAACCGATGGCAGAGCATGGGCGTTAGAGCAAATCGCCCGCAGATTGATCTGTCGCCGGTGCCCGAAGTCATCAACATGACGGACCTGTGCGGCAATTCCCGCTTCACAGCGCATCCTGGATGTAATGCGCGGTTTTCAACATGAAATCGCTGGCTTAAAGGGCTATAGACACGAAAATTGCAGTAGTACAATATAATACGATATGGTCTCGCGAGCGGTAGGAGCAGAGCTTATCTATCCATCGTTGCCCGCCGCCATCACAACGGCGGCGCTGGTGATCTTGCTCAGCACGACTATTGGACGTTTTCTGATCGAATACGACGTTGTCGAGAAGGTCGCTCGCGACTGGCTGCCCTTCTTTCAGCCGTTTGTCGAGGCCCTGCCGGCCTGGGCGCGCGAAGCGCCTCTCATCCTGGGATGTGTGGCGCTGCTGGTGATTTTCACGGTGCGCTTTCTTGCCGAGAGACTGCCGGGTTTTGCGACTTACCTGTTGGCCTTCGCGACGGTTGGTGGGGCGTTTATGCTGATCCCGCCACTGCATAAACCGTCCAGCGCTCAGGATTGGGCCTTCGTGTGCTACGTGATCCTGGTTGCGTTCGTGGGCGGCCTGCCACATCCCTACGAAGACCAGATCTAATCGCTCACACCGCGCGTCAGCTTGACATCGGCGGCGGAGGCGTGGTCTACCAGCGGCATCGAGCCGGCCGGCTGCGACGCTGGCGGGCGCCATCTCACCGCGGCGCGTAATGCCGCGAGTCTGGCTTGCGACGGATGTGCTTCCCGAGGAGCCTTGCCGATGAAAGCTGCAGTGTTTCATTGCGCAAAGCAGCCGCTGATCGTCGAAAACGTTGATATCGATGAACCGCGCGACCACGAAGTCCTTGTGCGAGTTGTTGCCAGCGGGGTCTGCCACAGCGATCTGCATTACGTCGACGGACTGTATCCGCTGACTGCGCCCGCGGTGCTCGGCCATGAGGCGGCGGGGACCGTAGAGAAAGTCGGCAGCGCGGTCACCTATCTCAAGCCCGGTGACCATGTGATCTCGTGTTTGTCGGTGTTCTGCGGCTTCTGCGAGCAGTGCATGTCGGGTCATCCCAACCGATGCTCCAATCGCGCCGCGACGCAGCGGCCCAGGGGCGACAGGCAACGCCTTAGCCTCAACGGCCAGCCCATGCGTCAATTCGCCGACCTCTCGGCTTATGCCGAGAGGATGCTGGTCCACGAAAACGCGCTGGTGAAGATTCGCGACGACATGCCGCTGGATCGCGCCGCGCTAATCGGCTGCGGCGTGACGACCGGGGTCGGCGCCGCGCTCAACACCGCCAAGGTCGAGCCGGGCTCGACCGTCGCGGTATTCGGCACCGGTGGCGTGGGGCTGGCGGCGATCCAGGGTGCGCGGATAGCGGGCGCGCGGATGATAATCGCGGTAGACATGTTCGAGCACAAGCTGGCGACCGCCAGGCGCCTCGGCGCGACCCATGCGATCGACGCGTCATCGAGCGATCCGGTCGAGGAGATCCGCAAGATGACCGGTGGCGGGGTGGACTACGCTTTCGAAGCTATCGGGCTCAAGAAGGTCGCCGAGCAGTGCTTCGAGTGCCTGGCCACCGGCGGCACGGCGACGATCATCGGGATGATCCCGGTGGGCCAGAAAGTCGAGATCGACGGCCCCAAGCTGCTCACGGAGCGCAAGATCCAGGGCACCAATATGGGGTCGAACCGCTTCCGCATCGACATGCCGCGTTACATCGACTTTTACCTCCAGGGCCGCCTCAATCTGGACGACATGATCACGCGGCGGGGCCGGCTGGAGGACGTCAACGACGCGTTCCGCGCAATGAAGGCCGGCGAGGTCGCTCGCACCGTGCTGATGTTCGATTAACGCGCCGCAAACCCGTACAGCGAGGGAGCTTGCGATGAAAGCCGCCGTCTTCCGCGGACCCAATCAGCCGCTCACTATCGAGGAAATCGACGTCGATGAGCCGCGCGAGCACGAGGTGCTCGTGCGTTCCGTCGCATCAGGCGTGTGCCATAGCGACCTGCACTTTGTCGAAGGCCTGTGGCCGCATCCCACGCCCGCCATCCTGGGCCACGAGGCGGCAGGAATAGTGGAAAAAGTGGGCAGTGCCGTGACGTATCTCAAGCCGGGCGACCATGTGATCTCCTGTCCCTCGGTATTCTGCGGCTTTTGCGAGCAGTGCATGTCGGGCCATCCCTACCGATGCACCAATCGCCCCGCGACGCGGAGAGCCAAAGGGGAAAAGCCGCGGCTTAGCAAGGGCGGCGAGATGATCCGCCAGTTCAGCGATCTTTCGACATATGCCGAGAAGATGCTGTTGCATGAGAACGCGCTGGTGAAGATTCGCGACGATATGCCGCTGGACCGTGCCGCGCTAATCGGCTGCGGCGTGACGACCGGGGTGGGCGCGGCGCTCAACACGGCCAAGGTCGAGCCCGGATCGACGGTTGCAGTCTTCGGTACCGGCGGGGTCGGAATATCCGCGATCCAGGGCGCCCGGATCGCCGGCGCGCGCATGATAATTGCGGTGGACATGTTCGAACACAAGCTCGCAACCGCCAAGCGCTTGGGAGCGACCCACACGGTCGACGCCTCGTCCAGTGATCCGGTCGAGGAGATCCGCAAGATGACCGGCGGCGGCGTGGACTACGCTTTCGAGGCGATCGGCCTCAAAAAGGTCGCCGAGCAATGCTTCGAGTGCCTGGCAACCGGCGGCACGGCGACGATCATCGGGATGATTCCGATGGGCCAGAAGGTCGAGATCGACGGTCCCAAGCTGCTCACCGAACGCAAGATTCAGGGCTCGCTGATGGGCTCGAACCGCTTCCGCATCGACATGCCGCGCTATATCGATTACTACCTCCAAGGCCGGCTCAATCTGGACGACATGATTACGCGGCGCGGCCGGCTCGAGGACGTCAATGACGCGTTCCGCGCGATGAAGGCCGGCGAGGTCACGCGCACGGTACTGATGTTCGAGTGAGTCACGCGCCTGCGCGACGGCGCGCTGCCTGCGACAAGGCTGCTATCCGCGGTTCGCGCGTGGCCGCTTAAATCAGACGCAACTCCTTCATCACTGCACTCAGCTTCTCTGCCGGCCCAGGCGACATCTGCATCAGCGGCATCCGCATCTCGGTCGAGCATTTGCCCATCAGAGCGAGCGCCTGTTTTATCGGGATCGGATTGGTTTCCAGGAACAGCGCACGCACCAGCGGCAGCAGCCGGTAGTGTATCTCGCGCGCCCGGGTGTAGTCGCCCTCGAGCGCCGCCGCGACCAGTTCGTGCGTCTCGCGCGGCATCGCGTTGGTGACCACCGAGATCACGCCCTTGGCCCCAAGCGCCATCAGCGGCAGTACCAGCGAATCGTCGCCGGAGAGGATCGTCAGCCGGTCACCGCATAGTCTGCGGATGTCCGAGACCTGGTCCATTGATCCCGATGCTTCCTTGATGCCCGCCACGCTGCGGATCTCGCACATCCGCGCAAACGTCTCGGGCGCGATGTTTGAGCCGGTGCGGCTTGGGATGTTGTAGACGATGAGCGGCAGATCGACGGCCGTGCCGATCATTTTGTAGTGCTTGAAGATGCCGTCCTGAGTGGGCTTGTTGTAGTAGGGCGAGATCAGAAGCGCGCCGTCGGCGCCGACCTCACGCGCAAAGGTGGTCAGCCGAATCGCTTCGGCGGTCGAGTTCGACCCGGTGCCGGCCAGCACGGGAACGCGCCGGCGCGTCTGGTGGATAACGAGCTTAATCACCTGCTCGTGCTCGGCATGGGTGAGCGTCGCCGACTCGCCGGTCGAGCCGCACGGTACCAGTCCGTCGACTCCGCCCTGGATTTGAAACTCGACGAGTCCGCGCAGCGCGCGCTCATCAACTTCCCCGTCGCGAAAAGGAGTTACGATTGCCGATAATGCACCATTGAACATCGGACAGCCCTCCCCAAAGCTCATGCGGCGACAGGCTTCAACTCGCCGTCGCCGACCTCGACCTCGCCACTGAAGACTTTGACCGCATCGCCAGTCATCATCACGTGATTCGCATCCGCGCCACGCTCGCGCCATTCGATCTCCAGGCGCCCGCCGCGAAGCTCGACGGTCGCGCGCCGCCCGCTCCGTCCCGTCAGCGCCGCCGCAACCAGCGAGGCACACGCCCCGCTGCCGCAGGCGAGCGTTTCGCCCGAGCCGCGCTCCCACACGCGCATGCGCAGCGCGTCAGGCGCGAGCGGCCGCACGAATTCGGTATTGACGCGGCGCGGAAAGAACGGATGATGCTCGAACTGGCGTCCGATCCGGGCGAACTCGTTATCGTCGAGCGCGAAAATCGCCTCGTCTTCGACGAACACCACGCAATGCGGGTTGCCCATCGAGACCGCGGTTATTGCGAAGGTGCGGCCGCCGACTTCGAGCGGCCGGCCCACGATCCGGCCCCCGGCCGCTACCGGAATCTCGCTCCCCTCCAGGATGGGCTCGCCCATGTCCACGGTCGCGGCGGTAGCGCGCGCGCCGTTCAACCCGAGCGTTACGGTTTTCACGCCCGCGTCGGTCTCGACCCTGAGCGGGTTGCGCGGATGGGCCGCGCGCTCATAATGCAGGCGCGCGAGGCAGCGGATTCCATTGCCGCACATCTCGCCGCGGCTGCCGTCGGCGTTGTACATCTCCATCCGCACATCCGCGATTTTCGACGGTGCGAGCATGATCAGTCCATCGCCGCCCACGCCGCAATGGCGGTCTGAGAGCCGGCGCGCGAGTGCTCCCGGATCGACGGGCCGCAGGCGGTCGGCCACGACGTAGATATAATCGTTGCCGCACCCATGCATCTTCGTGAAGGCCAGCGTCGCCATCAGGCCGGCCCCTCAGCTCGCAGGTGGACCAGCTTTTCGCCGCGCACCAGGTCCTCGAAGCTCTCGCGCTCGCGCACGACGTGAAATTCCTCGCCGTCGGCGATTATCTCCGGCGCGCGCGGACGGCTGTTGTAATTCGACGCCATCACGAATCCGTACGCGCCCGCGCTCATCACGGCCAGCAAGTCACCCTCGTGCGGTTCCGGCAGTTCGCGTTCGCGCGCGAAAAAGTCGCCGCTCTCGCACACCGGGCCCACCACGTCGGCGGTCACCGCTGAGGCTCCGAGGCGCCGCTCGACCGGCAGGATCTCGTGGTAAGCCTCATACAGCACGGGACGGATAAGGTCGTTCATCGCGCCGTCGACCACGATGAACCGCTTTACGTCGGTTTCCTTTACGTAAAGCACGCGCGTCACGAGCATCCCGGCGTTGCCGACCAGCACGCGGCCCGGTTCGATAATCAGCTTGAGGCCGAGCCCGCGCAGCGGGTCGAGCAGCGCGGCCGCGTACTTTGAGGGCGACGGCGGCTCTTCCTGGTAGGGGATACCCAGTCCGCCGCCCAGGTCAACATAACGCAACGCGACGCCGCCGGATCGCAGCCGCGCCACGATCGCGGCGACTTTGTTCGCGGCTTCGATAAAAGGTGCGGTATCGGTTATCTGCGATCCGATATGCGTGCTGAGACCGACAATCTCGAGGTCGGGCAGCGCGCGTGCTTCGACATAGTACTCGTCCACCTGCGCGAGCGGCACGCCGAACTTGCTGTCGCGATGGCCGGTGGAGATGTGGGGATGGGTGCCAGGATCGAGGTCGGGATTGACGCGCAGGCTGACGGGCGCGCGCCGGCGCATGCGATGCGCGACCTGGGCCACTCGATGCAGCTCGGGACGCGACTCGACGTTGATCATCAGGATAGCGGCCTCGAGCGCCGCCTTGATCTCGTCGTCGGTCTTGCCCACGCCGGAAAACACGATCTTGCGCGGGTCAGCGCCTGCCCTCAGACAGCGCATCAGTTCGCCAACCGAGACGATATCGAAACCTGCGCCCATCGCGGCAAACAGTCCCAGCACGCTCAGGTTGGAGAGTGCCTTCATCGCGTAACAGATCAGATGGTCAGTTTCCGCGAAGGCCTCGTCCATCACGCGGAAATGCCGTCGCAGGGTGCGCGCGCTGTAGACGTACAGCGGCGTGCCGAGGCGCGCCGCAAGCTCGGCGACCGGCACGTCTTCAGCAAACATCCGGTCGTTTCTGTAGGAGAAATAATTCATCGTGAGAAGCGCGCCGGGCTGCGCTTCGCGGCCTAACCCGATGACTCCCGCTTTTATCACAGCCGCTTGAAATCGATAAACGGGCGCCCCCGGAAGCACCCGAGGAGCGGGGAGCGCGCCGGACCCGCCGCACGCCTTCTTAGGCGGGCGGCGGCGGCATTGCCGGTATGGGAGTCGGCGCCGGCAGGGTGAAGTTTTCGGGATTGGGCGGCGGTTGTGCCGGGGTACGCTTTATCTCGGTGACGTTGGAAGGATCGCTTTGATAGCCGTCTGCGGTCTCGGCAATAATTGCATAGCGATAGCTGTGACCGAGAGCGGCAGTGGTGTCGATATAGGCGAAGCGGCGCGCTTTGCGGAAGCGTTCCTGGTCGGTCACCGGCAAATCCGTGATCTCGCCGAACGGTCCCTCTCCCTCCGCCCGCAACAGGCGGAAGCCCGCGAGATCCCGCAGCGCCTTGCCGCCGCTGTATTTCAACGGCCGGCTCCAGGTCAACCGGACACCCTGCGAGTCGGGCTTGGCGGAAAGGTCATTGATGCGTTCGGGATGGGTGCGCTCGGGTGGAATTGGCCGGCTCTTTGCCCCGCATCCGAGCATCGCCGTAACGCCGAACAATGCCGCCGCCGCGGCCCACTGCCACTTCATCGATCCTCGAGCCTCCTCAAATAACGTCGCATCGCGGCGGCACCCGGTCCACCGGGGAGGTTTCGCGCACGCACGGAATTCTCCGGCCGCAGGCTGCGAACCGCGTCGGGACCGAAAACCCGGCTGTGGCGATGGAGGTCGGCAAGCGTAAACTCCTCGAGCGAGCGCTTTGCCGCGATCGCCTCGCGCACGATCCCGCCAACGATCTCGTGGGCGTCCCGGAACGCGAGGCCGCGCCGCACCAAGTACTCGGCCAGATCGGTCGCGAGCGTAAAGCCGCCCGCCGCGGCCCGCATCGCGGCAACGTCAAACTCAAGCCGCGGCCACAGCCGCGCCATCAGCGCCAGCGCGGGCTTGAGCGTGTCGAGCGCGTCAAAGGTACGTTCCTTGTCCTCCTGCAAATCGGAATTGTAGCTGAGTGGCAGGCCCTTGAGCACGGTGAGCATCGCAACCAGGTCGCCGATAATCCGACCGCTCTTGCCGCGCACCAGCTCGGGCAGGTCGGGGTTCTTTTTGTGCGGCATCATCGAGCTGCCGGTCGCAAACTCGTCCGGCAACGCGACGAAGCCGAACTCAGTGCTGCTCCACAGGATGATCTCCTCGGCCATCCGCGACAGATGCACCGCGCAGAGCGCAGCGGCGGCAAGGAAGTCGACCACGAAGTCGCGGTCTGAGACGGCATCGAGACTGTTTTCGCTGATGCGCGCGAATGCGAGCTCGCGCGCGACCGCGTAGCGGTCGATCGGCAAAGTTGTGCCGGCCAGCGCCCCCGCTCCCAGCGGCATCACCGCCGTGCGCTCGAGCGCTTGAGCGAAGCGCTGGCGGTCGCGAGTGAACATCTCCGCGTAGGCGGCAATATGATGCGCGAGCGTAACCGGCTGCGCGCGCTGCAGATGGGTGTAGCCGGGCATCACGGTCTCAAGATGCCGGCGGGCAAGAGTTGCCAGGACCCCGCGCAGTCCTTCGATCAAGCCGATGATCCCGGTGATCTCGTCGCGCAGATAGAGTCGCAGGTCGAGTGCGACCTGGTCGTTGCGCGAGCGCGCGGTATGCAGCTTGCGCGCGGGCGCGCCGATACGCTCGGTCAGGCGGCGCTCGATCGCGAGATGAATATCCTCGTCGGCAAGCTCGAACCGGAAACGCTCGCCGGCGATCTCACGCTCGACTGCATGGAGTCCGGCGACAATCTTCGCGGCCTCGGCGCGCGTCAGCAGTCCCATCCGTGCAAGCATCCGCGCATGCGCTATTGAGCCGTTGATATCGTGGCGGTATAGACGGCGGTCGAATGGCAGCGAAGCCGTGAACGCTTCGACCTCGGGCAGGCGCGCGCGCGCAAAGCGGCTGCGGATGAGGCCGCCGGGCGCTCCCGAACGGCGCGGCCTGGCAGCGGCGCCGAGCGATGGGTTTTTGGAGATGCGGGTTCTGCGGCGCGATTTCACTGCGGGAGATTTTGAAGTTGCCGAAAACCCGCGACCGGCACAAGTAGGCGTCGCAAACGCATCATCGTACGCACCCTACCAAGGCCTTGGGGGAATCGCCGAGTCGGCGCGACTCAGCGCGGCGGGGTGGTGCGGCAAAAGCAGCCGCGCGCGGCACAACTCATCACGCCGTTCGGATGCGTGATATGGACATCCAGCTTGTGATTGCACTTCGGACATTTCTGGTTGGCGGTGCGCACCAGCCGCGGCGTTGGGCGCGGAGGCCTGAACTGGATAACCTTCCCCATCGTGT
>Ga0187846_10001424_pt1 | contig 13509 bp, 9 predicted proteins | sample TC_taG_FD_161473 | JGI IMG/M metagenome (GOLD analysis project Ga0187846, IMG submission 161473) | Biofilm microbial communities from the roof of an iron ore cave, State of Minas Gerais, Brazil - TC_06 Biofilm (v2) | ecosystem: Environmental > Terrestrial > Deep subsurface > Cave > Wall biofilm ...
TGCGATCGTACGTGGACAGCGCGCTCTCCTCGGCCTTGTCCACGATAGGGTCGATCCAAAACATCGTGTTCTGGCCGGCCGGCGGTACGTATTTCCCCGAATACAACGACTCGTTATCCGGGTCGGCGCTCGCGACCCATGAGTACAACGCGATGTCATACTTGCCGCGGTTGAGGATGCCGTTTTGTGCGTACGTCGCAAAGAGGAGCTCGGCGGGATAGTTCTTGATGGGGGCGTCGATGCCGATGGCCTTGAGGTTCTCCTGCAGGAGCGACTCGACGGCTTCGCCGGTCTTGCTGCCGGTGACTGTATTCAGCGAGACGCTCAGCCGGACGCCGTCTTTCACGCGGGTGCCGTCCGGACCGGCTTTCCAGCCAGCCCGGTCGAGCAGTTCCCGCGCCGTCGCCGGATCGTAGTCGAATCGCTCGACGGCCGGCTCATACGCCCACGAAAGTCTTGGAATCACAGAGTAGCCCAACTCGTGCACGCCGTGCGTGACGTTGCGGACGATCTTCTTGCGGTCGATGGCGAGCGAAATCGCTCGACGGACTCGCACGTCGTCGAGGATCGGATTCTTCATATTGAAGTCGATGTGAGAGTACACGAGCGAAGGCGCAAGCTCTACGCGGTAGCCTAACCACGGCAGGTTCTTGATCTCCGGATACAACCCCGCCGGTGCACGAAACCACGCGTCTTGTTCGTGGGTCCTCATCTGCGTGAGAATCGTGTTCTCGGCAGGTACGAACTTCTCGATGATCCGTTTGAGCTTCGGCGGGCCACGCCAGTAGGTCGGATTCGCAACTAGTTCGATATGATCGCCATGCACCCACTTGACGAATTTGAACGGTCCCGTTCCCACCGGGTTTGTATTGAACGGCACCTGATTGATGTTGGGGTACTTTTCGAGCAGATGTGCCGGGAGAACCGGGTAGCCGCCGCCTGGGGTAAAGAACGTGTTGACAGCGGGCGCGAAGATCTGTTTGAGATGAAACCTGACGGTGTAGTCGTCGAGCGCCTCGACCCGGTCGATCCGCAGCCACGCGGTGCGCTGTTGTAGGTTGTTGTCGGGATTGAGGATCGCGTGCGTGGTGAAGACGACGTCGCGCGCGGTGAACGGCGCGCCGTCGTGCCATTTCACGCCGTTGCGCAGGTGGTAGGTGAGCGTCAGCCCGTCCTCGCCGATGCCGCCATTCTGATACGTCGGCACTTCCGTCGCGAGCTCCGGAACCAGATGCATCTTGTCATCGTAATTGAAGAGAAACCCGAACATGAACATGTAAAGATCGATGCTCGTCGCCGTGAACGTGAGCAGCGGATTCATGGTCGCCGGTTCTTCGATTTGCGCGTAGCGCAAAGTGCCGGGGATCGTGGCGCCTTGCGCTCCGGGCTTGCCGGCTTCGGTGCTGACGCGCGAGCACGCGCTCATGCTGAGCGTAAGCCAACACGCGAGCGCAGCCGCGATGATGGACGCGGGCAGCGAGGCTATTTGCCTGCGGGTTGCGCCTGCGGCGGTGGTACGACCACCGTGATCGTGCCGCTCATCGACGGATTGACGATGCTTGAGTACGTGAACGTGCCGGCCACCGCCGCCACCCAAGTCCACTTGCCGCCGTTCGGCGCGATCATCCCAGAGTCGAACGCCCCCGGCGCCGTGACCGAATGCGGCTGCGAATCCTCGTTTACCCATGTGACGTTGGTCCCCAAGTTCACGACGATATTGGCCGGCTTGAACGAATTGGCGCCCCGGTCACCAAGTATGTTTATGGTGACGATGGACGAGTTGCTGCGTTCTTGGCATGCGGGAAGGAAGACAAGACTCGTCAACGCGAGGGCAAGCGCCGCGAGCGTGCGAGCGCGGCTGAACAGCAAGCGCATGTCCTCCGCTTCTCGCAGCGCCTCCCCCTGCCCTACACGGGTGTGACTCGAGCCTCGCTCGATCTGTCAGTGGTTTGCGATCGTCCCTTCAGCGAACAGCAAGTTCTGTTGTGCCGTATACGCGCCAAACAACGCGTTCACGTAATCGCCGCGCGCCTTCGTCAAGCTAACTTGCGACTGCAGCAGCAAGATCAGCGTCGTCACGCCGGCTTTGTACTGCGCGTTGGTGACGTCGAGCACCGTCTGTGCCTGGTCGAGCTCGGCCTTGGACGCGTCGACCTGCTGCACCGCGGTCAGCGCGCCGAGGTACGCCTGGCGCACCGACAGCGAAACGCCCAATTGCGAGTTCACGAGAGCGGCCTGCGCGCTGCGCTCGTTGGCTTCGGCCTCTTTGATCAGGCCGCTCGTCAGGCCGCTATTGAAGATCGGCATCGACGCGACCGCTCCGAAATTGTACGTGTTCGTGTAGTTGCCGCCGTTCGTCGCGAGCATTCCATTCGCGACGCTGGTGGTCGCCGTGCCGGTGCTCGCTACCGCGCTGATGGCGGGGAATCGGCTCGCGCGCGCGGCGCGCAAACCGCGTGACGCGGCGGTGTACGACGCGTTCGCGGCTTGCAGATCGCTTCGCTGCGCTTGCGCGATCGACAGCACCGTTCCAAACGCCGGCAGCGGCGGAACGGTTTGGGCGGCCTCGGCGGTCAAGTTCACCGGCGTATCGGACGGCAAGCCCATCGCGTTGAGCAGGAGCGCGATCTGCGTCTGCTCGCCGTTGGCCGCTTGCGCTTCCGTGAGCCTCGCCTGAGCGACCGGCAGTTGCGCCGTCAAGACGTCCGCGCGCGACGCGACACCCGCGCGGAATTGGGCTTCAACCAACTTCTCCTGTTCTTCCGCGAGCTTGCGGCTTTCGATCGCGACCTGGTACTGGTAGCGCGCCTGCAACGCCGAGTAGTAGTCTTGGGCTACGTTGAAGAGCACTTGATCGATAGCGCGCAGCGCGTTGAGCGAAGCGGCATCGCGGGACCAGCGAGCCTCGCTCATCTTGGCGTAGGTCGAGCCGCCGTCGAAGATCAGTTGGCTCAGGTTGATCGACCCGTTGTTGGTCGTGAAGAGCCCGGTGCTCACCACGCCGCCCGACCGTATCGGCGCCTTCGAGCGCCCGAAGCTCGCGCTGGCGTTGATGCCCGGCAATGCGGCGCTATTGGCGACTTCCAGCTGCCCGCTCGCCAGATCGAGCGCTGCGCGCGCGAGCTCGAGCTGCGGCGAGCGCTGCACGGCGACCATCTTCGCATCTTGCAGGGACAGCGCGACCGGCGTCGCCGTTGCGCCGGGGGCCGCGGAAGGCAGCGCCATCGGCGCACCCGGCAAGGTGCCCGGCGACGTGAGCGAGGGTGTCGGCGTCGGCGTTGGCTTGGCGGCTGCGACTGTCGTGATCGTCGAGGGGGTTTGCGTCGCAGCGCGCGCCGCGTTCGTGGGCGATGTCTGCGCATATGCGGCGCTGGACACGCCGCCGATCGTCAATGCTGCAATCGTTGTAATGATAGAACGTTGAATCATACTGGCTCCTCTTGTCGTGTTGGGGATTCGGTTTCGGGGGAAAGAACAACCGGCTCGAGCTCGCCATTGGTCGGCGTTCGCACGCCGAACAGGTCGGCCACAAAGCGTCCGATCGCGGTGCGCATGTACCAGTTGATGAAGCGTTGCCCGTTGAGATACGCAACGGGGATGACCAAAAGGGTCAACATCGTTGAAGTGAGCAGTCCGCCGATGACCACTGCGCCCAGCGGCGCTTGTGTCTCACTGCCCGGTTGCAGGCCGAGCGCTAACGGCATGAGGCCCAGACACGTCGCGGATGTGGTCATGAGAATCGGACGCATCCGGATCGGCCCGGCCTTTAACAGTGCGGCGCGCACGCTCATGCCCTGCGCGCGCAACTGGTTTGTGAATTCGACGAGCAGAATCGCGTTCTTGACCACGATGCCGATGAGCGTCAGCAGCCCGATCATCGCGGTGAGACCAAGCGACTTTTGAAAGACGAAGAGCCCGAGCCCGACGCCCACGATCGCCAGCGGCAGCGTCAACATGATGACGAGCGGCTGCCAGAAGCTCTCGTACTTGGCGGCAAGGAGCATATAGATGAGCGACACGGCGAGTAAGAGAGCGAGGCCGAGCGATGCGTAGGTCTCGTTTTGTGCCTGGTTCGCAGTGTAGAAATCCCAACGGTAGCCAGGCGGCAGCACCATCGCGGCCAGGATCTTATTCATCGTGTTCTGGGTGCTGCCCACCGGCGCGCCCACGACGTCACCTTGGACCGAGATGAATCGCTGCTTGTTGAGGCGCGTGATTTGATTGGGCCCCTTGCCGAAGACGACCGTCGCCACTGATGCCAGCGGCACGGCCGCCCCGGATTGTGAAATCAGACTGATCTCGTTGACCTGCTGCACCGTCTTGCGCTGGCCCACGGGGTTGATCACCAAGATGTCGTACTGGGTGCCGCCGCTCTCGAATCTGGACGCAACCGTACCATCCGTCTCCGTCGCAACAGTGTCCGCAATTGTCGAGAGCGGGATGCCGAGTTGAGCGGCTGCCTCCCGGTTGACGGCGATGTCCATCTCGGGCGCCGAATCCGAGACCGACGTGCGCAGGTTGATCAGTCCCGGTATCTGACCGCGCACTTGGTCGACCGCTTGATTGCCGATCGCCGAGAGCTGCGCCAGATCGGGTCCGAACAGATCCACTTCGACGCCGGTCGAGGCGCCGGTCGCGAACGACAGGATGCGGCTGACGATGTCCACTGCAGTCGGAAAGCCTTGCACCCCAGGCTCGCTGTTGATCTCCGTGCGCAGTTTGGTGACAAACGCGTCTGTTGAGATCTTGCGCGTGCTGCGCGGGCCGAACGGCTTGAGCGTGACGAACAGCTGACCTTGGTTGCCGACTGGGCGGGTGGAGAATCCCACGAAACTGCGCGAGACGCCGATGTTGGCGTAGACGTCTTGCACGTTGGCCGTGTCTGCTCGCAGCTTCTGTTCCCATCTGAGTGCAAACGCGTTGTTGTCGGCGAGCGCGGTGCCGGTCGGCAACGAATAGTTGACGGTGATGTAGTTCGTCGTCGACGGCGGCAAGAACTCAAAGCCGCGGCTGGCGAGCAGGATGATGCCGGCGACGATCGCCGCTGCTGCGATCCCCGCGACCGCCACGCCGTGGTCGAGCGACCACCCGAGGACCAAACGGTAGCGCGTCTCAAGCCCATGATAGGCGGCCCCGAAGCGTTCGAATACCGCTTCCTCAAAGCGTGCCAATGCGCCGGCGTTCAGGTCGACGTGCGCTTCCTCGACGTCGCTGCGATGGATGAATCGCGCTGAGAGCATCGGCACGACTGAGAGCGCGACGAGCAGCGAGATGCCGATCGCAAAGACGACGACGAGCGCAAACGGCTGGAAGATCTTGCTGGCCACGCCGCCGATCAAGAGCATCGGCAGGAAGACGATCATGACTGTGATCGTGGACGAGACGACGGCGCCGTAGATCTGCTGCGCTCCGGACTTGGCGCCGTCGACTTGGCCTTCGCCGGCCTCGATGCGCCTGAAGATGTTCTCGAGCACCACGATCGCGTCGTCGACGATCAAGCCGACGGCCAGCGCCAGTCCCCCCAACGTCATGATGTTCAGATTGAAGCCGCCCAGATACATCGCCAAGAACGCGCCGGCGACAGACGTCGGAATCGACAGCGCGATCACCAGCGTGCTGCGGATGCTGTGCAGGAAGAACATGATCACCAAGACGGCGAGCACAGCACCGATCACCGCGTTTTGTTTGAGCGCATTGATCGAGTCGAGGATGTAGTTGTGCTGATCGTACACCGGCGCGAAATGCAGACCGGGGTATTGCGCCTCGAGAGCCTTCAATCTGGCGTTCAGCGCCTCGACGACGGCCACCGTGTTGGCGTCGGCCTGCTTGCTGACGGTGATGCCGACCGAGGGCACGCCGTTGAGCCGGTTGATGATGCGCTGCTCCGCGCCGGTATCGAGCACGCGGGCGACCGTACCGAGATAGATAGGCGTGCCGTCTTTGGCGGTGGCGATGACGAGCCGTTCGAACTGCCTTGGATCGGTGACCAAGCCGGTGACGCGTATCTGGTATTCGGTCGACCCCTCGCGCCCGATGCCGCCGGCGACGTTCTCGTTTTGCTGCGCGACGCGATTGATGATGGTCGAGACCGGGATGCCAAGCGCCGCAAGCCGGTCGTTGTCGACCTCGATGCGGATCTGGCGGACCTGGCCGCCGCTTTCCACGGCCGCGCCGACGCCGGGCACTGCTTCGATTTGCGGGATCAGCGTATTGGCCACGAGATCATCGAGGGCTGTCGCCGACATGTTGGTGTCATAGAGACCGACGATGAGCACCGGCAGCTGACCGGGATCTGCCTTGAAGACGAGCGTCGGCTGCAGGTTAGGGTCGTTCGGAAGCTGGTTCTTGATCCGGTCCAATTGTTCGCGTACATCGCTGGCGGCGGTGTCGACGTTGGTCGAGAAATTGAACTGCGCTTGAACCACAGAAACGCCGTCGAACGACGTCGACGTCACCTGTTGGATGCCGGGCACGCGCGAGACCGCGTCCTCGATCGGCCGGGTGATGAGCTTTTCCATCTCCGGCGGCGCGACGTTCGGATAGCTCGTCGAGAGGAAGACCAGCGGAAATGAGAACGTCGGCAGCAGGTCGATGGTGAGCTGGCGTAAGCCGTAAAAACCCAAAAAGATGATCGCGATCATCGCCATGATGACCGCGACTGGGCGGCTTACTGAGAAGTTTGAGAGGAAGATGGTGAGGGACCCTCCTGCGCGGCGCCCACGACGCTCACGACTGATCCGTCCTGTAATGCATCCGGCCGTTGGGTGATGACCTGCGCACCCGGCTGAATGCCGGAGACCTCAGCTTTGTCTTGCGTTTGCAGTCCCACCGTCACGGCGACCGACTTCGCTTTGCCGCCGTTGACGATGTAAAGCGCGTAGCCGGAGCTCGTCTGATACAGCGCGACGCGCGGAATCACGATGATGTTGCGATGTACTGCCTGCGTGAATCGTACGTTCGCGACCATGCCGCCGCGCAAGACGCGATCGGAGTTCGGCACGACGATGTGCGTGAGAAAGCTCAACGTGCCCGGCGAGGCGGCGCCGTTGACGACGTTGACGTGCGCGCGCCAGACTCTCCCGGGGACCGTGTCCACGGTGACGTCCACCGGCGTGCCTTCCCGCACGTAGGCCAGGTCGTCATCGGGGATACCGACGTTGATCCAGGCCGGATCGAGCTGCGACACCGTCACCAGCGCCGTTCCCGGACTCGCCAGCGAGCCGGCGTCGACGCTGCGCGCCGTGACGACGCCGTCGAAGGGCGCGAGGACGTTCGTCTGTGCGATCTGCGTTTGGATCGCGGTGACGGCGGCCTGCGCGTTGGCGATGTCGGCGAGCGCCGAGCTCTTCGAGCCGGCTGCGAGGTTCGCGTTTTGCGCTGTGACGAGCGCCGCACGATACGCAGCCTCGGAGGACATCGCTTGGTTTTGCGCTTGATCGAGCGATGTTTGCGAGACGTAGCCCTGTTTGAAAAGCTCCTGATTCCGGCGCAAGTTGGCGTCCGCGTTGTCGCGCGCGACGCGCGCCGAATCGAGGTTGGCTTGCGCGGTCGACGTGCCGCCGACGTTTGATGCTTTCACGGAGTCGAGATGCGCCGCCGCCTGCGCCAACTGCGCCTGCAGCGTGCTGTCGTCGATCTTGACGAGCAGCTGACCCGCCTGAACCGACTCGCCGAGCGATACGTATACTTGTCTGACGTTGCCCGAGACGACGGATGACAGCGTGGCTTGCTGACGCGGCGCCACCGTCCCGGTCAACGTGAAGGTGGCGGTGATGTTGCCGCGGCTTGCTGTGATCGCCGAAACGGGCAGCCCCTGTTGTACCTTTTTCGGCTGCGCCTTGGCGCAGCCGCCGATAGACAATGCGGCGAGGGCGATAGCCGCGAACGCGCACGCCTGGCGCAACCACGATGCGCTGATCATTGAGAAACCGTCCTTATTCTTTGCGTCTTGTGGGAGTTGGAATGATACGGATACTGCGGCGTGCGTGGTGAAGTTTCGGGCTCTCCGTCCGTGGATGCGGTCATCGGCGTCTTCAATCCGAGACGGTTGAGCGCAACTTTGCCGGACACTTTTTCTCTGCGCGCGTGGCGCAGCGCATGCGCCATGAGGTCGCGCAATGCCCGCAACTCCTCGGGCTCGAGTTCGGCGATCGCCGGCGGTGCTTGCGCCATCCGGGCGGCCAGCCGGCGGTGCAGGCGCGCGCCGGCCGGCGTGACCGCCAGCATCCGCATGCGCCGGTCGCCTGGGACGTCCTTGCGCGCTACCAACGCGCGCGCTTCGAGCCGGTCGATCAATCCGGTCACGTTTGACGCGTCGCAGCCGAGGATCTGCGCCAGTTGCCGGCTCGAATGCGGACCTTCTTTGGCAAGCACGTGCAGCACGTGCGACTGTTGCTTCGTCAGATCGAATTCGGCTGAGGCGCGCTCGAAGTGGCTGCGCTGCGCCTGGAAGAACTCGATCATGAGTTTCCAAGCCTGCGCGGCCGTCGCGTGCGCACTGCTGCCATTGGAAGCGTGACGTGTCATATGCGCTTATCCGCTTCCCGCGCTAGCGTGGTGCAATCCTTCATAATCTCAATTATCAATCACTCAAGATTTCCTGGGAACGCTTCCGGGCGCTGGAACCTTGTGCTCGCATGCCGGAGCTTGTGCGCCGGCATGGAAGGGTGAGTTCGTGAATGCTGAGCTGCGCTTGCGCCTTGGTTGGATGGCGGTGTTGCTGCTCTTCGCTGCGGCCGCGGCATTGCTGTACTTCGACTTTGCGCGCTTTCGCAGCGGCGCAGGCGTGCGCTACGGCCGCGCGGCGATCGGCGCCCCGGCGCCGGACGTCACGTTCGACACGCTCGATGGTTCGAAGCAGCCATTGCGCGCCTCATTCGGCAAGCCGCTCATCGTAAATTTCTTCGCCACCTGGTGCGTGCCGTGCAAGGCCGAGTTGCCCCTCATCGAGTCGCGTTACGTCAAATTGCGCTCGCAGGGTCTCACGGTGCTGGGCGTGGACGAACAGGAAACCGTAAAGGCGGTGCAGGCGTTCACGCGCGCGCACGGCGTGACGTATCCGCTCGTCATCGACAGCACGGGGTCGGCGTTCGACGTCTACGCCGGACACGCGATCCCGACGTCGCTCTTCATCGATCGAGACGGCGTGCTCCGCGCGGTGCACGTCGGCTATTTGACCGCAGACATCCTCGACGCCGAACTCACCAAAATAATGTAGCACCCGAGCGAAGCTCGGGTTTCGAGGAAAGCTCGCGGTTTATCTTACGGTGTGCGTTTGCCGTTCTTTGCTTGCTGTGCGGCGAGCCACTGCGTGGCGGACTCAGCTTCGCGCAGTTGCGCTTTCACGACGGCGATGTAGCGCGGACAGTTGGGCCCATCCGGCTCGTGGCAGTAGCCGCGCACGCAGGTCGCGCCCGCATCCTTGAACAGCACCGGGTCCTCGCGCTTGAGGATGCGCAGCACTTGGAACGACATCTCGCGGATCTCCCACTGCGCCATGTTGCACGTGCGCAGCGTCAGGAATTCATACCAGGCGCGCGCATTGCCGGACACCACGAGCTGGCTGGCGGTCGCATTCGGCAGCACGAACCGGGCGTCTTCGCTCGGTATGCCCGCATCCATCATCGCGCGATAGACGCGGCCCACCTCCGCCATGAGATTGTCGAACTGCGCAGACACCGCGGGCAGCGACGAAACGCGCGCCGGTTTGACATACGGGAACTGCGCTTCTTTAAACGCCAGATAGCGTTGGCTCTGCTGGTCGAATTGCAGATGGCGGTGGCGCACGAGTTGATGCGTAGCGGCACGCGAGAGACCGGTGACGCCGAAGACGTAGATATTGTGCTCGAGCGTCGAATGATGGCCTGCGGCGCGCACGCGGTCGACTGTTTTCACCATATCGTCGGGCTTGGTACGCCAGCGCTCCACGATCGCATCCGGAGAATTCGCCGAGTAACACGTCCGAGCCGCAGTCGCCGTCATCGCGGTCGGTGACGGCGACTTTTCCAGCAGCGTGACTTTGACTGTTACTTCGGGCATAGCACGGGTGATTTCGCGCAGCGCAAAGCGCTGTCCGCCACGTTAAGAAGTGGTTAGCATGAAGCGAGCGAGCGCTTTCCAAGGGGAAAGTACGCTGTCGAAGCGCGGGACAAATTTCCGCACAACGATTCCACGAAGTGGTCCTGAGCGTGTGGGGAAAGGAAAAGGGCCGGGTACACTGTACAAGGTCGAGCCAAGGCTTCAATGAGCTCTTCAACCTGGAAACCCCTAGGAGGTTCGTTTTGAAAAAGCTTCATTTGAGTTTCGCGATGTGGGCGCTGGCGGCGCTGGCTCTCATCGGCACGGGATCGCCCAGCTTCGCGGACTCCATCGGCCAGGCCGATCTAGGGCCTGTGCTTCCCGGCGTGCAGATCGCGCAAGCGATGAACTTCGGATCGCCGCCGTCGGGCGAGATTCCTATCCTTTATAATGATCACCACGTCTACGGCAATCCAAGCTCGCTCAGACAGAATCGCGTTCTGGTTGCATTGGTCAAGAACGGTCAGATCCTCGTGCCGTTGCGCAGCATGTTCGAAGCCATGGGGGCGACGGTGAGCTGGGATCCCGCACGCAAGACCGCGACGGCTCAAAAAGCGGGCGCGTCGGTGCAAGTGACCTTAGGCAAGAACGAGGCGATCATCAACGGCGAATCGCGTCCGCTAGACGTGCCGCCCGAAGTTTATAAAGGCGTCGTCGTCGTGCCGGTCCGCGTGATGTCGGAAGCGCTCGGCGCGTACGTGCAGTGGGTACCGGACCGCCGGGTTGCGGTCGTGCGCTTTGTGCCGCCGACACCGGTGCCGACACCGCCACCACCACCGCCGCCGCCACCGCCGCCGCCGACTGCAAGACCGACGCCGACGCCGACGCCGGCGCCTGCTGCGCCGACGTATAGCGGCTTCGTCGAGGGCGCGTACGTCTTCCACCGCGTCTCCAACGAGTTCGCGGCACAAGCGACGACGACCGGCAGCTACCAGTACTACGGCGCGCTGCTCTTCGAGCCGTTCGCGATCAAGGTCGGCCTGCTCAGCGATCAATACAATACGACAGTCAACGGCAACGCCCCGGCGCCAGGAGCAGTGTGCACTCCGACGCTGTCGCCTAACCCGGTCGTGCCCGGCACACCGGTCACCTTCTTCAAGACGATCGACGGCGGTACGTGTTACGTTCCTCAGTTCAAAGCGCGACAAACCGTCGGCGAAGCGCACCTGGACTACAAGGTCTTCAATCCACACGTCTACCTGGGCGTTGCCTACGCCGGCATGGCGACGAACTGGGGCTACCCGAAACTCAACGGCTGGGGCTTCGGCCTTGAGAAGCTGCCCGACCTCGAGAACACATTCACGGTACACGGACAGTACTTCTACTTTGCGAACATGAACGCCAATTACGTCGTGAACGATCCGGCCAGCGCGCACTTCAACCAGCAGTTCACGCAGAAGTACGCGGTGCAGACCTACGACGCCGGGTTGGACTTTGTGTTCAGCAAGACGTTCCCCGTCTATCTCTACGCCGGCTGGGATGGCAACGTGATGGTCGCGCGCGCCAACGCGCCGATCAACCAGACGCACTCGGGCCCGTACGTCGGATTGGGCTTCCGCTTCTAGCCCAAGCGGCAGCTCGAAACGCCGGTCGAACCGATTCGACCGCTACATCAAGTGAGGCGGCGCCTGTGTCAGGTGCCGTCTTCTTGCGGTCAATCGCCCTGGCGAGCCGGCAGGTGACGCGTAGCGCCTCACAAACGGTTGCCCAACGGGTTGACTGATGGGCGCCGGTAGCGCCGGGGAGGGTAACCCATTGAAGAGGTGTTTGGTATCGTTTTTGGCGGCGGGCGCTTTCGTCGCCGCCGGAATCGCTCCCAGTTTTGCCGCGGCGATGGACTTCGGCTCGCCGCCGTCGGGCGAAATTCCCCTCCTTTACAACGACCACCACGTCTACGCGAAACCTGATTCGTTGAAACAGAACCGCGTGCTCGCGGCGCTGGTCAAAAATGGCGCGATTCTCGTGCCGTTGCGCAGCATGTTCGAAGATATGGGCGCGACAGTGACCTGGGATGCGCCTAGCAAGACCGCTACCGTGCACAAAGCGGGCGCATCGGTGCAAGTGACGTTAGGCAAGAACGAGGCTCTCATCAACGGCGAATCGCGTCCACTGGACGTGCCGCCGGAAATGTATAAGGGAGCCGTCGTCGTGCCGATCCGCGTCATGGCCGAGGCGCTCGGCGCGTACGTGCAGTGGGTGCCGGACAGACGAGTTGCCGTCGTGCGCTTCGTTCCGCCGACACCCGTGCCGACGCCGCCACCGCCGCCGCCACCGCCGCCGCCCCCGCCACCCCCGCCGCCCACGCCGACGCCGAAACCGCCGCCGCCCCACTACACGGTGTATGCGCAGGGCGCGTATTTCTTCGGTAAGGCCAACAACGAGTTCGCCGACCGGGCGACCGAGTCGAGTGCGTACACCGCCGAGGGCGCGATCGTGTCGGGGCCGTTTGCGTTCAAGGTCGACTACCGCTCCGATCAATACAACACGACGGCCAACGGCATCATCCCGGCGCCGATCACGACGTGCAATCCGTCGCAGCCACCCGCTCCCTCGACCCCGGGCCAGCCGGCGACGATCTTCAAGACCATCGACGGCGGGGTATGTTTCGTGCCGCCGTTCAAGGCCAAACAATCGTGGATCGACGGACGCGTCGAGTACAAGGTCGCCAATCCCAACATCATGGTCGGCGCAGCGTATGGCGGGGCGTCGAACAACTACGGCTACCCGCGGCTCAACACGTACGGGATCGGGGTCGAGAAGCTGCCCGATTTCGTCCGCGCCTTCAACTGGTACGCTTCCGCCTTCTACTTCCCGACGGCACAAGGCAGCTACACGGTCGTCGATCCGAGCAGCCCGCACTTCGGCGTGACGTACAGACAGCAGTACAACATCACCCAGTACGATGTTGGATTCGCCTACCTGTTCGGCAAGTCGCCGGTGTATTTCGCCGGCGGTTTTCAAGGCGATTACTGGACGGTGTCCAGCAACGCGCCGATCGGTCAGACGCACGCCGGCCCATACGCAGGTCTCGGCGTGAAGTTCTAAATCGTCACGACAATCGTCAAGACCGGGCACCTCGAAAAACGGGCCCGGTCTTTTTTGTCCCGCTGAAGGGTCCGCAAAAATTCCGGCGGACCCGCCATGCGGGAGGGCTTGCCGTTCCGCACGGGAAAAACCCGAGCCGATGCGGCCTTCACGCGGTGTCCGTGTCGTTGGTTGCTTCTTGGGGCCGATTCGTCGCGCCCTATTCTCAGATATTTGATTGGCCGGGGCGATCGGCGCCTCGACCGTTTGGTTATCGTTCTTTAACGTTTCATCACTTCGCGCCAGGAGGGTAGCAGGTTGAGAAAACTCCACGTCGCGGCCTTCGCAGCAGCAATTCTTGTCGCCGCGGGGATCGCACCCAGCTTCGCTGACGGTCAGGCTGTCAAC
>Ga0187846_10001425_pt1 | contig 13502 bp, 11 predicted proteins | sample TC_taG_FD_161473 | JGI IMG/M metagenome (GOLD analysis project Ga0187846, IMG submission 161473) | Biofilm microbial communities from the roof of an iron ore cave, State of Minas Gerais, Brazil - TC_06 Biofilm (v2) | ecosystem: Environmental > Terrestrial > Deep subsurface > Cave > Wall biofilm...
GATCACTTATCGTGCGCGACAGCTCAGTGATTACCTAATACTCACACCGCAACACCTGGCTGAATATCTAGGGGAACATCTCAGCGTATGGGTTGGAGTACCGGGTGAGCGTCAACTCCCGCCATTTCTCTTTTGCGGCGAGTTGAGCGAAGTGTCGCGTCAGGTATTGCAGGCACAGCTGGCAGGGAAAAGCATGTTTGTCAGTGACCTGCAATCGACACGGCACGCTTCCGTACTGGCTCAACTTGCTCTACAACGCTTGCTTGATGGTAGCATTGACGATCCTATGTTACTTGAACCCTTGTATTTACGGCGACCTTCAATTACGACTAGTACTCGTAAACAGCCGCTCCTGGGGTATAAACCGCATCGGTCGACTGATCCGGGTAAGACAGAAAGGGAACAGGGTGCATTACGTCATTGATCGCATGACGATGCCAGACGTGCCTCGCGTCATCGAGATCGAGCGCTTAGCCTATCCTTCGACCTGGCCTCCGAGCGCTTACCGCAAGGAGCTACAGGAAAATCGTTGGGCACATTACATTGTACTGCGCGATAATAAGATTGCAGAGGAGCGCATGGCAGTTCCTGTGCAAGAGCCAGAGCGGCCTCGTCGTTTCTTTCCGCTCACGCTTTTGCCGAATCGTCCATCTACTACAGTGTCAACGCCCAGCCTGGCCTCGATCATCGGTTTTGCTGGATTATGGCTAATGGTAGACGAGGCGCACATCACCACGATTGCAATGCACCCTGACTTTCGCCGCCTGGGGCTGGGAGAATATATGCTGGTAAGCCTGATTGATATTGCTTATAACATAGGTGCGAAGTGGGTCACACTTGAGGTGCGTGTCTCCAACTTCACTGCGCAGAATCTCTACCGTAAGTATAGCTTCCGGGAGGCAGGTCTGCGCCATCGCTATTATAGCGATAACCAGGAAGACGCCTTGATTATGTGGACGGATGAAATCAACTCTCCCAGCTATAAGCAAAAATTCCAGGAATTGAAAGCCACACTTATGCGAAAACTCGAAGCGCAGTAGGGACCTATGCTCATATTAGGTATCGAAAGCTCATGCGATGAAACGGGGGCAGCCATCGTCAAAGATGGCCGGTATTTGCTCTCTAACGTGGTAGCCTCGCAATCTGAAATTCACAACCGTTATGGCGGAGTCGTGCCAGAAGTTGCCTCGCGTCAACAGCTTGCTACCATCATTCCTGTAATAGAAACGGCGCTTGACCAGGCTGCTTGCGGCTGGGAGTACGTTGATGCTGTTGCTGCCACCTATGGCCCTGGGCTGGCTGGATCCCTACTGGTAGGCCTGACTGTTGGCAAAGCCATAGCCCTGGCATACAATCTCCCATTTCTTGGCGTAAATCACCTTGAAGCGCACATTTATGCCAACTGGCTGCGTAAACAGGCCAATGTGACTACCTCACAGGAGACGGATGATGGCGACTGGGAATATCAAGAGGGTGATCCAACGTTTCCTTTGATATGCCTGGTGATCTCTGGAGCGCATAGTGAGCTTGTGCTCGTGCGAGGTCATGGACAATATGAATTATTGGGTCGTACACGTGATGATGCCGCCGGAGAAGCTTTTGATAAAGTAGCGCGCATTTTAGGTCTCGGCTATCCTGGTGGGCCAGCTATTCAAGAGGTGGCCCAACACGCTGAGGAGGAACTGCTGCAGCAGGGGAAATCTGCCACACTGGCGCGCAATGCCTATCGATTACCGCGTGCCTGGCTGCGTGGTACCTATGATTTCAGTTTTAGTGGTTTGAAGACAGCAGTGCTTCATCTTGCCGAAGGTGCTACCGGCGTTCAGCATCAGAGCGATGGTCGTCCTTCGAGCGGCACAGAGGGGAAGCAAGTCAGCCAGTACACACGTATGGGAGCTCAAGCAGCACAGAAAGGTGGAGCGAATGTGGGGTTGCTAGCTGCGAGTTTTCAGGAAGCCGTGGTGGATGTACTGGCAGTCAAGACACGCCTTGCAGCACAGGAATATCATGTGAAGCAAGTATTACTCGCCGGTGGGGTAGCAGCTAATATAAGCCTGCGAACACGCCTGGAGCAGGAATTGCGGCCACTCAACATCCGCTTTAATTATCCGCCAATTGAGTTCTGCACTGATAACGCTGCGATGATTGCCAGCGCTGCTTTCTTTCACCTGCTTAGAGGCGAACAACATGGTTTTGAGCTAGATGTTGAACCCGGCCTGAGCCTGCCATTTACGAAAAAGTGAAGGTGTTGTATGTCAAAACAAAAAGTATATTCCCTTGGTATCGACCTGGGTGGAACGAAAACCCTGGCTGCGGTTGTGGATATCACTACTGGTGAAGTTATTGCCTCAGCGCGCAAACGCACACGAGCTGAAAAGGGACAGGATTTTGTATCACAACTCATCAAAGAGCTTTCATTAGCAGCCCTGGAAGCTGCAAAATTGCCCGCTGATGCCAGCATAGTCGCGGTTGGTGTGGGAGCAGCCGGGCAAATTGATCGCAAAGCAGGTGTCGTCGTAGATGCCCCGAATCTGGGGGTCAAAGATATGCCACTGCGTGAGATACTTGGCAAGGAATTTGGCAAGCCCGTCGCGGTTGGCAATGATGTGGAAGTGGCCGCCCTCGGCGAATACCTTTATGGCTCAGGGCGAGGATATAGCACCTTCGTCTGTATCTTTGTTGGCACAGGCATCGGCTCTGGCATTGTGCAGAACGGGCGTATGTATACAGGGCTTACAGGTACTGCGGGTGAGGTTGGGCATATGACTATCCAGGCGGGTGGGCGCCTGTGTCCCTGTGGTAGTCGTGGTTGTTTAGAGGCCTATGCCTCCCGCACCGCCATAACTAAAGCAATCATGGCGGAAATACATCATGGGCGCATCTCAGTGCTGTCCAAGGAAGCGGAGCTACAACTGAAGGAAGGCGAAACTATCATTCGTTCGGGCTTGCTGGCGATCGCTCTTAATCGTGGCGATGAGCTAACCACTGAGATTGTCACCGAAGCGGCAGACTACCTGGGGTATGGCCTGGCGTCGGTGATGAACTTCTATAATCCTGAGTGCATCATAATAGGTGGGGGAGTCATCGAAGCCATCGACCTGCTTTTTGAGGGCGCTGTTCATCGCGCTCGCGTTACAGCATTGGCGGAACCGGCCCGCAAAACGAAGATTCTACGAGCAAAGCTAGGGGATTTTTCGGGCGTCGTGGGTGCGGCATGTCTTGGGGCAGAGGTGGCAGGATTTGCATTTCCCCTCCAATAAATCGTTGCTTTCCGTGAGAGAGGAATGGGGGAAGGTATGAATGGAGCAACACCAGCTATTGACGTGCGGTCTGTCAGCATCGCGGATGCGCCTGCTCTGCACGAACTAGATTACAGTTTCGAGACGGATCGAATCTATACATTACGCGTGGGTGGAATGCTGGCCCAGGGCAGTGATAGCCCACGTGACCTTAATAAGCCAGCAATAGCCTTTGAACTTTGGGAAACACCCGTCGAGCCACCACTCTATAAGAGCTATCTTGAATACGAGCATACCCTGGAGGAAGTCGAGGCGAAACTGAACAGCGTCGATGGCGGCTACGTCGCTCTTGCTGATGGACAGATGGCAGGCGTAGTTTTGCTCAAGGTGGAGGAATGGCGTTCGGTAACTCGAATTGAGGATATCATCGTTGGCCGTCAGTTCCGTCGCTACGGCATCGGCTCACTACTGCTCAATTGTGCCTCTGACTGGGCGCGTAAGCGGGGCTGCTGGGCAATCGTCTTAGAGACCCAAAATGTCAATTACCCCGCCATACAGTTTTATCTGCGCAATAGTTTAGAAGCCTGGAGTATCTATCAGCACTTCTATCCCCCTGGTTCGGTTGAACACGAGGTGGCAATTTTTATGGGCAAGAAACTAAGGTGAGAACAAAGGAGCACCCATGCAGATTCTGGCAACCATCATCGGCGTTATTCTAATCTTTTTGATCCTGATCGACAGTTTCGAGACGATCATTCTGCCGCGCAAGGTATCACGGCGCTTCTTCAGACTGTCGCGCCTCTTCTATGCAGCGACCTGGGTGTTGTGGTCCTCAATAGCGCGTAAGATGCGTCCAGGGAATCGACGCGAGTTTTATTTGAGTTACTATGGTCCACTCTCGCTGATCCTCTTGCTCATAGCCTGGGCGTTAGTCCTCATCCTCGCCTTCGCGCTTTTCCAATGGGGACTAAGTGACCCCTTGAATGCACCTGAAAAGCAACTAACGTTTTGGACTTATCTCTATTTGAGTGGGACGACTTTTACAACCCTCGGGTTAGGTGACATCACACCAGTGGCAGGGCTGCCTCGACTCCTCGTGTTTGTAGAGGCTGGCATGGGCTTTCTATTTCTTGCCCTGATTGTTAGCTATCTACCGGTGATATACCAGGCTTTTTCGAGGCGTGAAGTCAATATCACCCTCCTCGATGCGCGCGCTGGTTCGCCACCAAGCGCAACTGAATTTTTACGCAGGCAATACCGTGACCAGCGTATAGAGGAAATTGTCCAGTTTATGCGTGAATGGGAGAGATGGTGCGCAGAGTTGCTGGAGAGCCACCTCTCCTATCCGGTCCTGACCTACTACCGCTCTCAGCATGAGCGCCAGTCCTGGTTAGCAGCGCTGACTACCATCATGGATACCTGCGCATTATTGATTATTGGGTTCGAGGGTGTTTCAGCACCAACTGTACGGCACACTTTCGCTATAGCGCGCCATGCGGCGGTTGACCTCGCCCAGGTCTATGGGACGCCACCGTTGGATCCCAGGCTCAATCGCCTCTCAAAAGCTGAGTTTGCACGGATGCGCGACGCACTTGCTGAGGTAGGGCTGGTATTCGATCATGGAGAGGATGCTGAAGAGCGTCTCTCTAATATACGACGATCGTATGAGCCATTTGTCAATGCATTAGCAGATCACTTGCTGCTGAACCTTCCTCGGTGGATCCCTGAGACAAAGACAGTCGATGACTGGCAGACAAGTGCCTGGGATCATTTTGCTCAGTGGTCCCCTGAAAAACTCGATGAGATCACGCACATCATCATCGATCATAAGAAGAAAGCGCCTGTGCATCATACCCACGCGCACACGCATAGCAAGCAAGCTGAGGAGCACTCCCAGGATGGCAGTGGGCGAGAAGCATCGTGAAGGTGAGAGATTCTCTACGCCTCACGTCCCGATATACCGCGCATACACCGAACGGGCCACCTGCTGATCATCGGTGCCCTTAATAATTGCGCGCGCATCGGGGAAAATGGTCAGTTCGTACCCATCCACAGTGAAGCGCAACAGGTACTCATTATAGGATACCTGTCCCACAGGCCGTAGCCGATCAGCCAGGTCCGGGAGGTTAATCCTGTCACCCTTTCTTCCGCTTCGCACCTGGACTGCATTACGTCCACAGAGGCTCGTACTGCTCGTACCACTGAGCGAATCGAGAAATTCAAAATGATGCTGTGCGCAAGTAGGACAATCTGCCTGGCGTGGCAATTCTATGCGCTCACAGGTATTCTCCCACACGTCCATCCAGAACATCGCGCGGCTCACCTTATCACTTTTCAGCAGCAGCTTGAGAGCTTCGGTAGAGGCGACGCCAGCAATCGATCCTACAATACCGTTCAGAACTCCCGCAGTGTCACAGGTAGCGCTAGTGCCGGGAAGAGGCATTTCTGGAAAAATGCAGCGCAGGCAGGGCGTATCCCCTGGCACGATGTTCATTGTCACCCCATATGAGGCAATGACACCGCTGTAGATCCATGGGCGTCCATATTTCACACACACATCATTGAGCAAGTAGCGTGTCTCAAAATTGTCGGTGGCATCAAGCACCAGGTCTACATCTTGTACCAGCGATTCTATGCCGTCAGCATTAATATCTTCTACCAGCGCCTCTACCTTCGTTGCGCTATTCACACGATGAAGCTTTTCAGTGGCAGCTATAGCTTTCGGCAGTCGTCGCGCAATATCATCCTCGTCGAAAAGAATCTGCCGCTGCAGGTTATTCAATTCAATGTAGTCGCGGTCGGCAATCACCAGCCGTCCTATACCAGCTCGGCAGAGGTTGTTGGCAAGTACAGTCCCCAGTGCCCCGCAGCCGATGATTGCTACTGATGAGCTGCCCAGGCGCTCTTGTCCCTCTTTACCAATGGGTACAAACAGCGTTTGTCGTGAGTAACGGTCGAGTCCAGGCATCACATAACTCCTTGCACTGGCGTTCAGATCCTCGTGCCAATACATTTCTCGTTCTATTCTAGCACAAAACGTTGATTCTACCACAAAACGGCAGTTCGGGATGAATGGTCGACTGCATAGAGTTATGAGGTAGATACCATGAAGTCTGCTGTCAATGCTGCACAATATAGATATTGGCCCAATCGTTAGGGGGAATCAATCCTTGCTGGTTGTCAACCATGCCAACCACGTAAGGTTTGAGTAAGAAAACGTTCGTGACTTGTTCCATTGGCATCCAAGCTACATCGTTGACCAGTTGCTGTTCTGCCTGTTGATACTGCTTCATTCGCACACTTGATTGAAAGTTGGCGTCTGCCTTCTCCAACAGCGCCTGAGTAGCCTGCTGCTGTGCTGCGTCGTTACTGGCGTTTTCACCATAATTCATGTTGTTATTTGGTACTCCACTGTCAAATTGGCGCGTCAGCCAATCTTGTGGATCAGCATATTCAGCGACCCAGGCCAGGCCCCAAAACTGCAAGCCTTGCGTATTATTTGTCGCTGCTGTCACTTCGTCGAGCAGGCTATTATAGTCTACCGGGTCAGCCTTGACTGTTACGCCTAGCACGCTCTGCCACATGGCAATCAGCGCCTTGACCTCTTGATCAAAGTTGCTCACCCCTGTAGCATAAGTCAATTTGATTGGCGGTAACTGACCAGTACTTGACCATCCTTCCTCATGTAACCCCTGCTGTAACAAAGCCAGGGCCTTGCTGGGGTTCCCTTTGAGGGTTTGTGTTCCATCAGGGCCTGTCAGATTTGGATTGTAGCCAGGCATACCCTGTGGAATAACGTGGTTTGTCGGCATCACAGTTCCTTGCCAGACATTTTTCGCGATCGCTGATTTATCGATGGCCAGGGCGAATGCCTGGCGTATGTGGATATTGTCGAATGGCTTAACCAGGTAGTTCATAGTATAATAATTGATCCACAATTGCGGAACCTGGTGGAAATCTGGACGCTTCTTATCATTGGCAAAGGCGGTAATGGGCACTCCGGTAACATCGACTCGATCAGTTTGATATGCCTTGTAGGCCGCTTCCGCTTGAGGATAGAATGGAAAGATCACCCTCTGCAGTTGTGGTAACGCGTCGTAATAGTTGGGATTAGGTGCAAAGTCGATTTCTTTGCCGTGTACATATTGTGTTACCCTGAATGGTCCAGCGCCACCGCCTGTGGTCAGGTGATCAGTGAAGTTCGCTCCAAACTCGTCAATTAACTTCTTCTCGACTACAAAGGAGCATGGATATGTAAGCATAGCCAGGAAATATGCGGACTTCTTTTTTATTTGTATCACGACCGTGTTTGGGTCGGGTGCCATCAGGCTATCGTTGATCAATGTTGAAATTCTCCCCCCCAGCAGCTTATCAGAATCTTTGATCAGATCCAGGTAGATTGGAGCAACCGTGGACTTCGTGGCTGGTTGTAATGCGCGATCGATACTATAGATCACATTTGTTGAAGTCAACGGGGTACCATCGCTAAACTTGAGGTGAGATTTCAGGTGAAATGTCCAGGTCAGCCCATCGGGACTTTGTTGCCAGGATTGTGCAATCTGGGGGTGTATTTGAAATTTATCGTCGAATTGCACCAGTCCTGTGAAGACCATTTGAATGGCTGAAATAGATGAGGCATCATATGCAAGCGCCGGGTCGAACGTAATAATATCCGATGCCCCCAGGATGGGAGCTATATATACTTGCTTATTGGCTGGCGCTTTTACCGGCTTACTCGGTGGGTTAGGACCCCCAAATAAATTGCAGGAGGACAACAGCAGTGCAAGCAAGCACAATAAAAACGGCGTAAAACGAGCAGTATATTTAACTTTCATAAGCAATCATCAGCGAAATGTAGTGGCGGGGCTTGCCCCGCCAGGCATTGTTACTTTCCCCCGCCAGCCATCGCGCTCAATTGAAAAAATGTTTATCACAAATTATTGACCAGGGAATTGCGTTTAGCAAATGCGGCAGCACGCAATGCTACATGTAAAAATCCTTCGATGTTGGTATCTGTTAAGGTCGAGGGCCATCTCAAATATTCTTCACCCGCTGCCTGCACAATTTGCATCGTATGTCCCTGGTCGGCGGCGGCATCGTCTTTCGCGGCGGCCAGTCCTATGATGGCGAATAGAGAGCGTACATCATGCCCCAGTTGAATATAACGTCGTGCAGTCGAAAATGCTCCGGCCAGGTCTTGTGCATCTAATTGTTCGCTCAGTGTTTCCAGCAATGCCGGGGCAATCAAGCCTCCTCCGAGGATAGGAGAGCGCGTCCCCGTTGCCTGTGTTGGAGCGGTCCGCTCTTCCAGCTCATTATGTAATGTATTCAAATACGATGCAGCCATGAACAGCAAAGGAAGAGCTTCCACTTCCTGTGTTTGCACGAAAACCAGGCCCACGGCTGCCGAGAAGAGCAATCCATGCGCTGCCTGTACAAAGGCCTCGCGATCACCATCATCAATCCGTTGCATCAGATCGGTTGCAGTCAGCGCAATCACAGAACTTATTCCGTGAGCAGATGCTCCTGCCTTCATAAGTGCATCGTAGGCTCCCTGGCAAATTTGTGGTGTGTCAGCATTACTGAGGATGAGACGGCGTAGAGGAAGCGCGTTCTCTTCTTTAGGCGCGGCCAGGCGTGTACGATAACTGGCAAGACTATGAATTGAGTCGGAAAGGAACAAGCGGACCGTATTGACCCAGGCGGGCTCTTCAGTATGCAACGGCAAATGCGGCGCTAGCCAGTGTATAATATTAGGCGCTCGAATACCCCACTCCACCGCATCCAACAATTGTGTGCCCCTCACCGCAAACATCAGTGGGTGCCCGGCATTTTGGAATGTGGTCGAAATACTATCGTATACACGTATCTGCATGGTGCGATAATCCGCGCCTGTACCGTACAAACCAAAAAGCAATCGCTCAACCATGGCAACATCATTGCTAAAGACGGCGTCATGCATCACAGAATTAACTGTTTGCCCCTCCGGCAATCCGCTCGGATATAGTGGCGCTGGGTAACTGGTATGCTCTTGAGCTTCCTTGCCTTTACGCACTTCTGGGGCTGCGGCAACCAGTGCCTGCACCAGGAATGGCAAACCGCGCGTATGATTAAGTGCCTCTTCTCCAAGTGTATAGTGGAGGGGGATGAGCCAGCGACACATCGTGCTCGCGGCATCGAGTGTAAGAATCGTATGCCCCTCACTATCTGCGTGGGCGGCAATCATGCCTATGCGCCCTATCAACTCGGAAGCGTCCGCGCCATGTTGTGTCAGTTCGCGTCCAACAGCAATGATTTGGTCGCTGTCACCAGCAGTAGTTGCATCAACAAGTGTCGCAATATCGATATCCATTCCAACTGACGCCATAAGTTTTTCAACCTCTACATTTATAATTCTCGAATAGCTCGTTCGATGCGCGGAATATCCGCGTATTCCTCGTCGAGCAGTTTGTATGCTCGTTCTAAGTACAGTTCAGCAAGCCTGGCTCCGCGCTCGCTGGGATCAAAAGCGGCTGCTATTAATTCAGTTCCTCGATATTTTTCCGCCAGTGACTTTGCAATGCGCTGCATGCGTTGCTTCGTTTCCTGCAACTGGTGTGCATCCTGACCTTCGAGCGCATAACGGGCTACACCCACTAGCTTACCCAGTTCCGCCAGGCGTTGCCGGTCCGTCATCGTCTGTATTAGCAGTTCTTCAGCGTCCAGGTCATCGAGGGCAAGTGGTGCTTCCTCTTCAACTTCCGCAATAGATGGAACCTGGGCAAAGGTCGAAGCAAAGTTCACGTAGAATTGTCCGTACTCCTGGCACGCTTGTGCAACTAGCTGCATGCGCGTCGCCTCATCTTTCGGGTTAACTGTGCCAATTTCGCACAGGTCATCGTCGCGGCGCTCCGCTAACATCTGCAGGCGCTCTAGTGTGCTTCCTTCCTCCAACATCGGCGGGATAGGCATCACAGGAACATTCGTCGCCTCTTGCAAATCCTCTGGTGATAACTGGGAAGCAAGAAAAGAGGGAAGATACTTCGCCAGTGAGAGAGGCATGGGAGGTACCACGCAGTACGTTGCCAGAACTGTGCGAGCATCTGTAGTACTGTGTGCAATAAAAATCGCATGCCCCTTTGGTGCCTGTGGTTCACCACGTAAGAAACGTATGGTCATAGAGAAGAGTTCCTCTGTTGTTGGCAAGGTGAGAGCCGTTCAACGATCTTGTGAATCCTCTCAAGAATAGTTGTCATGATTCCCTCCTGCTTCTATTTTTCATGCTCTTGCTTAATTATAGCATGACGAACATCGAAAATTGCTACATGATCTCTAGGCGCTTGCGTAATTCTCCCAACCGTTTGACTAAATCTGTGTTGGTGCGCGCCTCATCCTCAGTCACTTCATCGCTCCGGGTCGGGATAGAGTCCTCGTAGGCTTTTATATGCTGCGCGATTGCAGCCTTACCTGCAATGCGGGCAAAAGAAGAAAGAATCGCGTGTGCCTGGCTATCCTGGTTTCGTCTAACTTCAGTAATGGCCCCTTGCGCGTAAAGCTCCGCGTATTGATGCAGGAACGTACTCCATTGCTGTGCTGAACTCAGCGTGTGCATAACCCCCTCTACCAGTGCGATAGCCTCATTCAAATCATTCATTGCAAGGTCCAATTGTCCACGTGCCAGCAATATGCCAGCCCGCTCGTAACGCGCGTCAGACTCGCCTAGAGGTTGGCGCTGCTGTTGATAAATCGTTACTGCTTGCTCGAATTTTACTGCTGCCTCATCCAGGTCACCGTTTCCCCGTTGTGCCAGCCCCAAAGCAAGTAGTGCATCGACTTGCCCGACCAGGTCGCCACTCTGATTAAAACGTGTTAATGCTCCTTCACAATGCTCAATTGCCTCGTACCACTGCCCTCGCCCGACGAGCGTTTGAGCGATGCCAAGCATCGCTGCGCCATCTCCGTCTACACTCTCAAGTAACTGGAACTGGCGTCCTGCCTCAAAAAAACTCGAAGACGCAGCGTCTAATTCCTTGCGAGACAGTCGCGTCTGCGCCAATCCCAAGAACGCCTGGGCAGCAGCCGACGGCTCTTGAATCGCTTCAGCCTGGTTATAGGCATCACTAAAACGCTTCTCAGCCTGCACAAAATCTCCGCTCGTCAACAACAATTGTCCCTCTACAAGTAATGCCACAGGCTTCACCCGCGAGGTAAGAGCGATTCCCTCCGTCATTGCATATGCGCTTGCCAGGTGCGATGCCGCTTCGCCCAACTCTCCCGTGAATACGGCCAGTCGTGCCCTGCGTACCAGGGCTTCTGCCGCGAGAATGCTATGTACAGGATCGAAGAGTTTTTCCTCCATCCGTAGTTGAGTATCATGGTAGCGGTTTCCCGCTTGAACAGTCTGACCTTGCTTGCTATAGATATCACCAAGGCCGAGTAATGCCTGGCTTTCAATGATATCATTTTGCAGTGAGTGCGCCAGCTTTTGGGCCTCTTCAAAGGTCTGCGTTGCGCGTTCCAGGAAGCCGCGCAGGCGCTGAATCTCTGCAAGACCTGCTGTTGCCTCTACCTGTCCTATGCGATATGCGACCGCTTTGTAGGTACGTAGAGCGCGCTCCATTAAGCCATTGGCATAAGAAAGCTGGCCCCGGCGCAAATTGATTTCACCAAGTAAACGGCTTGCGTTGGCAGTACCCAGAGCATTATGCATATCCGTATACATTTGTTGTGCTAGCTGCACGCTTGCCAAAGCCTGGTCAACGCGATTGCTCAGCAAGGAAATTTCCGCCAGTCCCAGGTTGCTGTCAGCCTCACCCAATTCATATTCAATTGAGCGTGCCAGTTTGATAGCCTCCGCGAAAGTATCAGTCGCCTTGTCGAGTTGCCGCTGATCCAGGAAAATATACCCGAGCCCTAAAAGCGCATCTACAACGCCGAAATAATCTTTACTCGCTCGATACACTTCCAGAACCCGCTGGTAATCAGCAATAGCTTCGTCAAAATGTCCTGCCAGTCGTTGTAGATCGGCAAGGCTACGATGTGCATCAGCTTCATTGATGTTATCTTTCGCGTTAACGAAAAATGAAATGGCCCGTTCATAGTGCTCAATAGCAGTCTCCGTTTTGCCGCGTTGCATCTCTATATGCCCTAATGCCAGTGCCACATTACCCTGTCCCTGTACATTGCCCTGGCTTGCATAGAGATTCCAGGCGTTCTGGTAAGCCTCCTGGGCGCGGTCAAGGTGTGCCAGTTGTCGTTCAACATGGCCCAACGAAAGTGCGCTCCCGGCTTCATTCAACGGATGGCCCCCTTCCCGGTAAAGGCGCATCGCTCTCTGGTAGCTGTTTGCCGCCTGCTCAAGCAGATTGTTCTGGCGTTGTACATCTGCAAGCATTGAGCGGCTGTCTCCAGCACGCTTAAAATCACCAAGTAAGCGAAACCGTATTTCTGCATCTGAAAAGGCTTCTGCTGCCACGTCCAATTTACCACCATAAAAGGCATCAATGCCTTCTTGTAGGCGGTTCTCTGCTGTTTTCTCGTCTTGTGTCGGCATGACACCTAACCCCTGATTTCTCTTTCTGTCTGTTTATGTGCTCAATAGTTATCTTGCCCGTCTGATTCATTGTAGTTCGTTTGCGGATGAAAGTCAAAACTCGGAGGTGTGAGGAATCAGCAGGTTACACTTGACACAACCATTGTGGTAAGATAAGCTCTATGAGCGCTATAGCACAGCGGTTCGATCCAGTACACAAATTTTAATACAAAGGAGTTGGGCTCATGTATGAAGACACGCTATCACGCATAGATCTATTTGCTGGTTTAGAGCAGAGGGATTTACACATACTCGGGAGCGTTTGCAGGCAACGCGAGTATAGCGCAGGCTCAACCTTGGTTAAGCAAGGCGATACAGGTGTTGGACTTTATGTCATTACCATTGGCACAGTACATATCACACAGGCGATGGACCCTGACAAAGCAGAGATGGATCTTGGCACTGCTGGCCCAGGAAGCGTACTCGGTGAGATGTCTCTATTGGATGATTTACCCCGTTCAGCTACTGTCACCGCTGTAAACGATGTCACCGCTCTTCTCCTGCCAGTCTGGGAATTTCGCACTACGATACGTGATAATCCCGATATTGCCCTCAGTCTTCTCTCTCTTCTCAGCCGCCGCCTGCGCAACGTCGAAAGTCATATTCACGATTAGTAGCGTGGCTTGTTTCAACTCGCCAGGCAAACAAGCGTAAGGGAGCAATACTTTATGTCTCTACACTACACTACACTT
>Ga0187846_10001426_pt1 | contig 13497 bp, 15 predicted proteins | sample TC_taG_FD_161473 | JGI IMG/M metagenome (GOLD analysis project Ga0187846, IMG submission 161473) | Biofilm microbial communities from the roof of an iron ore cave, State of Minas Gerais, Brazil - TC_06 Biofilm (v2) | ecosystem: Environmental > Terrestrial > Deep subsurface > Cave > Wall biofilm...
CGGCCCGCAGGAACACGCGAGGGTCGGCGTGCATGTCCGCGACAAGGAGAGGCTCTCCGGTCTCGATCGTCACCCAGTGGAGTCCTTTCCCGCGCGGGATCTCCAGGTCTCGGAAGCTCTCCCGAAGTCCCGAGGCCGCCCGGATCACCAGCACGTCCGGGTTGTGTTCGTCCACCAGGGCGAGCGTGCACGAGTCGAATCCCGCCACCTCGCGGAGGAGCTGCATCGCGCCTTCGAGGAGCGGGGGGAGGCGGAGGTCCGCGGTGACCTCGGTCGTCAATCGGTCAAGAAAGGCGAGGATTCTCTCGGCCTTGGTTCTCGGCGTCTTCTGCCGGGGTTTCCCGGGAAGCTGGAGCGACTTTTCCGGCAGTGCCGGATTTTTCACCATGGCCCTCCGCGCGGGCATGCATGAGGTCCATACCGCTACCATCATGCCCGAGCCTTCGGTAGAGTAGACTTTGGATATGCGGCGTGCGGATTTCGACTACGTCCTTCCACGCCATTTGGTCGCGCAGACGCCCGCCCGGCCGCGCGACAGCGCCCGGCTGCTGGTTCTCGACCGCGCAACCGGCGGCGTGGAGCATCGGACCTTTCGTGACCTCCCAGGCTACTTACATCCGCGGGACGAACTCGTCCTCAACGACACCAGGGTCATGCCGGTGCGCCTCCGGGCTCGCCGTCCGACGGGCGGGCAAGTGGAGGTTGTCCTGGTGCGCCGCCGGAGCGGTGGAACGTGGGAGGCCTTGATGAGGCCCGGCCGGAAGGTGCGCCCCGGCGCGCGCCTGGTGTTCGCATCGGGGGTCCTCGAGGGGACGGCCGGACCGCGGACCGACTCCGGAACGCGCCTGATCACGCTCGCGCACCAGGGCGATCTGCGTCCCATCCTCGACCGCCTTGGAGAAATGCCCGTCCCGCCATACATCGAGCGGCCGCTCGACGATCCCGACGACTACCAGACGGTCTACGCGGGGCGTGACGGCGCCATTGCGGCGCCGACCGCGGGGCTACACTTTACGGATGCGCTGCTGCGGGCGATCCGGGAACGCGGAGTGGGGGTCGCCTTCCTCACCCTCCACGTCGGCCCAGGGACGTTTCGCCCGGTGAAGACCGAGGAGATCGCGAGGCACCGGATGGAGGCGGAGTACTATGACGTCAGCGCGGAGGCCGCGGCGGCCATCAATGCCGCGCGGGCCCGCGGCGGGCGCATCGTGGTGGCCGGCACGACAGGGGTGCGGACGCTCGAGTCGGTCGTCGGGGAGGACGGGACCGTCAGAGCCGGCAGCGGCTGGACGGATCTGTTCATCCTCCCCGGGTTCCATTTCCGCGCCACTGACGCCCTGATCACGAACTTTCACTTGCCGCGAACCACGTTACTGATACTCGTCAGCGCCTTCGCGGGCCGAGAGCGCATCCTCGCCACCTACGCGGCGGCGGTGCGGGCCGAATACCGATTCTACAGCTTCGGGGACGCGATGCTCATTCTATAATCGCGTCCATCCCCGCGTCTCGGGTTGCCACTTCTCGAGCGGCCGCCCGAGGTAGTCACGGCCTTCCACTTGATAGCCGGCGGCCTGGAGGCGCTTGAGGGCTTCGGCGTAATACCGGTAGTCGAGCTGCCACACCCCGCGCAGCGGGTTCCGGTAAGCCCCCAGTCCTCCCAGGAGCCTTACGAAGTTCTGGTCTTCGCTCTTCTCGCACCGCAATTCGACGCTCTGCGTGATCGTTCCAAACGCCTGGACCTTTGGGTTCTGGGGCGGGGTGGTCGGCTGGCCGCCGGGGTTCTCCGCCGTCGCCCACGCTCGTGGCCCCGCCGCCGGGGCGGGTCTCGCCGCCGCTCCCGGTCCGGAAGTGGTCGGGGCTTTCTGAGCAGGCCCGGCTGCGGCTCCGGGGGGAGACGCGGTACCGGCTGCGGCGCGCTGGGCTTTTAGCGCTTCAGCCTTCGCTCTCGCCGCGGCGATCTTCTCTTCGCGGCTCGCCTCCGCAGCGGGTGGCTGTGTGGCGGGCGACTGTGTCGCGGAGTCCGGCGCTCGTGTGGGGGTGGGCGCTTCGGGTTCCTTGGGGCCCTCGGGTTTCTCGTCCATCGAGTTATCCCTCGCGTGAGGAGCGATCTTGGCCCTATTCTACTCGGCCCCGCAGACGACCTCAACACAGCGCCCGGCCATGGTATACTCCCACCGTGACATTTCGGTTTGAACTGCTCCACGTCGATCAGAAGACCGGAGCGCGGGCCGGCCTTCTTCATACCCCGCACGGAACGGTGGAAACCCCGGCATTCATGCCTGTGGGCACGCACGGCACCGTGCGGGCGCTCACGCCCGAAGAAGTGCGGGAGGCCGGCGCGCAGATCGTGCTGGCCAACACGTTTCATCTCATGCTCCGCCCCGGAGCCGACCTCGTTCAGCGCGCGGGCGGCCTTCACCGGTTCATGCACTGGGATGGTCCGATGCTCACAGACAGCGGCGGCTACCAGATCTTCAGCCTGGCCCACCTGGGGCGGGTGAGCGATGATGGCGTGGCGTTCCGATCGCCGATCGAGGGGTGCCTGGTCCACCTCACGCCGGAGCGGGTAACAGAGATCGAGGAGCAACTGGGGGCCGACATCATCATGCCGCTCGATGTCTGCCTCGGGTATCCCGCGAGCAGGGCGGTCGCCGAAGAGGGAATGCGGCGGACCGGGGTCTGGGCCGGGCGCGCCCGCGCGGCGCACCGGCGGCCCGACCAGACGTTGTTCGGCATTGTGCAGGGAGGGTTTGAGCCGGACCTCCGGGCGCGGGCCGCCGAGGAGATGGCGGCGCGGGAGTTTCCCGGGTACGCGGTCGGCGGCCTCTCTGTGGGTGAGCCGAGGGAACTCTCCTACGATCTCCTGGCGCTCGTGACGGATCGTCTGCCCGCCGACCGGCCCCGGTATCTCATGGGGGTGGGGGTCCCGCCCAGCGTCGTCGAGGCGGTGCGCCGTGGCGTGGACATGTTCGACTGCGTTCTCCCTACGCGGGTCGGACGGACCGGCATTGCCCTTACCGCTGCCGGCCGGCTCAACCTGCGGCAGGCGGCATTCGCCGGCGACCTCTCCGCGCTCGAGGAGGACTGCGCCTGTCCGGCGTGCCGGGGATACTCGCGCGCCTACATCCGGCACCTGTTCAAAGCCGGCGAGATGTTAGGGCCCCGCCTCTTGAGCCTGCACAACCTCACGTTCATGGTCCGGCTGGCGCGCGCGGCGCGATCCGCGATCTGTGCGGACCGGTTCGACGTGTGGAGCCGCGAGATGCTGGACCGCTATCACACCGCGTGGTAGTGGTAATGGAAGGGAAAGCTTTACGGATCCTCGAAGGCTCATGCGCAGTGTTCATGTCGTCGTACACGCAGTTTCTGGAGGAGAGGAGTGACCGCCCAGCAGGCCCAGCAGTCCATACCGCTGGTCGTCCTGTGGGTCGCCGTCTTTGCCGCCTTCTACTTCTTGTCGATCCGGCCGCAGCAGGTCCAACAGAAGCGCTATCGGGAGATGCTGGGGCGGCTCAAAAAGGGCGATCGCGTCCTGACTCGGGGAGGATTGTTCGCCGTCGTCGTGGAGATCAAGGACAACCAGGTCACGCTCGAGCTGGCGCAGAACGTCCGCGTGCGTGCAGAACGGAGCGCCGTGCAGTCCGTGGTGAACAAGGGAGGCGGTGGCCGATAGGCCTGCTCCGGTCGGACCTGCATGGCTGACCCGCGCGGCGGCCGTCTCCCCGCGGCCCCAGATCGTCCCGGGCGGCCTCTGACGCTGGAAGATGTCCGGCGCGACCCGGAGGCGGAAGCGTACATCGCCAAGGCAGATGAGTACACCGGGACGATTGGCTATACGGAGCACGGGTTCCGGCACGCGACCCTGGTGGCCAGCATCGCCGGCAACGTGCTTCGCCGGCTCGGCCGGCCCGAACGGGCGACGAACCTGGCCGCGATCGCCGGGTATCTGCACGACATCGGCAATCTGGTCGGGCGCGTCAACCACGAGCACACGGGGGCGCTGTTGGCCACCCGCATCCTCGCGCGCCTGGGAATGGAGCCGGTGGACATGGCGATCGTGATGGGCGCGATCGGCAACCATGAAGAGCAGACGGGAGACCCGGTGAGCGAGGTGTGCGCCGCGCTGATCCTCTCTGATAAATCGGATGTCCACCGGACGCGCGTCCGCAATCCGGATCCGACGACATTCGACATTCACGACCGGGTCAACTATGGGGTCGAGCATTCGTTCCTGCGCGTGGATGATCAGGCGCACACCATCACGCTGGAACTCGCGATCGACACCAAGATCTCGCAGGTGATGGAGTATTTCGAGATCTTTCTGCCGCGCATGGTAATGTGCCGGAGGGCGGCAAAGCTGCTGGGGTGCGAGTTCAAGCTCCAGATCAACGGCACGAAACTCTTGTAAGGGGGGACCAGCATGGCGGTCTGGCAGTATCAGTGCGTGTCGTGTGGGGGCGTCCACGAGGTGTCAGTGCGCCCGGCCGGAGAAGCGATGCTCCTCAGATGCGTCGTCACGCGTCAATGGAACTGGCATGAGCCGGCGGCGTTCCTGGCGGTCGCCGCCGATGCTTCGGCCGCGCTCGCCCCGGCCCCGAAGAGCAGGGGACGCGTCCGGGCCGCGGGACGCGCACGGCGGCGCTCATCCGGCCTGCGCGCGGTCGCGCGGACGCGGGCTCGCCGCACCTCGAAGGCAGCCGGATCCCGCAAGGGAGGGGCCCGAAAGGTGCGCGCGAAGGGGCGGAAGCGGTAGGCGGGAGCATCGCAGGTCTGGTCACGGGATACGCGCGGCTGTATGACGTGCGCGCAAGCCACGGTTGCTCATGAGGGTGCGCTATCGTCATAACCAGATGCCAGGTCCCCCGTAAAGGATTCCCCACCTTCGCCTAGAATTTCTCAGATTCGTGAACAGGCCGGTACCGGGTAAAAGAGGGGACTGGCTTACCCTTGGGGAGGCCGCCCGGCTCCTCGGGGTGGATGAAACGACCCTCCGTGGGTGGGCGGATGCGGGCAAAGTCGCCGTGTTCCGCACCCCGGGCGGCCACCGCCGCTTTAACGCGACGAGTTTGCGAACGCTGCTGGAGACCCCGATGCGCGCCTCGGGACGGCTCGGCAATGTTGCGGCCAATGCGTCCCCGCGCGAATGGATGTTGACGCGTCCGTGGTACGGTCGGCTCAACGAGGAGGTTCGCCTCCGCGCCCGATCCTGCTGCGCCCACCTGATGCAGTCGCTTGCCGCGTACTTGGAGGAGCACCCGGCCCGGCCGCGGCACCTGGAGGACGGCCGCCGAGTAGGAGCCGACCTCGGACGGGAAGTCGCCCGTTGGGGGTTAACCCCCGCGCAGTCCACGGACATTTTCCTCTACTACAAACGGATGGTCACGGACCTCCTGGCCGCGCCTCCGTTTGGCGCGTCCGGCCAGATCCAGGTCGTGCGCGATGCCGATCTCTTCCTCGGCGAAGTGCTGCAGGCCATGATGGAGGGCTATGAGGAGGAACGTCCGGCCACGGACGAGAGATGAGCGGCGCCCCCCACCCGGTTCTGCGTGTCGGGACCCGCGGGAGCAGGCTGAGCCTCCGGCAGACAGAGATTGTTCGTGAGGCGTTGCAGCGCTGTGGCCGGACCTTCGTGTTCGACGTCGTCATCGTGAACACGGCGGGGGATCGATCTCCCGAGGTACCGCTCGAGCGTCTGGAAGACATCGGGTTCTTCGCCAAGGATCTCGAAGCGGCGCTCGTGGACGGGCGGTGCGACCTCGCGGTCCACAGCGCCAAGGATCTCCCGACGACGCTCCACCCGGACCTCCGGATCGCCGCGTTCTTGTCCCGAGAGGATCCGCGCGATGTGCTCATTTCCCGGTCCGGGCTTCGTCTCGCCGCGCTTCCCGCCGGCGCGCGGATCGGCACGAGCAGCCTCCGCCGCATCGCGCAGCTCCTCCACTACCGGCCCGATCTCCACGCGGTGCCAATGCGCGGCAATATCGATACCCGCCTGCAGAAGCTCGAGCGCGGCGAGTACGACGCGCTCTGTCTCGCCGCAGCGGGGCTGGTGCGAATGGGGTGGCACGACCGGGTCACGGAGTGGCTGGAGCCGGAACTCATGCTCCCGGCCGCCGCTCAGGGGGTTCTGGCGGTGGAGGTCCGGCGGGCCGATCATGATCTCAGCGAGTTCCTGAGTCCTCTTGACTCGGGACCTGCGCGTGAAGCGGTGACCGCGGAACGCGCCTTTATCGCCCGGCTGGGAAGCGGCTGCCGAAAACCGGCCGGGGCTCTCGCCACAGTGGATGGACGACACGTAATCTTGGATGGTGTGGTGGCTCGGGAAGATGGCAGTGCCGTGCGCCGCGTCCGTGCCAGCGGCCCGATCGGGGCGGCAGAGTGGCTGGGGATGTCGGCGGCCGATCACATGCTGGCGCAGTCGGGTGACCTCCTCGACGCCGCCGCGTCGTTAGGGGGGGCGGTCCTGGTGTCGGACAGGCCGCGCGGATCATGACGCCGGCCACGGGCCCGCTCTCCGGGCGGAAAATTGTGGTCACTCGTGCACACACACAGGCGGGCGTGCTGCGTGACCTCCTCGAGGCCGAGGGCGCGGAGGTCCTGGAGTTTCCCACGATCCGGATGGTACCGCCCCGGGACTATGGCCCGGTGGATCGGGCCATCGCGCGCCTGCGGGAGTATCAGTGGATCGTGTTCACCAGCCAGAACGGCGTCGTTGCGCTGTGGGACCGGATGCTCGCGCTCGCCCAGGATACGCGGGTGCTCGGCGCGGCGCGCCTCGCCGCGATTGGACCCGGAACGGCGGGTGCCCTGTCCGCGCGAGGCCTGCGCGCGGACCTCGCCCCCCTGGAGTTCCGGGCCGAAGGCTTGGTGGAGGCGCTCGCGCAGCGCGCAATCCACGGGACGCGTGTCTTGATCCCGCGGGCAGAGACCGCCCGAAGCATCCTGCCGGACGGACTGCGGCGCCTGGGAGCGGTCGTGGATGTTGTCCCTGTCTATCGCATCGAGGTGGCGCGAGAGCAGGACCCGCAGATCCGCCGGCGCCTGCTCACCGGGCGCGTGGACGCGGTGACGTTTACGAGTTCGTCCACCGTCCGGAATTTCATGGAGCTGCTGAGGGACCAAGCACCGCGCGCGCTCGGACGCGCGGTCGTGGCCTGCATCGGACCGGTCACCGCCGCGACGGTCCGCGAGTACGGCCTCCGCGTCGATGTGGTCGCCGAGACCTATACGATTCCCGGGCTCGTGGCATCGCTCCGGTTTGCCCTGGGCGCGCCTGGCTCCGCCGGCGTCGAAGCGAATCGCACCCAGAGACCGGAGGTGGGGTGAGCGCGATGGGTTTCCCCATGCAGCGGATGCGCCGGCTCCGACGGACTGAGGGTCTGCGCGCACTGGTCCGCGAGACCACGCTCGATCCGCAGCACCTCATCGCCCCTCTGTTCGTCAAGGAAGGCATCTCTCACCCGGTCCCCCTCGAAGGCCTCGCGGGACAGCAGCAGCACACGCTGGGGAGCCTGGTCGCGGAGTGCGGCCGCTTGGCGGAGCTGGGGGTCGCCGGAGTCATCCTGTTTGGCATCCCCGGCCGCAAAGATGACGCGGGCTCGCCGGCCTGGGATCCCGAGGGGGTCGTGCAGCAGGCCCTGCGTCAGGTGCGGACCGAAGTGGGCGACCGGCTCGTCCTCGCTGCCGACCTTTGCCTGTGCGAATACACCGCCCACGGACACTGCGGTGTACTGCGGGGGACTGCGGTGGACAATGATGCCACGCTGGAGGCGTACGGCCGGATCGCGGTCTCCTACGCCGAGGCGGGGGCGGATCTCGTCGCCCCCTCCGGCATGATGGACGGCCAGGTCGGGGCGGTTCGCCGCGCCCTGGATGAGCGGGGCTATCAGGAGACCGCCATCCTGGCCTACGCCGCCAAATTTGCGTCCAACCTCTACGCGCCGTTCCGGCACGCCGCCGAATCGATGCCGCGATTTGGCGACCGCCGAGGGTACCAGCTCGATCCCGCCAACGTCGAGGAGGCGCTGCGCGAGGTCCGGCTCGACGTCGAGGAAGGCGCCGATATCGTGTTGGTCAAGCCTGCGCTCCCGTACCTGGACGTCCTGGCCCGGGTGAAGGCGGCGTTTGGCCTGCCGACCGCCGCCTATCACGTGAGCGGGGAGTACGCGATGCTCAAGGCCGCGGCTGCCCGGGGATGGCTCGACGAGGAGCGGGTAATGATGGAGATGCTCCTGGCGATCAGGCGGGCCGGCGCGGATCTGATTCTGACGTACTTCGCCGGGGCCGCCGCCGCGCGGCTCCAACGGGGATGAGGGGAACCCCGAACGGTCGTCGCGGACCCGCAGGGGCATAGGCGCGCTCTCCGGAACGTTCCCCCCGATATGCGCCCTGTGGTGATCATGCCCCTCTATAATGAGGAAGACACCCTGGCACAGCTCCTGGCCGCGGTCCGGCAGCGTACAGGTGCGCAGATCGTCGTGGTCAACGATGGATCGACCGACGGGTCAGCCGAGGTCCTCCGCGGCGCCGGCCCGGGGATCGAGGTGATCACGCACGCGCAGAATGAGGGATACGGCCAGTCCCTGATCGATGGATTCCGGTATGCCATCCAGCGCGAGTTCGATGTGGCCGTTACCATCGACGCCGATTTGCAGCATGAACCGCGCTTGATTCCTCAGTTCATCCAGAAGAGCGAGCGGTTTGACATCGTCTCCGGCAGCCGCTACCGTCCTGATGCGCCGGGTGTCCAGGATCCCGCTCCCCCGGACCGCCAGCGCATCAATGCCGAGACCACCCGCATCATCAACGCGCTGACAGGATACCGGCTCACCGATGCGTGGTGCGGGTTCAAGGCGTACCGGGTCGCGGGGCTTGCCCGGATGCGCCTCGACGAGCGCAGCTATGGCCTGCCGCTGCAGGTGTGGCTCCAGGCTGCGCGTCTCCGGCTCACCGTGACCGAGATTCCGGTCCCCCGGATCTACAAGAACACGTCGCGGCGCTTTTGGGGGGGCCTGGATGATCCGGCGGCGCGGATGACGTATTACTTGTCGGTCATCGACCGTGAGGTGAGCCGATGGCGGAACCACGGCGGCACGCCCGCGCTCCAAAGCGACTCCACTCAGGGGTAACGCGTGGCGGTGGTGCGGCCCCCCTCAATCCTGGTGATCGCCGCCCATCCGGACGACGCGGAGATCGGCATGGGTGGCACCATCGCAAAGCTGGTCGAGCAGGGGCACCGCCTCACGCTTCTGGATCTGACCAACGGCGAGCCGACGCCGATGGGCACGCCGGAGCGGCGGAAGGCGGAGAGCGAAGCTGCGGCTCGCGTGCTGGGGGTCCACCGCCGGGTGACGCTCCCGCTTCCGAACCGATACCTCACGGACACCGTGGAGAACCGCGTGGCCGTGGCCGAAGTGATCCGTGAGGTGCGCCCGGAGCTCCTCTTCATTCCCTACTGGGTGGATGCGCATCCCGATCACGTTGCCGCCGAGCGCCTCGGCGAGGCGGCCCGGTTTTACGCGAAGCTGACGAAAACCGAGATGCGCGGAGAGCCTCACTACCCAGGCCGGGTCCTGCATTTCTTTTCGACCCACTACCGGCTCCATGTGCCTCCGGCGTTCATCATGGATATCACGGATCAGATCGAGCGGAAAATGGAGGCGGTAGCCCGCTACCGCTCCCAGTTCAACGAGGAGCGGGGAAATCTGGCGAACCTTGACACGATCCGCGCGGTGGCCCGGTACTGGGGCACCCGCCTCCGCCGCCCCTACGGCGAGCCGTTTGCCAGCAAGGAGGAGATCGGCCTCCAGGGCCTGGGAGACCTCGTGTGACCCGGGATGGGATTGCGACGGAAACAGAGTACGCAATCCCGGAGAACTCCGGCGAAGTGTTGATCGTCCCCCCGCCCGCGGAGATCCCCGGCCTCCTCGCCGAGGCCCGGACACAAACGTGGGACCAGGCCGCGATTCTTGGGGTGCCGCTGGCCGAGTTCCGGTCCCGGGCGCGCGCCCGTGCCTTGGCGCTGGCCGCGGAGCGGACGGGGACGGCGCGTCCACCTTCCGAGCGCCCACTCATCCTCATGGGCCATCAGCCGCTGTTTTTCCACCCCGGAGTGTGGTTCAAGTTTTTTCTCCTCACCCGTCTCTGCGCCGAGACCAACGCCGCAGGCCTGCACCTCATCGTGGATTTCGATGCGCCGGGTCCTGTGAGCGTGACGCTGCCGGCGGTCCGGGAGCGTCTCGTCCGGGTCACCGAAACACTCCGCGACGTCCACGACGACGAGCCGCTCGAGGCCGTGCCCGTTCCCACACCGGAAGAGTGGGAGCGGTTCGTCGAGAGAGTCCGGGCGGATCTCGGGACCCTTCCGCTGCGCGTCCTCGAGGAGCGTTGGCAGGCGTTCGTCCAGGGGGCGCGGGGGGCGCGTCGCGGTGCACGGAATCTGGCGGAGTTTCTGGCGCAGGCGCGCCGGACGTACGAAGCGCGCGCGGGGACGCCAGGGTACCTGGAGCTGCCGGTCTCGCTGCTGGCCGACACACGGGAGTTTCGCGCATTTGCGTTCCACCTGCTGCTTCGGCCCCAGGAGCTGCAGCGAGCCTACAACGCGAGCCTGGACGAGTACCGCCGCGCGTATCACGTGCGCTCCGCGGCAAATCCGTTCCCGGATCTTACCGAGAGCGACGGACGTGTCGAGACTCCGTTTTGGGTGGTCCGCGGCGGGAGACGCACAGACCTGTTTGCGGCCCGCAGGGACCAGTCTCTCGCGCTCGGCACCGCCGCGGAAACACTGGCGACCGTGCCGGCCGATTTCACAGGCCTGGACGCGTTCGCGGCGACCGGCCTCGCCCTCCGCCCCAAAGCGGTGATGCTGACGATGTTTGCCCGCCTGTGCGTGGGGGATCTCTTTATTCACGGGGCGAGTGGAGGCCGGTACGATCGCGTGACGGACACGATGGCCGTCCGGGTCTTTGGGTGCCGTCCGGGGCCGTACACGGTGGCCACCGCCACGCTCGAGCTGCCGTTGGATGGCGAGGCCCGGGCTCCCGCCGAACGCCACATGATCGAGCGTCGCCTGATGGACCTGCGCCACAATCCCGATCGTTATCTCGGAACGCTCTCCCAGGCGCAGCGGCAGTTGGTCGAAGAAAAGTGGGCGCTCATCCGGGCGGTGGAAGCGATGCGTCCCGGACAGGAGCGCCGCGCGGCGACGCGACGGATTCGTGCGGTGAATGGGGAGCTCGCGGGCTCACTCGCCGCCGAGATCGCCCGCTTGGAGGCTCAACGCGCGGCGTTGGAGCGGCGCGGGGATGCCGAGGACGTGGCGCGATATCGTGAGTATCCGTTCTTCCTCTTTGATCCTTCCGAGGTAGGCGCGCTTGCGGGAGCGGCGCTCCGGCCGGCCTGACGCGGGGGATGCCGGTGCGGGAGGCTGCAGTGGTTGCCGAGGACATCTGGAAAACGTTCGGGTCCGCGCGCGTCCTCCGAGGAGTCTCTCTGTCCGTGGCCCCGGGCAGCGCGAGTGCGATTCTGGGGCCAAACGGCTCAGGGAAATCGACGCTGCTTGGCGTGCTCGCGGCACTCCTCCGGCCGTCGAGGGGCCGCGTCCACGTCTACGGGGAAGATCCTTTCGTTGAGCCTGCGGCCCGCAGCATGATCGGGTTCGTCGCCCACGAGCCGATGCTCTACGGGCGGCTGAGCGCGCTGGAGAACCTCCACCTCTTCGCCTCTCTCTACGGTCTCCGGAACCCCCGCGCGCGGGCGGAGGAGGCGTGTGACCTCGTGGGGCTCCGCCGCCTCCATGATCCTGTCCACCGGTTATCCCGGGGACTGCAGCAGCGCGCCGCGCTGGCCAGGGCGATCGTGCACACCCCCCAGCTGCTGCTGCTCGACGAGCCCATGACCGGACTCGACCCGGAGGGGCGAGATCGCCTTCGCAGGATTCTCGACACGGTGCGCGCCCAGGGTGGCACCGTCATCATGGCCACGCACAGTCCTGAGGAGGCTCTCCTGTTTGCCGACCACGGGTTCGTCCTCACCGAGGGTCGCCTCGGCGATCCCCTGCCGTTCCGCGGTCTGGACGCCGAAGCCCTGCAGGCCTGGTATCTGGCTGCGGCTCCGGTGGGGCTGCGTATCACGGTGCCGTGAGAGCGATCCTGACGCTGGTCTGGAAGGACCTGGTGATCGAGGCCCGGACGCGGGAGCTCGTGACCTCGATGAGCCTGGTGGCCTTTCTGGCCGTCGCGATCATGAGCCTGGCCCTGGGCCCGTCGGCCGCGGCCGCCGATGCGACGCCGGCAATTCTATGGGTGACCGTGGCATTTGCCGCGACGCTCGGACTGGCGCGCTCCCACGCGCTGGAACGAGAGCGACAGGCGCTTCACGGCCTCTTGCTCACTCCGGTCAGCCGCGGCTCGCTGTACCTCGGGAAGTGCGCCGCAAACCTGCTCCTGGTGCTCGCCCTCCAGGCCATCGTTGTGCTTATCTGTGCACTGGTGGTCAACCCGGAGGTCGGCCGGCGTGCCGCCCTCGTCGCTCTGCCCTTCATCCTCGGGGCCGTGGGCTTCACGGCGGCCGGCACGCTGCTTGGCGCGATGACGGCGACGACGAGGCTCAGGGAGGTATTGTTGCCCGTCCTGCTCTTGCCGGTCACGCTCCCGGTGATCATCGTGTCCCTCGCTGGGATCACGGCCGTCCTCGAGGGCGCGGGCCTGCGCGAGCTGGGCCGCACCCTTGGAATGCTCGCGGCGTTCGACGTCATCTTCCTCATCCTTGGGGTGTGGCTCTACGGGTTTGTCGTAGATGAATGACCAACGCAGATCGTCGCCGGGGCGGGGCGTCTACGTCCGGCTCACGCCTTGTGCCCGGCTCCGGATTTCTCGGGGCTTCCTCCGATGATGTACACCGAATCGGGATCGCCCTGACGGAGGCAGTGCACGCGGTCGAGGCGCGCATCGAACAACGCTTCCAGCCAGTCGTGCACCATGTCGCAGATCTCCGGGTGAGCCACTGCGACCCGCATGAGTGGGCAGTTGTGCTCGTGTAGGAGATGGGCGCCGGACGACTGCTCGAGCACCGGCATGAAGCCGCGCTGGGTCAGGATGTCCTTCGCCCGCTCCAGGCGGTCGAGGCCGCGGACACCTTCAAGCTCCCGCAGATCCCGGGCGATCCAACGTTGTGCGATCTGCTGGAGATACCCCACGAGATCGTCGGGTTTGTCCTCTTTGATCTCCTCCACCAGAGCCAGGGCAAAGTCATCGTACGCCTTGGGGAAGAGCCGGTCAGCCACCGGCGTGAGCTCATAGACAACGCTGGGCCGGCGCGATCCCGGCCGAAACCCCTGTCGGTGAACCAGGCCTTCCGCCTGTAGCGCGGCGAGGTGGGCTGTTACTGCCGTTCGGGTGACTTTGAGAGTCGCGCTTAAATCCTCAACCGTCTGTCCCCCCTCGATGCGGAGCAATTGCAAGACTCTTTCTCGCGTCGGACGCATAGTCCAAACATACC
>Ga0187846_10001427_pt1 | contig 13497 bp, 12 predicted proteins | sample TC_taG_FD_161473 | JGI IMG/M metagenome (GOLD analysis project Ga0187846, IMG submission 161473) | Biofilm microbial communities from the roof of an iron ore cave, State of Minas Gerais, Brazil - TC_06 Biofilm (v2) | ecosystem: Environmental > Terrestrial > Deep subsurface > Cave > Wall biofilm...
CTTTGGTGATCTCGACCAGATCGGCGCGGTTGTCACCGGTAAAGCTGAAGCGCAACTCGCCGCGGTTGTTGCCGGCATAGGCATGGTAGAATCCGGCCTCGCCCTCCAAGCTCGTCTCGCCTCCCGGGGTGCCGTGCTTGGCCAAGGCGACGGCGAGCAGGGCGTTGCGGACAGCACCGCCTTCGCGCAGCGAGCGGCCGCCGCTGCGCGCGCCTTCGAGGTTGCCGGCCGCCAGGTTGACGCATTGCGCGATCGCACTGTGGATCTGATTTTCGTCGAGCCGCTGCAGTTTGGCGGCGGCAACCGCCGCGCCAAAGATGCCGAACACCGGTCCCGCGTGAAAGCCGCGCGACATGACCGTCGGAATGAACTCGGCGGCCATGCGCTCCATGACCTCGTAGCCGGCGGCGACGGCGGTCAGGAACTCCGCGCCCGAGGCGCCGGTGACTTCCGCCGCCACCAACGCCGACGGCAGGATGGCGATGCCGGGATGGGTCAACATGCGGAAGGTGTCCCACTTGCCGCCGGCAAAAATCGTCTCGGCGTTGACAAAGGCAGCCCCGGCTTTGGTCAGCTTCGCGCCGCGGCACAGCACGGTCGCAGCCCCGCCGCCCCCGGCCTCTTCCTCCTGCATCAGTGCCAAGGCTTGGCGGCTCGCCGACATATCGTGCGCGACCAGCGCCGAACTCAGTGCCTGCAAGGTGACACCCTTGGCCCGGTCGACGACCTCCAGCGGCAGGTCGGCGTAAGTGAGATTGGCGACGAACGCGGCGAATTCCCGGCTCAGCGACATGGCAGCTCCCCCTAGGATTGGTTGCGGACACCTTCGCCGCGCCGCGGTCACTCCGACGACCACTTCTTGTAACCCCGACGCAGCGCCTTCCCCAGCCGGTGGGCCTTGTCCGTCCAGTCGCCCTTGGGTGATGCCGGGGACGAGGATTGTTTCAGCTCCTGTGCCCACCTGCCGAGCCGAAAGGCGGTGTCCGTCCAATCCCCGGCTGGCGCCCCAGCGTCTCTGAGACGACGCTCCAGGCGCGCCTTCAGCGTCTGCGCGTTGGCCCTCTCGTGCGCGGTGGCGGCGGGATCGGCGACGATCGCGGCGATCGCCCGCAGCTTGCGGCGAATACTCGCTACCGAGCCGATGAGACCGACGATATGCATCGATGGCGATCCTAGCACTCCGCCGGCCTGGGAGGCAGCCTAAGATCGGCGCGTGATGAATATCTGCTGGGAGCCGTAGGAGAACCAGATCCGCCGCGATCTCAGGAAATCGACCCCGAGCACGAGGTCGGCGTCGCTCAGCCTCACATCGGTCACGACGATTTCGGGATTGCGGAGCGTCTCCGCGCCGATTGCCAACTGCGAGAAGCGGTGGACGTGCGCGGACAGCTGCTCCGCCGCAGCACCACGCACGGTAACCACGCGGTCGCGCGCCAATACCGCTGCGGTCACGCCAAGCGCGAGCGCCGACCGGGTCGAAAGCACGGTGAATTGCGAGCCGGTGTCGACGAATGCATCGACCCGCTGGCCATCGAGCCGGACCGGAAAGAACAGGTGGTCGCCTCGCGACCGACCGGCGCCGATCCTGGCGTAGGGTTCGGACCAGCCGGGGGCGGCGCCCGGACAGGTCTGCTTTTCGTAGAGCACCATGCGGTGACCCGGCAGGTCGAGATCGACATCGAAGCTGCTCAGAGTGTCGGCCCCCAACACGCCGTCGAGCGGCCCCGAAAATACGCTCGCCACATTGACCGGCGCGACGCGAACCCGGCGCCACGGTATCGTCACGCTGCCGATCGTGAAGCTGTGCAGCTCGACCTCGCTGGTCGGCAGGGTGCCGGCAATCCCGCGCAGCTGCCGCTGAAATTCGATCTGAGGGCGTTGCGCGCCGATCCGCCGGGCGACGGCCGGTGTGAAAATTGTCCCCTCGGAGCCGGTGTCGAGAACCAGCGTCACCGGAACACCGTTGGCAGACACGGTGACGATCGGCGCGTTGCGCAAGGTAGCGACCGTTGTTTCGCCCAAGCGAACCGCCCCGCAGCCCTGGCCTCCAGCCACCGGGTGTTCGGCGGCATAACCGACCGCCGAGCCAAGCCAGGCCATGACGATCGCGCTGCTGAGCCATCCCTTCATCGGCAATCAGGTGACATGCGGCGCCGCCGCGTGCAAGAAGAGCAACATGGGCTTGAGTTGAGTCGAGCATCACGGCCCGCCGGGCTTGTCTTCAGGGCTCGCGCGCCGTAAGTAAGTCCCGATACCTCACGCAGGGCCGCGACCGCTGCCATCACGGAACGGCCGCTCCGGTGTCGGTGGTCTCCGGTCGTTCCGGAGCACCGATTCTCCCTGCGGCGGCCCAACCGGAAAAGGACCGACAAATGCCAATTCCCACTGCCGGCATGCGCCAGCTGCTCGAGGCCGGCGTCCATTTCGGCCATCATACGCGGCGCTGGAACCCCAAGATGGCGCCCTACATCTTCGGCGTCCGCAACGGGATTCACATCATCGACCTCGAACAGACCGAGCCGATGCTGCATCAGGGGCTGCAGGCGATCCGCGACGTGGTCGCCGGCGGCGGCCGGGTGCTGCTGGTCGGCACCAAGCGCCAGGCGCAGGAGCCGATCGCCGAGGCCGCCAAGCGCTGCGGCCAGTATCATGTCAACCACCGGTGGCTCGGCGGCATGTTGACCAACTTCAAGACGATTTCCCAGTCGATCCGCCGGCTGCGCGAGGTCGAGGAACGGATCGCGCAAGAGCAGAGCGGGCTCACCAAGCGCGAGCTGCTCGAGCTGACCCGGCGCCGCGACAAGTACGAGCGCGCGCTCGGCGGGATCAAGGAGATGGGAGGGTTGCCGGACATCCTCTTCGTCATCGACACCAACAAAGAGGCGATCGCGGTCAGCGAAGCAAATACCCTTCGCATCCCGGTTGTGGCGATTCTCGATTCGAACTCTTCGCCCGATGGCATCGCGTATCCGATCCCCGGAAACGACGATGCGATGCGGGCGATCCAGCTCTATTGCGATCTGGTGGCCGGCTCGGTGCTCGATGGGTTGCAGGCCGAGCTCGCCGCGTCGGGGGTCGATATCGGCGCCCAGGCGGAGATCCGGGGCGCCCGCCTTCCCGAGGATCTCCCCGCGGCGTTCGCCGGCGAGGCCGAAGTCGAAGCCGCGCTCGCCAGCGCGCTGCCGGGAGAGACGGAAACGGCGGCAGCGGTCGGCAGAGCTTAGACGGGAGTTTGACGCGAAATGGCGGAAGTGACCGCGGCGCTGGTCAAAGAGCTGCGCGACAAGACCGGCGCCGGTATGATGGATTGCAAGCGGGCGCTCGGCGATACCGGTGGCGACATCGAGGCCGCCGTGGACTGGCTGCGGAAGAAGGGCTTGGCGGCGGCCGCCAGCAAGGCCGGGCGGCTTGCCGCCGAGGGCCTCATCGGGGTCGCGACGCGCGGCCCGGTCGGCGCAGTCGTCGAAGTCAACTCAGAGACCGACTTTGTGGCGCGCAACAGCGAATTTCAGACCTTTGTGCGAGGTGTCAGCGCCCTGGCGCTCGACGGAGACGGCGAGATCGGGTCGCTGAAAGAAGCGGCCTATCCGGGTACCGAGCGCACGGTCGAGGCCGAGCTCACCGCTCTGATCGCGACGATCGGTGAAAACTTGGTGTTGCGCCGATGGCAGCGGCTGTCGGCCGGGCAAGGAGGCGTCTTCTCGTACGTTCACAACGCGCTCGGTCCCGGGATCGGCAAGATCGGTGTCATCGTTGCCCTCAGCTCGGCGCTGTCCGCCGACGAGCTGGCGGTGCTCGGCAAGCAGCTGGCGATGCATATCGCAGCGGCAAGTCCGCTCTATCTCGACACCGCCTCGGTGCCGAAATCGGCGCTCGACCGCGAGCGCGACGTGCTGCGCGCGCAGGCGCTCGCGACCGGGAGGTCGGAAGACATCATCGAGAAGATGGTCGACGGGCGACTGCGCAAGTTCTACGAGGAGGTCGTGCTGCTCGAGCAGATTTTTGTCGTCGACCAGAAGACCAAAATCTCTCGCGTGGTTGAGGCGGCGGCGAAGACGGCGGGCGCGCCGATTCGAGTGAGCGGGTTCGCGCGGTTCGCGCTCGGCGAGGGGATCGATCGGCATCGCCCGGATTTCGCGGCCGAGGTGGCGGCTCAGCTCAAGAACTGACGACGGGCCGGGCCTGTGCGGATAAAGCCCGCCCAACAGGTTCAGCGGAATCTTAATCCTCCAGAGCTAGCACGAACCCCGAAAGACGTCCGTCCGGTCGCCGGGCACAGACTGTCGAAAGGTGCTACTGGATGCCCGGTTTGGTGTATTCTTAGACTGATCGCGAGACTGGACCATCCCGGCGGATCTGCGTAGGCCCTCATGTCAGCCGAGCTCAAGCATCGCCGCGTTCTGTTAAAGGTCTCCGGGGAAGCGTTGATGGGGACGCGGGATTACGGTCTCGATCCCGAGATGGTCGCGCATGTCGCCGACGAGATCCGGTCCGTGCACGCCCTGGGTGTCGAATTGTGCTTGGTTATCGGTGGCGGCAACATCTTCCGTGGCGTTTCGGGTAGTGCTGTCGGGATGGAGCGCGCCTCCGGCGACTATATCGGCATGCTGGCTACGGTGATCAACTCGCTCGCCGTGCAGAACGAGCTCGAGCAGCGCGGGGTTACCACGCGGGTCCAGTCGGCGATCTCGATGCAGGCAATTTGCGAACCTTACATTCGCCGCCGGGCATTGCGCCATCTGGAAAAAAAGCGCGTCGTCATCTTCGCCGCCGGAACCGGCAATCCGTTCTTCACGACCGACACCGCGGCGGCATTGCGCGCTTCCGAAATGGGCTGCGATGCACTCTTGAAGGCCACCAAGGTCGACGGCGTCTATGACGCCGATCCGACCCGAGTGCCGAACGCCACGCGGTTCGAGCAGCTCGGTTATCTCGAAGTGTTGTCGCGGGATTTGCAGGTGATGGATGCGTCGGCAATATCCCTCGCGCGTGAGAACCGCATCCCGATCCTCGTGTTCTCGATCTTTGAGAATGGCGGTTTTGCCAATGTCCTCAGCGGTCGAGGACGATACACGATTATCGGCGAACCGACCTAGGCCCCGACGCGGGAGGACAGGTCATGCCAGAAGATGCCTTGTTCAATGATCTCCGGCGCCGAATGGACGGCGCTCTCGAAGTCCTGCGTAAGGAATTCGGAGGGTTGCGAACCGGCCGCGCCTCGGCGAGCCTGCTCGAACCGATCATGGTCAATGCCTATGGCAACACGGTGCCGCTCAATCAGGTCGCCAGCATAAATGTGCCCGAGCCCCGCCTGATCACGGTTCAGGTATGGGATCGCGGCGTCGTCAAGGCGGTCGACAAGGCCATTCGCGAATCAGGTCTCGACCTCAACCCGCAAACCGAGGGTCAGACGATTAGGGTGCCGATCCCCGATCTGAACGAAGAGCGCCGCCGTAATCTGACGCGGGTTGCGGCCAAATACGCCGAAGACACCAAGGTATCTGTCCGCAATGTGCGGCGTGACGGCATCGAGGTCCTCAAGCGACGGGAGAAGGATGCGGAAATCTCGCAGGACGAACACCGCAAGCTGCAGCGCGAGGTCCAGCATTTGACCGACGATTATGTCAGGCGCATCGACGAGGCGCTGGCGCAAAAGGACAGGGAGATCTTGCAGGTCTGATGGCCGGTCGAATGCGCGCGGTACTCGCACCGCGGGCGCTGCCGCGGCACGTCGCGATCATCATGGACGGCAACGGTCGCTGGGCGAAGGCCCGCGGCATGCCGCGGATCGCTGGACATCGGCGCGGCGCCGAGGCGGCGCGACGCGCGGTGAGCGCCGCGGCCGAGCTCGGCATCCCCTACCTGACGCTGTTCGGGTTCTCCTCGGAGAACTGGAACCGGCCTTCGACGGAAATCCAGGATTTGATGGCGTTGCTGCGTCATTATTTGTGCGGCGAAATTGCCGAATTGCACCGCAGCGGCGTTCGTCTGAACGTGATAGGGCAACTGGCCCGTCTGGCGCCAGACATCGTCAGCTTGATCGAGCACGCCGAAAGCATGACTCGTGAAAATTCTCGGATCACTCTGACGATCGCACTGTCTTATGGCGGCCGCGCGGAAATCGTTGCAGCAGTGCGAGCGATCGCGGCACAGGCGGCAAGCGGGGCGCTCGCCGCCGAAGATGTCGACGAGGATTGCATCGCCCGCCATCTCTTCACCGCGAATATTCCCGACCCGGACCTGCTGATCCGCACCAGCGGCGAGCAGCGCATCAGCAACTTTCTGCTGTGGCAGTGCGCCTATTCCGAGTTGGTCTTCACCAAGACGCTATGGCCCGATTTCTCCAAGCGCGACCTGGAGCTGGCGATCGATGAATACTGCGGCCGGGAGCGCCGGTACGGTGCGTCGGTTGGCGGGCGCTGACTACCGCTCGTTAACCCCGCGCGTGCTGTCGGCGATTGCGCTCGCTCCCCTACCGATCGCGGCGATCTGGTTCGGATCCCCTTGGCTTCCGTTGCTGACAGCACTTGCCGGCGCGTTGATGGCTTGGGAATGGGGACGGCTGTGCCGAAGGGGCCGTTTCGGCGCGACCGGGGCCGTGCTCGTCGGGGTCGTGCTCGCCTCGATCGCGACGGCTGCGCTTGCTACCCTCGGATTGGCCATCGGGTTGGCCCTTCTCGGTGCCGGCATCGTCTTCTGGTCCGCCCGAGGGCGCCCCGACCTCCATCCGGAATGGACCGCTTTCGGCACGCTGTGGGTAACCTTTCCTTGCATCTGCCTGCTGTGGCTCGCGCGCGATGGCCCGAACGCGCGTACGACATTGTTGTGGGTCCTTGCCGTCGTGTGGGCGACCGATATCGGCGCTTACGTGTTCGGCAGGATGCTCGGTGGCCCGCGGCTGGCACCCCGCTGGAGCCCGCGCAAAACTTGGGCCGGGCTCGGCGGTGGTGCGGCGTGCGCCGCGCTCGCAGGCTGGACGACCGCGGTATGGCTGGGGATTTCTCCGGCACTGCCGCTCGTGCTCCTCAGTGCGGGTCTTGCGATTGTCGAGCAGTTCGGCGATCTTGCCGAATCCCTGGCCAAGCGTAGGTTCGGCGTGAAAGACTCGAGCGGGCTCATTCCCGGCCACGGCGGCCTCCTCGACAGGCTCGACGGCCTTCTCGCCGTGATACCGGTCGTGGCGCTGCTGACCCTGATCGCCGGCCGCAGTGTCGTAACATGGCAATGACCCCGTCCGATCCGCACACCCCCCGCAACGGAAGGGCGCGGCGTGTCACGATTCTGGGTTCTACCGGTTCCGTCGGACAGAACACCGTCGATCTGCTCTTGCGGAACCAGGAGGCGTTCGAAGTCGAGGCTCTTACCGCAAATCGAAACCCCGCCCGTTTGGCCGAGCAAGCGCGGGCGCTGCGGGCGCGGTTCGCCGCGATCGCCGATCCCACCTACTACCCGGCGCTGAAGGAGGCTCTGGCGGGAACCGGGATTGAAACGGCTTGCGGGGCGCAGGCGATTGTCGGGGCGGCGCTGCGTCCCGCCGACTGGGTTATGGCGGCAATCGTCGGTGCGGCCGGGCTCGCACCAACATTGGCGGCGATCCGGCGCGGGGCGATCGTCGCATTGGCCAACAAGGAAGCTCTCGTGTGCGCCGGCGACCTCGTCATGCAGGAAGTGACCCGCTGCCGAGCGACTTTGCTACCGGTCGACAGCGAGCACAACGCGATCTGGCAATGCTTTGATCTCGCCCGCGCCGATACGATCGAGCGCATCATTCTGACCGCTAGCGGCGGACCGTTCCGAGAGCGCGACTTCGAGGACATGCGGGGGGTTACACCGCAACAGGCGGTCGCCCATCCAAATTGGAGTATGGGAGCCAAAATCTCGGTCGATTCGGCAACGATGATGAACAAAGGGCTCGAGTTGATCGAGGCCCATCATCTCTTCCAGCTGCCGCTCGATCGCGTCGAAGTCGTCGTCCATCCCCAATCGATCGTGCATGGCGCGGTGGTTTATCGCGACGGCTCGGTGCTGGCGCAACTCGGGTCACCCGACATGCGCACGCCGATCGCATATGCGCTGGCTTGGCCGGATCGCATCGAGACCCCGACCAAACGCCTCGACCTGGCGGCGATCGGACGGCTCACCTTCGAGCCGCCGGACGAGCATCGCTTTCCGGCGCTGCGCGTCGCCCGCGACGCGCTGATCCGTGGCGGTGGTTGTCCGACCGTGCTGAATGCCGCGAACGAGACCGCGGTCCATGCCTTCCTGGAAGGACGCATCGGCTTTCTCGAAATTGTCGAGACGGTGGAGCGCACGCTGGATCAGGTGCCCGATGGCAAGCTTGAATCCCTCGACGATGTCCATAATTTCGACACCACTGCGCGGGAAGTTGCCGCCAGGCTTTCGGGCGTCCGCGCTACTGCGGGCACCGCTGATCTAACGGATCTGCGATGATAGAGTTTCTGCATCACGGCCTGACCTACGTCGTCCCGTTCCTCCTGATTCTTACCGTGCTCGTCTTCGTGCACGAATTCGGGCACTACGTGATCGCGCGCTGGAATGGGGTTCGGGTCGAAGTCTTTTCGATCGGCTTTGGGGCGGAGCTGTTCGGCTGGTGGGACAGCGCCGGGACACGCTGGAAATTCAGCACGATCCCGCTCGGCGGATACGTCAAGATGTTTGGCGACGCCGATGCGAGTTCCGGCCTTCCGGCGGCGGGGCTCGCGCGGCTCGGGCAAGCGGATCGGGAGGTCTCGTTTCATTACAAGAGGCTCGGCCAGCGGGCGGCGATCGTCGCCGCCGGGCCCGCGGCGAATTTTGTGTTCGCCACCGTCGTCCTGGCAGTTCTCTTCATGACCTTCGGCCAACCCTATACCCCGCCGGAAGTCGGACAGGTGCAGCCGGGCAGCGCAGCCGAACAGGGGGGGATGCGGCCTGGCGACGTGATACTCAGCATCGACGGTCGACATATTGCGCGTTTCGAGGATGTACAGCAGGCGGTTCGCCTCAATCCGGGCACGCCGATAACCATCGTGGTCAGGCGCGATGGTCGAGAACTCGAACTCCAGGTTACGCCGACCCCAACCGAATTGACCGATCGCTTCGGCTATCGTTACGAAATGGGCATGCTCGGCATCGCTCGCAGCGGCATGGAGTACATCAAGCGGGATCCTCTGACTGCACTGCTGCAAGCGGGCGCCGAGACATGGAATCTGTCGGTCGGGACACTGAAGGCGATGTGGCAGATCGTCATCGGAACGCGCGCCGTGGACGAGCTCGGAGGGCCGCTGCGCATCGCTCAGATGTCCGGAGAGGTCGCGCAAGGCGGGATGGTTGCGGTGCTCTGGTTCATGGCGGTCCTGTCTATCAATCTCGGATTGATCAATCTATTCCCGGTCCCGGTTCTTGATGGCGGCCACCTGTTGTTCTATGCCGCCGAGGCGGTGCGCGGCAAACCCCTGGGTCATCGGGCCCAGGAATACGGTTTTCGCATCGGGCTGGCTTTGGTCCTGACGTTGATGGTGTTCGCCACCTGGAATGACCTCGTTCATCTCCGGATCGTGGAGTTTGTCAAAGGCCTAGTGACCTGAAGCGATCGAAGGCCTGGGGGGCGATGAAAACCAGCGCGGAGGTTCTTTGCGTTGCATCCACCTGACGTCCCTATCGTGGCCGGTGGTCGCGATAGTTTGTGTTGCGGCGGGGGTCATGTCACCGGTGGCGGCGCAAACCGCCGCTCGTGGGCCGGCGCTCGCGCAGATGGGCGGGGGGACGGTCGCCGATATCCGCATCGAGGGAGTGCAGCGGATCGAACCCGAAACGGTTCGCTCCTATTTGTTGATCCAGCCCGGTGACGCGTGGGACGATGAACGCGTGGACAAGTCGCTCAAGGCGCTGTTTGCGACCGGTCTGTTTGCCGATGTCAATCTGAGCCGCGTCGGCAATACCCTGGTCGTCAAAGTGGTCGAGAACCCGATCATCAATCGCATTGCTTTCGAGGGCAACAAGAAGCTCGACGACAAGGATCTCAATGCCGAGATCCAATTGCGGCCGCGCGTCGTCTACACCCGCTCGCGGGTTCAGAACGATGTCAAACGCATCCTCGACCTTTATCGTCGGCACGGACGGTTCGGAGCAACCGTCGAACCAAAAGTCATTCAGCTCTCCGAGAATCGGGTCGATCTCGTCTTCGAGATCAACGAGGGTGAGTTTACCGGCATCCGCGGCATCAATTTCATTGGCAACCACCAGTTCAGCGAAGGCAAGCTGCGCGGGATTATCCAAACAAAAGAAAGCCGTTGGTACCGATTTTTATCGACCGACGATACCTACGATCCTGATCGCTTGACTTATGACCGAGAGCTACTGCGAAAGTTCTATTTGACGGAGGGATATGCCGACTTTCGCGTGGTTTCGGCGGTTGCCGAGCTGACCCCCGATCGCGACGGCTTCATCGTCACCTTCACGCTCGACGAGGGTGAGCGTTATCGCTTCGGGAAAGTCGACGTCGACATCAAGCTCAAGGATTTGCCGCCAGAGGCAGTGCTCCCGCTGTTGACGGTCCACTCGGGCGATTGGTACAACGCCGACGCTGTCGAAAAGTCGATCTCTGTTCTAACTGAAGCGCTCGGCAACCGCGGTTATGCGTTTGTCGAAATCAAGCCCAACATCACGCGAAATCGCGAAGACCACACCATCGATATAATCTTTGGCGTGCAAGAGGGTCCGCAGGTTTACGTCGAGCGGATCGACATCGTCGGCAATGTGCGCACTTTGGACAAAGTGATACGCCGTGAATTTCAGTTGGTCGAGGGCGATGCCTTCAACACCACCAAGATGCAACGCTCGCAGCAGCGCCTCAAGAACCTCGGCTTCTTCAAGAAGGTCGAAGTGACGAATGCCCCGGGATCGGCACCGGACAAGACGGTAGTCACCGCCGAAGTCGAAGAACAGTCGACGGGCGAGCTGTCCCTTGGTCTCGGCTTCTCGACCACCGACGGTCCGCTCGCCGATGTCAACATTCGCGAGCGGAATTTCCTTGGTCGCGGCCAAGACTTACGGATCGGCGCGGTGGTTTCGCTTCGCTCACAGCAGATCGACCTCAGTTTTACAGAACCATATTTTCTGGATAAGAACATCGCCGCCGGCTTCGATGTTTTTGAGGTCAAGACCAGCCCCACCGCGAATTTCTTTAGCGGGGTAACGCCTCCCTACCAGCAATTCTCCTACGGCGGAGCGCTTCGAGCCGGGTATCAGATCACCGACAACCTGCGCCAGACGTTCAAGTATACAGCGCGATCCGACGATATCATAAACCTTCAGAGCAACACGTCGCTGTTCATCGTGCTCGAATCGGGCCAGCACCTGACTTCCGAGATCGGCCAGGTTCTACTATACGACCGCCGCGATGATCGGCTCGATCCGACGAGCGGCTATTACGCTTCGATCGGCAACGACTTTGCCGGCGTCGGCTTTGGCGTGGACTACGTGCGCAATAAAGCGAATTTCGGCTATTACTATTCGGTCGCACCGGAATGGGTGTTGAGCCTGACCGGCGAGGTCGGCGACATCTTCGGTTGGAACGGCCAGCAGGTGCTGCTTCAGGATCGCTTCTTCGTCGGCGGGGACAATCTGCGCGGCTTTCAAAGCGCCGGCATCGGACCTCGCGATTCGGTCAGCGGCGATGCTTTGGGCGGTCAAAAATATTATCTCGGTTCGGTCACCTTGGGTGTGCCGCTCGGGCTGCCCAAGGAACTCGGGTTGAGTGGGCGCGTTTTTACCGATTTTGGTACTCTGTACCAGATCGAGCCGACCAATATCGTGCTGACTCCTGCCCAGTTGGCGCAAACCGGGGGCGTCCAGCCGCAGGTCGAACAAAGCCCGGCCATTCGCCTGAGCGCCGGTGTCGGGGTGTCATGGAAGTCCCCGGTCGGCCCCATTCGACTTGACCTTGCCTATCCGATCCGGAAGGAAGGTTTCGACAAGACCCAAATTTTTAGAGTCAGCTTCGGGACAAAGTTCTGATGTTGCTGTGGCATGCTCGCCTCGTGGCGCTGTTGTTTATCTCGTGCTGTCTGGCTGGTGGCGTCCAGGCGCAAGCACCGCCGGCGCCAGCGCCGCCAACCCCGGCCCCACCACCGCCGGCGCAACCGCCTCCGCCCGCGCCGGCTCCGCTGCCGACCGCCCAGAACCTGACGATCATGGTCGTCGATGTGCAGGCGCTGCTGCAAAACTCGAAGGCGGCCAAGATGGTGCGGAGCCAGATCGAACAAAAACGCGGCGAGTATACTAAGGAGATTTCGCACCAGGAGGAGGTCTTGCGGGCCGAACGTGATGCATTGCAGAGGCAGCAAGCGTCACTTTCGCCTGAATCGTTGAACCAGAAGGGTCGCGATTTTCAGCAGAAGGTCAATGATCTTGAACGGAATGTTCAAGGAAAGCGCCAAGCTCTCGAGAAGTCGAATGGCGATGCGATTCAAAAAATTCAAGAGGAGATGCTTAAGATCATCGCTGATATTGCCAAACAGCGAAAAGCTAACCTGGTGTTTCAGCGGACTGATCTCGTGCTTTTCGACCAAGCGTTCGACGTGACTGATGAAGTCCTGCAAAGGCTGGACGAGCAGATGCCGACCCTGACGGTCAACTTCGTCGCTCCGGTGCCCCCGAGCGCAAGTGCCTCGCCCTCGGCTCCGCCGAGCGGCCCTGCGGCTCCGAACCCCAAGTCCAAGAAGAAGTGATGCAAGGCCGAACCGACCCGGCGGAGGACAAATGGCCGATCCGCGCTTCTTCGATCGAGCCGGCCCCTTTACTCTCGAAGCGCTGGCAGCGCTGAGCGGCGCGCGGCTGCTACATCCGCAGGATGCCGCGCGGCTATTTCGCGATGTGGGTCCGCTCGAAACGGCCGGCCCGGAAGACGTGAGCTTTCTCGAAAATCGGAAATATTTAGCGACCTTCGTTCAATCGCGAGCCGGAGCGGCGTTTGTCGACGAGCGGGTCGTCGGACGCGCACCTTCCGGCATGGCGCTGCTTGTGAGCGACGAACCCTACAGGGCTTATGCCCTCGCGGCTCAGGCTTTCTATCCCGCCAGGCCGATTGTTCCACGCCGTGCACCCTCGGCGGTGATCGATCCGACCGCAACCGTCCCCGAGGATTGCGATGTCGGGCCAAACGCCGTGATCGAGCGGGGAGCGCGGCTGGGGCGGCGCTGCCGAATCGGGGCAAATACGGTGATCGCCGCCGGGGTAGAAATTGGCGACGACTGCCGAATTGGACCAAATGTGACACTCAGTCATTGCAAGATTGGATCGCGCGTTGTGCTGCACGCGGGCGCGCGCGTCGGTCAGGAAGGGTTTGGTTTCGCGCCCGACACGATGGGTCCCGTCAAAGTTCCGCAACTCGGGCGGGTTCTGATCGGTGATGATGTGGACATCGGCGCGAACACGACGATTGATCGAGGGTCCGGACCCGACACTGTGATCGGCGCAGGCTCTATGATTGATAAT
>Ga0187846_10001428_pt1 | contig 13493 bp, 11 predicted proteins | sample TC_taG_FD_161473 | JGI IMG/M metagenome (GOLD analysis project Ga0187846, IMG submission 161473) | Biofilm microbial communities from the roof of an iron ore cave, State of Minas Gerais, Brazil - TC_06 Biofilm (v2) | ecosystem: Environmental > Terrestrial > Deep subsurface > Cave > Wall biofilm...
TAGAGTGCCATGATGTTCGCCTCCTTTGTGGCTATTGCTTTCTTTTCAAGAAGCCTGTGTGCGTGAAACGGGAGTTGTCAGAAACACTACGACATGCTTGGAAAGAGAAGAACCATGAGCTAGTGTATATGAAAGATGCACCAATTGCAATAAATGATGCATCACTTTGTCCCCCAAACCTTGACAACAAGAAAACTACATGCTATTATTTAGACGGCTAAATAAAAGGAGAGGTTTGTGAGACAGATACAAGACTATATTGGATTCCAGGTACTTCAGATCCATAAAGCGCACCGTCAACGCGCTGAAGCGGCCTTGAACAAACTGGGCATTCATACCGGTCAGGAAATGATCCTGCTCCAGCTCTGGATCGAGGAAGGCATTCCACAGTCTCAGCTTGCCGCCAGCATGGAGGTCGAACCACCAACAGCGACCAAAATGCTGCAGCGCATGGAGCGTACGGGGCTGATCGAACGAAGAACGGACCCCGAGGATGCCCGTGTCTCTCGCGTCTACCTGACAGCACGTGGCCGAGCTCTTGAACAGCCCGTCCTCAACGTGTGGAAGCAGCTCGAAGCACAGACCGTGGCAGGTCTGTCACTCACGGAGCAGGCGCTTTTACATCGCCTGCTGATGCAAGTATTGACAAACCTTTCCTGACTCGTTGTGGTTCTGGTGGCCCCGCTTTCCTGGTAGAGCGTGGCTCTTCTTTCGACAATATACTTTGCCGTCTAATTAATATATGCATGTGAGAAAAGAAACTCCTGAAAAAGGAAAGAGGTGTGTGATGTTTTCAGAACAAGAACTGGCTTTCCTGCAAGCACAACCCCTTGCCAGGATCGGCACAGTTGCTCCCGATGGACAACCCAGTGTGGATGCCGTTGGCTTCGAGTTTGATGGCGCGCGCTTCTACGTTGGAGGTCACAGCTTTCAGGCCACACGCAAGTACAAAAATGTGGTGGCAGGCAATACGAAGGTGGCGCTGCTGATTGACGATCTCAAGTCGATTCACCCCTGGCAGCCACGGGGGATCAGGATCTATGGTGTTGCAGAGGTGGTTGAGCGCCATGGGCACCTCGGCCCCGGAGGCTATCTCGCGATTACCCCAAAGGTCTCCTGGAGCTGGGGCATTGAGGCACAGGAGGGAAAAGCTGGCCCCAAGAAAATTGTCTGGGAGTGAGGGCATCTTTTTGTATCTTTGAAAAAGAACAAAGAAAAGCCTCGCCGGCCGCAGGTCATTCAGGCAATGATGGAGACAGTATCAAAATGAATATCTTTCAACCTCACTGCGTTCCGCCAGCTGTATAATCTCCGCTGCGAGCGCGCGTAATGCTTCGTGCAGTTCGGGAGGCTCGCGTACAACCAGGGGGCAGCGCAGGCTGACCAGGAAATGCGCCATCCAATCGAGTTCTTGCGTATAGCAACGCAGCACAACGCCGCCCTGAACCTGTTCCAGCATCGCCATGGTTGGTGGTACTTGACGCTCGGCTTCCTCCCACGGCATCTCCAGCAAAACCTCCACCTTCCAGGTTCCCGGCATGCTCGCCATGGTGCGCCTGAGATGGTCCAGGCTGTCGAAGCCGGGCGGACGTGTAAAGGTTTCTTCAAGCAGCTCGGTCTGGAGCACACGATCCAGGCGGAACATACGCAGGTCTTGCCGCAGATGACAATAGCCGATCGTATACCAGAGTCCGGCGTGGAAGACCAGTCCGTAGGGATCAACGGCTCGCTCGGTCTCCTCTGCTTGAGAGGAGCGGTAGCGCATCCAGACACGCTTTTCCTGCTGCGTCGCAGTGCTCAAGGTGAGCACAACCGAGCTGTCCGGCGATGAGCGAGACTCCTCAGATGAACTGCTGGAGAGGACAAGCGTCTCCTGCAGGGCCTGCACTCGCTCGCGGAGAGCCTCGGGTAGCACACGATCGATCTTGGCAAGCGCACCTTCAACAGCGGGAGCAGCCACTGCCATCCCCAATCGCCTCGCCGCCAGTAGTCCCAGCGTGAGCGCCAGCGCCTCGTCCTCGGTAAACATCAATGGGGGCATTTTGAAGCCGCGCAGCAGGCGATAGGTGCCGTAGCGCCCGCGCTGCGCCTCGATGGGGATGCCTAAGTCTTGCAGCATCATAATATAGCGACGCACGCTGCGCACATCCACTTCCAGGCGTTCAGCGAGCTTCGGCCCGCTCATCTGCCGGTGCGCTTGCAGCAATTCGAGCACCGTAAGGACCCGCGTCGTGGGATGATACATCACATTTTTCCTTCCTGTCGAAAATTCGTCTCTAATCAGGACCGATTGTATCCTCTTATCAGAGTATACTTAAGTTAGAAGAGAAAAACAAACCGGTACCAGAGAGGAGAAAGCGCAATGACATCTCATCCTTACCTTTATGAAAAGTTGATCGCTACACGTCACGCTGAAATCCAGCACGATATACAGCAGAGCCGAATGCAGGCTTATGCTGGGAAGCGGCGAACGTTCTTGCGATCTACTGTGGGAAGCTTCGGTACCTTGTTGATAGTACTGGGTTCTTTCCTGCAACGGACCGGCCAGCGGAGCCGAGCATCGCTCCACTCCTGATAGAAGAGCCAGGTCCGAGGCTGCCGCCAAAGAAGCAGAGACCTTTTCTGCAGAAGGTGGCAGCCGGAGACCTGGCGACTTCACCATGCTCTTCTGCTGTAAACTCAGGCTGTAGGCGTATCGGCTCTTGGAAGCTGGCTATAAAGCTCAACAATATAGCCGTCGGGATCGCTCAGATGGGCCGAACGCACTCCCCATGCCGGTCGATCCTGCGGCCCAGCAACCGCGGTCGCACCACGACTGACGAGATCGGCATAGGCGGCGTCAACATCCTCCACACGGAAATCGAGCACCGCCGGATATCCCTGCGGTGTAGACATGAACTCTTCCCCGAGCACTCTAGCAAATCCCACACGAGTCAGTAGCTCAATACCAGCGCTGCCTGTTTCAAAGTAAGCATAACCCATTTCCTCGTTACCATATGTCATTTGTAACCCCATCACATCGCGCCAGAATTTTATCGACGCCGCAATATCGCCGGCGAGGAGACGAACGTTTATAAATTTCATGATATGCTCCTTTCGTTGCCACTCGACATTATTAAGCCCTGGCGAAGGTGTTCCAGGCGTTTTCAGATGCCATGCCCTTTGTATATTATACTAGAGAAGCGAGGGTGCTGTAGGGACCCGATTATGCAGATGAACAAAATAATCCAGCCAACTGTAGGGGCCGATTTATCGCGCCCACCGCCGATTCATCGGCCAGATGCACGGCCAGGTATACCCAGATTCTTGTGTTCATTTGCATTATCGCGCCCTGGGGACCTTCATGGTCGCCCGCCCTGCCTTACCTGCACTCACCCAATTCACATTACCCCAACGAAAAAATCATCAACATTCGTAAGGGCGGGAGTGGTGTAGAGAAGGGTGGGGACCCTTGCGGTCGCCCTCAGGCTGGTCCTGTGTTTTTGCGTCGTCTTTGTAGGGGCGGGGGCGGTGTAGATGTGAGGTGGGGGCGCTTGCGCCGCCCTTGCATGCCACAACCACCCATTGCGTGGGATACCCTTGCGGTCGTCCCCGGGATTCGCCAGCTATATCTGTATGGTAATATACAAAAGACCAACGTAAAAAACTACACGTAAATCGTTGCATTCTTCTCTGTGTTCGAGCGTTTGTCTGTGACTCGGACAGTAGGACGAGGAGGCCATGGATGTCCTTGCGCGACGCGCCGATAGAAGACTCCGCAAAGAATGACACGCGAAGCGAAGTGACAACGCGCCTGCATGGGTACCGGCTTGTGATTGCGCGGCTCATATGCATATCCTTGTATGTTTTGTCCGTGGGGCTCTTGATCGCCAGCATCCCGTCAAACTTTGCGCATATCCACCTGATCTGTACTGGTACAGCCACTGCCTGCAATGCGAATGGGCAGCTTGCGCCCAGCGACGTGCGAAGTCTTCAAGAACTTGGCCTCTCCATAGACTTCTATGCGGCCTACACTATCGTTATCACACTTATTTTTGCCCTGGGGTACTGGCTTGTCGCTGCATTGCTCTTCTGGCACAAGTCGGACAACTCCCTGGCGCTCCTGGCTGCCGTCACCCTGGGCACATTTCCGCTTGCCTTCAATAGTAACTTTATTAGCATACTTCCATCGCCCTGGTCATTGCTGGGCCATTGCATCAGCTTTCTCGGAGATCTCAGCGTGGTCCTGTTCTTTTACGTGTTTCCAAGCGGGCACTTTGTCCCGCGCTGGACGCGCTGGGTCATGATCCCGGCAATCGCGTATTGGGGGTTCAACGAATTCTTCCCTCTAGCGCTGTTCAATCCATTCTTTCGCTTCCGAGTGCTGGCTGTTGCGACGTTTCTAGTCGTGGTAGGCGGTATGGTCGTTGTACAGGTGTACCGCTACCGGCACGTATCCACTCCAACGCAGCGCCAGCAGACCAAGTGGGTCGTTTATGGCGTCACACTGAGCGTTGGAGGTTTCCTACTATTGATCTCGCCTGCTGATATCTTTCCTGCACTCTTCCCCGCTGGCTCGCTTGCAAACCTGATCATCACCACTGTCATCTATGGCCTCATGCTCCTTCTCCCGCTCTCAATTGGTTTCGCGGTCTTGCGTTCAAGGCTCTGGGATATCGATCTTATCATCAACCGCACCCTGGTCTACGGCATGCTGACGGCCACGCTGGCCCTGCTATATGCTGGACTCGTCATCGCGCTTCAATTCCTGCTGCGTGGACTCATCAGTCAAACATCTGACATCGCCATTGTGGCCTCTACCCTTGCGATTGCGGCCTTATTTCAGCCCTTACGTAAGCGCATCCAACAGGTCATTGATCGACGCTTCTACCGCCGCAAGTACGATGCAGCCCGTACCCTTGCTGCTTTCAGCGCTACTCTGCGCAATGAAGTGGACCTGGAGCGCTTGCGTGAGGCACTGGTGGCGGTGGTTGAAGAGACGATGCAGCCCTCGCATGTCTCGCTCTGGTTGCGTCCAGGCCAACAAGACACAAAACCCCAGGCTGCCTGGTTCAGCACTCACCTCATTGAAAACATTATCACTCAAGATGGAGAGGATTTGCTCCCTCGTGACGCAATATTATGAATATAGTCGCAAGAAAGAAGAGCAGGAGCCATTGATCTAGGACGAGAAATATGGTACGCTTTTTCTTAGTGGATAGATACCTTTCTCCCTTTAACCCAATACCTATCTGACAGCAACGCAAACAACCGGCTCACACACCTGTTGCTCCGAGCCTGCTGTTTGTGCTATGCCTTCGTACTCGCCTCTCGACACAGCCCGCGCTAGTGACATCCATCGCGCACGTGCTCCACCACTATGCTCTCACTGACCCGGCTCACCATTAGAGCTGTTTTTTTCCGCATACTGCATTGATTTTCACTCTCGCGCTCGTGAGAGAGTCAGGAAGGAAGCATAATGATTACGAACACTCTTAAATTGCATATGACCGTCGAGGTCATGGGCTGCCCCACCGTTTGCCAGCACTGCTGGGCCATGGGCCGCGGCTATGCTGCTATGCCCCTGGAGGACATCACCTGGGTGTTACATGAAGTGCGTCGCTTCTGCGAAGCACATAACTTCGCCTATGACGGCTTCCCCATGCACGAGGTGGACGCTCATCCGCAGGCTACACAAGTTCTGTGCCTCTTCGCTGAGGTCTGGCACGACGATTTTCAGCCATTTACGACGACCGGGGTTCCGCTGGCGACCAGGCCAGACTGGCGCGAAATTCTCGAAACCCTGCGCGCACTGAATGCCCCCACGCTCTGGTTTGCTTTCCACGGCGCTAATGCGATCCATGATCGGGCCGTAATGCGCCAGGGCGCGTACCGGGAGAGCCTGCGCGCGGTCGAACTTACCCGTGAGGTGGGGATGAAGTCAGGCTGCAACCTGTTTCTCACCAAAGAAAACATCTGGCAGTTTGATCAACTCATCGCAGACCTGCAACACGCCGGCATGCAGGAGATCATTCCCCAGGTCTATAGTTTTACCCCCAATGTGCGTGGCCGCCACACCGAACCCTTGCGACCGCAATGGCGGGATGTCGAGCCGCTAATCGAGAAACTGGACGCTATCCCGGAGGCATGCCTCTGGCGGCGTTTCTGGCACGAGTTGCCGGGGATGCACACCGAGTCCTGGTATGTCGAGCAAGCGTTAGCGGGAGCCTGGCCCGGCGACGATATGAAGCGTTATGAAGATGCCTATCGTAACATGGTCTGCCTCGTCTGCCGCCCCAACCTCGACGTGTATTACGGCTTTGCCGGACAGTATACCAACCGCTACGGCAATCTGCGCCGTGATGGCGTCGATGTAGTACTCAGCCGCGCCATGGCCGCCGGATCGTTTTCTTACGATCAAGTCTGGTTTGGTGATATGCAGGTGTTGCCTGTTGATGAGCTTGCAGCGCGCTTCGGCGATGCCGGAAGCCAGCGCATCCACGGCGATTCCTTCTCCATCCGCGATTGGTGGATAGATAGCTCCCGCCGCGCGCTAAAACTTTTGTATAGAGAACCAAAACAAAGTAAGATACAAGCTGAGGGATTTACTTGCTAGCCTTTCGACTCGTTTTTTTTAGTGGCATGGAGTTGCTGGGACAGCCTTTGCCAGTCGAGTAAGCGATAGGACAACGATTCTCATCAAGTATTGACCATCCGCTGAGCCAGGACGCTTTACTGCTTGATGCCATGCCAGCGCTCCAAATGCTCAGCATGCGTCTGCAAGTATGCGCCGGGCTTGAAGAGCTGATCATAGTACTCCAGACATGCGAGGCTGAGCACTGCCCTACGACGCTCAGCCTGCGACGCCTTATTCCTCTTCGTTCTCCACGTCTTCGGCCTCTTTTTTTACTTTTTGGTAGACGGCCAACTCTTCAGCGGTTGCAGGTTCAAGGATGTACGATTCCCCATCTGGAGCGGGCGCAAAGTGTAATCCATCCTCTAAGGCTGCGCTCTCAAGCGAAATCTGGCCTCTTGGGCCCGCCAATGAAAAAGACAAGTGCTTTGGCCGGTGTTGAGCATGAACAAGAAGCACGAAAAGACAAAAGATGCGACCAGTCGCCACTCAGGAACGGTTTCGAGCAAGCGAGATTCGAGAAAGCCCTCCTCATGAGCTAGCTGGTGAAGCCGATGAAGAGCGTAACGTTGTAAATTTTGGAGAGTCGAGCTTAATAGGCCATATCACAAAACAATCACACTCGTCCTCTCGGCTTTTACATGGGCCTGAATTACGATACGATACTATTGCGTTTCTTAATTTTATATGTTATAGTCTTAATAAGGAAACGATACTGTTTCGTATCATAATGAGAGAGGAGGAACAACCTATGTCAAATGTTATTCAAACCAACCAGCTTACCAAAAGCTACGGCAGGAGCCGGGGTATCATCGATGTGACCTTCGCAATTCAAGAAGGCGAAGTCTTCGGTTTTCTAGGACCCAATGGCGCGGGCAAGACCACAACGATGCGCACCTTAATGGGCCTGCTGCGCGCGAACAGTGGCAGCGCCACCATTGGAGGGCTGGATTGCTGGACACAATCGACTGAAGTGAAGAATTTGGTCGGCTACCTGCCCGGCGAATTCGCTTTCGATCCCAGTATGCGCGGTGCGCAGATTATCGAGTACCTGGGTCACCTGCGCGGCGGCGTGGACCAGACCTACCTGCGCCAATTGGTGGAGCGCCTGGACCTGGATCCCAGCAAACGCTTCCGCGAATATTCGCATGGCAACAAACAAAAGGTGGGGCTGGTGCAGGCCTTTATGCATAAGCCACGCTTGCTCATCCTGGACGAACCGACCAGCGGACTGGACCCACTCAATCAGCAGGAATTCTATAAAATGGTGGCTGAAGTGCGCGCCGAGGGCAGGACGGTCTTCCTCTCCTCGCACATCTTGCCCGAGGTTGAGCATACCTGCGACCGTGTGGCGATCATCCGTGAGGGACGACTGGTCAAGATTGATCACGTGTCTTCGCTTAAAGAGATCCACCAGTACGATGTAGAGATCACCTTTGCTGGCCCGGCCTCTGTCGAGTGGTTCAAGAACGTCGCGGGCATAGCCAGCATGACTCGGGGTGCGGATGAGCACACCCTGCAATTGAGCGTCCAGGGTGACTTGACGGAGATCATTCACATCGCCAGCCAGCACAACGCGACGAATATTACGACACACGAGCCGACGCTGGAAGAAGTCTTCCTGCGCTTCTACGAGCCAGAGCATGAGCCTGCCAGGCTCGCCTGATAGGAGGTGTATGATGTTTCGCAGCATTTTGAGCAAAACGCTGAGAGATTACCGGGTAGCTATCCTGGCCTGGGGCTTCGCCCTGGGGTTGTTCGCTTTCATCGATTTCGTCGAGAGCACGTCGACGACGATTGCGATCGCTGGCAGCCTCGCGCAACTCTTCCGTATGCTCGGCGATCCCTACCAGATCCAGACCCCTGAGGGCTTCATTACCTGGCGTATCATGGAGCTCTTCGTGCCCCTCGCCATCTGCTTCTGGCCCATCCTGGCCGGAGCCCGCCTGGTGCGTGGGGAAGAGGAACGCGGCAGCATGGATGTCTTGCTGGCTACACCGAGGTCACGCACGCGCCTGCTGCTCTCGAAGCTGAGTGCGCTCTTGATCGCGCTGATTCTGATCGGGCTGTTGCTTGCCCTGGGTCTGATAGCCGGTCAAGCCCGTCTTGAGGGGCATGCAAATGTGATCAGGGCGCTCCTGGTAGGGCTGAACGCGAGCCTGCTGGCTTTCTTCTTTGGCTGTCTCGCGCTGCTGTTCTCGCAATTCACGACCAGCCGTGCCGTGGCAGCAGGGTGGGTCAGCGGCCTGCTGGTGCTCTCCGTGCTCCTGGATAGCGCCGGACGCTTACTGCATGGGAGTTGGGTGCAGTACCTCTCGCCGTTCTACTACTACAATCTCAACCGCCCGCTCATCCCCAGTTTCCCTGGCCAGCCGCTGGCGGCTGTGCTCCTGGCGAGTCTCGCTGTGCTCTGCGTGGGGGCGAGTCTGCTCCTCTTCGCCAGGCGCGATATCGGCGGGGTGGCATTCTCGTGGCTGGGCAAACGGGAACCCGGCAACCACTACACGCTGCGCAGTCTGAGCCAGGCCGAACATGCACTGTCTACGCGCAACGTGAGCCTGCAGACCTTACACCGGGATAGGTGGTCTGCCTTCTGGTGGGGGCTGGGCGTCATATTCGGCTGTGCCTACTGCCTGGTGATTGCTCTGAGCACCCAGCAGGCATTTTACGAGCTCACACAAAAGTCCCCCTTGCTGCAACAACTCTTTTTCGACACGCCCATCAACACCAACGCCGCGATGCTGGGCACCTTTCTCTTCACGTTCATGCCCGCCCTCGTCGGGGCCTTTGCACTGACGCTGGCCTTGAAGTGGGCCGCAGACCTGGAAAACGGGCGGCTGGAAGTGTTATTCAGCACCCCGCAATCGCGAGGCAAGGTCCTGCTGGAACGCTTCGGCGCCAATGTGCTGGTGGTGCTGCTGGCTCCTATCCTGACCTGGCTCGTTATTCTGATTGTGACACAGCTCGTCCATCTCGCCGTCGACCAGGGCAGGATCTTCGCGGCCAGCTTCAACATGTTCCCTATGGCGCTGATCACCCTGGGCCTGGTCTACGCCCTGGCCGGGCGCCTGCGCTATGGCGCGCTGGTAGGCTTGCTCTCTGCATATATCGTCGTGTCCTACATGGAGGAATTGTTCGAGGGAACCATTACGATGCCTGCCTGGCTCATGAATCTCTCGATCTTCCACGTGTACGGCAACCCGGTCTTCCTCGGCGTCAACTGGACGAACTTCCTGGGCATGACCGGCGTAGCCGTGGTGCTGCTGGTGATTGGTCTGGTGCAGTTCCGCTACGTCGATATCAAGCTGGGCTGAACACGAGAAAAGGAAAACTCTTCAACTTGACGCAACATCTTACGTCTACTACAATGGAAGAGCAGGAGGAAAAGCAACTAAAAGCATGACGACAACATCTGAACCTGAACGAGGAATACGCAAGCCTGGGCGTCCACGCAGCGCCCAGGCGCACAAGGCAATCATAGACGCAACCCTGGAACTCCTTGCGGAAGAAGGATTCCAGGGACTGAGCATCGAAGCGGTTGCGGCTAGAGCTGGGGTGGGCAAAACCACCATCTACCGGCGCTGGTCCTCTAAAGACGAACTGGTGATGGATGCTATCCGTCAAGTGCAGATTGATGTACCAGCACTGGATACGGGCAATTTTCGCAACGATCTCGCGGCGCTTACAAAAACTGTCTACCAGGGCTTCGAGGCCTATCCTTATCCTTTCCTGGAGAAATTGGTGCTTAAGTTCATTGGTGAATATCAGTCCAATCCCGAAATCTTCCAGGTTTTTCTCAGACAACTCATCATCCCGCGATTCAACTTTTTTATGCAAATGGTCGAAAAGGCCCAGGCACGCGGGGAGATTCGCAAAGACATTGATCCTGCGTTGGCATTGGACCTGGTGTCAGGGTCATTATTTTTCCACTGGATTGTTATGCGCAATTTTATGCTAACTTCGTCTACCTCTGCAGTTGATTGGGTTGAACAGATGATCGACGCAATAATACAGGGCATAGGGACGAAATAGCACGAGCCCTCTTCCTTTGATCACTCATCACCTTCCTTGTTTTCAGGCTGCCAGATCGTATAGGCCTCTTGGGCCCGCCCATGAAAAAGACAAGCGCTTTGGCCGGTATTGAGCATGAAAAAGTTTGCCCTTTCCCTCAAAAAGCGTATGATGTGCTGCAGGCAGGATTTCCACTGCTCCGCCGGCATATCCTCCATGCTTTGTAGTAAAATTTTGTATAAATGAAAAAAGCGATCCTCCTGGGTTCAGAGCGGCCTCTCGCCCAGTGATTGAGCAAATCGCAAGAGATAGCCATCAGGGTCCATCACCAGAAATTCCCAGCGTCCAAGCAGTATTTGCCCTTGTCGATACCAGTGTTCTGCCGGCCCGGCAAAAAGAGGGTAGTAGTGCTCCTGCAACGATTGGAGGAGGACATCAAGCTCCTCTACCAGCATGGCGAGATTGATGCCGCGCCCGTAGGGATACTCCAGCTTTCCCGTTTTCCATCCAGCATTCCCTTGTTCGATCATGAGCTGGCATCCCTGGAAAGAGAGAAAGGCAAAATGATGTTCTGGTCGCTGAAATTCAACGCGAAATTTTAGGACCTCGGTGTAAAATGAGAGGCTTTTCTCAAACTGAGAAACACTCAGTTCCGGGATAAGCGGATTAAAGTTCATCGAGTATCTTGCTCCCTTTTCAAACTTGCAAATTGTAGAACCCTCTTCTCTCTTGATTGTCACATAAAATGTTGCCAGGTCAAGCAAGTGAGCAGCACAAAAGCGCGGGCGACCCGAACGTAATTCTGCATCTGCCTGATACGTAGTGGCGAGGGTGGTGTACATTGATTCCAACAAATGGCTCTAGCAGCACATCTCATGAAGAGAGACGAAGCGGCCACGACTGTCATGCTGAGCGTCAGCGAAGCATCTCGTTGCCCAACATGTGAGATCCTTCGCATCACTCAGGATGACAACTGAGAGTGTTCTCGCTTTCCCAGCGCAGCACTGAGCTCGGATGCTGTCATGCTCAGTGCAAACAAGCATCTCCGCTTCGCGGGTGAGATCCCTCGCTGAGGCTCAGCATGACACGCAAGTGCTCTCCTTTTCATCTGCATTCTCCTCAACCCTTGCAGTGCTCCTGGGCGAATATGTGGAAATCAATGGGGTGGTGTAGGGGCCCGATTTATCGCGCCCTGGGGAGGGCCTTTCTGGTCGCCCGCTTCGCCGGCAACGCTCCTCCCGGGATGGTGGACGAGAGCCGCGGAAAGGGACGACGGGCGACCGTAAAGGGCCCACTCCACTCATCCACTCACCCCCTCACCTCTACAGATCACTCGCCCTCCTGCCTCTCTCCGAGGTTTAGATTGATGTGTATTGCGGGGGTTTCAGCGCCGCCCTCAATCATCTTCGCCCCAAATTCTTGGCGGAACCGCCGAATGTGGGTATTTTACATCGCCCTGCCCCCACATCAGCAAAAAATGCCTCATTTGGCATATCAGGTATACTTATAGAAGGAGTGGCATGCGCCTTCCTGATCCAGCACGCTCAAATTTGGAGAAGTCATAACATCATGAATCAGAGTTTTAGCGCACAGGCAAGAAAATCTCTCTCTGCTCCCTCTCCACGGAGCCTGTCCTGAGCGCCAGCGAAGGATGGAGAGGGAAGAGGTGAGGCAAGCAGGCAGCACCAAAAAATTACATTGCAAAATGAAACATACTTGAAACATATCGCTGCTAATGCAGCCTCTGGAGCGCGACCGCTGCCATAGCTTAAACTAACTGTGCAAAATTCAGCAGAGCTGCAACAGATACTGCTAGCGAAATCTCACCGTCTGTTTGTAAGGGCGGGAGAGGAGTGGGGTGGAGCGGGAACCCTTGCGGTCGCCCTGTGGATTCAGGTTCGGGACATTTTGGTGAATCCTTTCTTGTTTCGGTGGAGCGGGGACCCTTCTCCTTGCATCTCGCCTGACTGCGTAGCAGTAGCCGCGCAGTGAGCCGAAGCCCTGAGCGAAGCGAAGGGGGGGTTGGCGAGCTGGATAGGTGCCAGCGGTCGCCCTTTGGATTCGCCACCAGTACCGTTTTGTAAATAACGAATTTATAAAGGGATATCCGTCTCACGAACATTGACACCATGCTCGACTGGGAATAATATATGCACCATATTAGAGAAGCACACGGTACCCGTTATTCGTATCATCCATCACAGATCATGAGACGCCACTATGTCGCAGATGCATGCTAACAAGGGCGATCCTGGCGACATCGACCAGGACGAACTGGAACAATTACTGCTACATGGTGTAGGCAATAGCAGCGACGAGAGCCGCCCGCCAGTCCAGCACCAGAAGGCAGTTTCGCCCCAACCTCTTACTCCCTCTCCATCTCCGATGGAGAGGGATGGGGTGAGGCAGGATGAGGCATACGCAAGCTCGAGATCGTATAATAGAGAAGACGAGGACGAGGAAGTTCACGGGGCTGGAGATTTGCAAGGGGCATTAGGACTATTCGCGGAGGCCGCGCAGGACATGGTGACGGCAGGACTGGAACTGGGACTGGGAAGGCATTTCGCCTGCGCGGATTATTGTAACCAGGCAGCAGAAAAGGCTGCTCAGGCGGTAAGCCTGCTGCGTTTTGGCCATCGAAGCATGTATAACCACGATTTACGAGCGCTTGGCGAGCTGGTAGGGGCACCAGAGGAGATTCAAGAGGAGATGGCTATTTTAACGCCGTTTCATCCCGAGACTTTCTACGCGGATACCCCACCAGAAGAGGCCGACGAGGTGATCAGCGCGGAGCAGGCCAGTAGTTATATGCAAAGCGCTCGTCGCGTATTACATTGGGCAAGAGCATTAGTATATAACTACTGGCCTG
>Ga0187846_10001429_pt1 | contig 13484 bp, 13 predicted proteins | sample TC_taG_FD_161473 | JGI IMG/M metagenome (GOLD analysis project Ga0187846, IMG submission 161473) | Biofilm microbial communities from the roof of an iron ore cave, State of Minas Gerais, Brazil - TC_06 Biofilm (v2) | ecosystem: Environmental > Terrestrial > Deep subsurface > Cave > Wall biofilm...
CCCGCACTCGACACTCGTCTAAGTTTCCTTCTTCAGCGGGGCACTTCTGGCCGCTGATTTTTGATTGATTTTTGCCCCAGCTGCCGCTAACATGAGCCTCTTTCGTACCGGGCGCTTTCGCTTTCGAGTGATTTAGCTTTGACCAATTCCGGGAGCGTGTGCGCGTCCCGAACCCCCCGTCGAAAGGAATCGAAATCCGATGAGACCCTCGTTGCAATTCTTTGCGAGTCTTTTGCTGGTAGTCATTGGCGCGTTGTCGACGGTTGTTGTTGTCCAAGCAGCAGACACTCCGGACGGCGCCGCCGTTTACAAGCAGAAATGCCAGATGTGCCACGGAGCGGACGGCAAGGGTTTTCCTGCCATTAAGACTCCGGATATGACAGACCCCAAGTGGCAAGCTTCCCTCAGCGACAAGGAAATGACCGAAGTGATCAAGAACGGCAAGAAGGGTACTCCCATGCCCGCGTTCGCCGACAAGCTGAAGGACGACGAAATCGAGGCAGTGGTCAAGTTCATTCGCAGCTTCGATAGCAGTAAGAAGAAGTGAGTCATGGACCAAGTCAGGGTTGGCATTATCGGGTCTGCCTTTTCCTCTAACATCCACGCCGAGGCGCTGCAGGAGGTGCCAGAAGCGAAAATCGTTGCCGCTTGCTCGCCAAACAAGGGTCACGTGGAAGAGTTTGCGCGCAAGTGGAGAATTCCTGATACTGCCACGGACTATCGCAAGCTGCTCGACCGAAAAGACATTGACGCGCTGGTGGTCGGCATTCCCAACGATCTGCACCGCGACGTAGTGGTGGGGGCTGCCAAGGCCCGCAAGCACGTCATTGTCGAAAAGCCCCTCGCGCACACTCTGGACGATGCCGACGCCATGGTCAAGGCCTGCGCTAAGCACAAGGTGAAGTTGATGTATGCGGAGACCATCTGCTTCTCACCCAAATATACGCGCGCCAAGAAGCTGGTGGAAGAAGGGGCGATTGGAAAACTCTACATGGTCAAGCAGGGCGAGAAGCATTCGGGGCCGCACTCTGACTGGTTTTATGACGTACGGCGGTCCGGCGGCGGCGCCATTATGGATATGGGCTGCCACGGCATCGAGTGGGCGCGCTGGATGTTCGGCAAACCGAGGCCCAGGAGCGTGTTCGCCACCTGTCAACGCGTTCTGCACACCGAGCGAACCCGTGGTGAGGACAACTCTTTGGTGGTTCTCGAGTTCGAGAATGGAGGCGTCGCCGCCATCGAAAATAGCTGGGCCAAGCAAGGCGGCATGGACGACCGCATCGAACTCTATGGCACCGAGGGCGTGATTTATTGCGATTTGCTGCACGGCAGCTCCATGGAGACTTACAGCGCCAAAGGATACGGTTATGCGGTGGAGAAGGCGGGCGAAACCAAGGGTTGGTCGTTCACCGTCTTTGAGGAGGCGCACATTTACGGCTTTCCGCACGAAATGCGCCACTTTATCCAGTGCATCCTGAACGACCAGACGTCTAGGGAGACAGGGGAAGACGGGCGGGCGACCCTGGAGATCATCTACGCGGCCTACGAATCGGCAGGGACCGGCAAGAAGATCACGTGGCCATACAAGCCCAAGAGGCCGGACCGCGTTCCGGTGAACTTGTGGCTGAGAACATAGCGCGAATGTAGTCCCATGGCCGGGTCGTGGTCGCTCGCAGCGTACCCGAGATCCAATCAGCCGGTGAGCCCAGGCGAATAGCCACCAGCTTTTTCTCAGCATTCCGTCGGCAGGAGCATGTGCACAAATCGGCGCCTCGGTGATCGAGTTCGTGATACGGCTTGCACGATCTCCCCTGTGTTCGGACTTAGGAAGGGAGCCCTGACCGGTTCGAGTCCTTCGTTAGATCGCGCAGCCATTTGAAATTTCCATCGGACAGCATCTCTTCCGTGCAGCGCCAGCACCAATTACCTTCGGCACGGCCGGGGACATTCATCCGAGCCTCGCTCCCCAGATTCAGCAAATCCTGCAGTGGAGCCATCGCAAGCGCAGCCACGGAGAACCATGCTAAATCCATTATGGCCGGTGCCGCCTCGCCGCTCGTGCCCGATGACCGCTTAAGGTACGTCCACACATTCTGTCGTTGGTCATCCGGCAGTTCTTCAAACCAGCCGCGTGTGGTGGGATTGTCATGGGTGCCGGTGTACACCACCGTGTTGGTGACATAATTGTGAGGCAGATACGAGTTATCCGGACGTCGGTCGAAGGCGAACTGGAGGACCCGCGTCCCCGGTAGGTGGAACTGGTCGCGCAGTGCGTAAACGTCAGGTGTGATCAGTCCTAAATCCTCGACGATGAACGGTAGAGCATCCACCTCCCTCTCCACTGCCTGGAAGAACTCGGCGCCTGGACCGGGCACCCACTGGCCTGATTCGGCCGTCGGTGCTCCGGCTGGAACGTGCCAAGCCGCTGCGAAAGCGCGGAAATGATCCAGGCGAATCACGTCCGCGTGGGCCAGCAGGGCCCGCAGGCGGTCGATGCACCAGCGAAAGCCGGTCCGGCGCAGGGCGTCCCAGTCATAGACGGGATTACCCCAAAGTTGTCCCTGGGAGCTGAAGTAGTCGGGAGGTACACCGGCGACGAAGCGCGGGCGGTGCTGGTGGTCCAATAGAAACAGATCGGGGTTGGCCCACACGTCGCTCGAGTCGGGGGAGACGAAGAAGGGTAGGTCGCCAATCAAACCCAGGCCCTTGCGGTGGGCATGTGCCTTCAACCGCGCCCCCTGGCGGAACATCAGAAACTGCTCAAAACACACTTGGCTGATCTGATCAGCGAACTCCCGCCGGGCCCGGTCGATCGCTGCTGGCTGGCGCAGGACTAACTCTGCCGGCCATTCGAGATAATAGGCGTCGTCAAACTTCACTTTCAACACCCGGAAGAGCGCGTAATCCTCCAGCCAGTGTGCTTGGTCGTTCCGGAACTGGTCGTAGGCTGGGCGCAGGTCTGGCCGCGCCCCAGCACTGAAGTTTGCCCAGGCTGTCTCGAGCAAGCGGTGTTTGAACGGGATAACCGCGTCGTAATCGACGACCGTTGCGGAGGATGAGTGGTACTCACAGTCGCTCGCCCGCAAGAGTCCATCCTCGATCAGCCAGTCCGGACTGATGACCAGCCCGTTGCCGGCGAAAGACGACAAGGATTGATACGGCGAATCGCCGTAACCAGTGGGGCCGAGCGGCAGCGCCTGCCACCAACTTTGGCCGGCTTCGTCAAGGCGGTCGATCCAAGATACTGCAGCCGGTCCCATATCGCCTATGCCGTAAGGCGAAGGCAACGAGGTGACGTGGAGCAGCAAGCCAGAGGCACGGTATTTTGGAGGAAACGGCGGCAAACTGAGACTTTGGCGGCTCATATTCGTGCCTTCGAGGAGTTCGGTGCGTCGTTCACGATTCCCTGCGCCTCGCTCACAATGGCGTTTAGGTGCGACTGATCCTGAAACTTTCAACCAGGGCAGGTGACCGGATCGAGTCACATGCCTGTATGACGGGTGTCGTCCCACAGCCGGATGACCGGCTGGCACAGGTTATGTTCATAGCCCAGTGCACTCGAGCTCGCGGTACTCAGCAGGAAGTACCTGCCACCCGCCGGCTCAACTGCCTACCAGACCTCAGACCCCGCCATCTTCCTCAAGTGCTGGCAAGCCTCCTGGTAGAGCGGAAACTTCCGCTCCGCTGCGCGAAAAGCCGGGGAGTGGAGGACTCGCCGGTGCCCGTTGCGCTCCGTTGGATATTGGATGTGCAGCATCTCGTGATAGACGAGGTACTCCACGACGTAATGGGGGACCGACTCTGAATCGAACCATCGGCTGATGGTGATGGTGCCGTGGCCAGGGTCGTGGTGACCGAGCAGGGTCCGGCTCCGGGCAGAACTCCAGCCGATTCGCGTGACGGCAAGCTCCCCCTGAAAGAAGCTCTGGTTGAGCTGGTTGAAGATCGACTCGAGGTCGAAGTTGCAGCCTTGGGGCGGCAGCAGGCGCTTGCGCCCGCGCGCTCGCCGGGCCTCCTCCACCCGGTGGCGGGTGGCCGCAGTCATATTCCAGGTCAAGTATAACTCGCGCGCTTCAGGTGAAGCATGGCGTCCGAAGAGTCTGGCCAGAAGGATTTCCGCCAGCGCCTCGAGTACGGCGGGCGCCGCGTCGGCCAGCAAGTCTGACAGGCGTACCACCGCCCTCTCCGGCCACAAACGAATGGCGGCGCGCAGCCCAGCGAAGGCGCGATATTCAACCCGAAACTCCGGCAGTGGACGTCTTATGCCCAGTCGCCGGAAGGCGCGCTCGAAAGCTAGTGCAACACTTAACTGAGCCGGTTCGTGATGAGGTGGCTGAGCCATCTGGACATTGGTTCAGCGGGTCATTTGGTCATCGAAACCCAACGCTGCTGTGAGCTATCCACACTCTCGATTCCCAAGTTCCGGTCTCGGCATAAGCCAATGATTCAAGGCTGCCGCGGCCGAGATTCGAGGAATTCTCGTTAGTTTTTCGCATTCTGAGCCGCGGTCCGGCCACGGACCTGGTCGGCGCAAGCGCGCATCCGAGCGGCTTCCGCTTCACGGCCAACCTTCTGCAATAGGCTCTCAACCAGGCCTTCAATGGTGTCAGTTCTGGTCGACGTCCTCCGGGACCTGTCCCTGCTTCCGCTCCTTCTTCCGCAGCTTCTCTTCCTCCTTGATTCGCTTCTTTTCGTCTTTCGCCGCTTGCTTGGACTGCTGCTCGTCGACCTTTTCTTGCCTCTTCAGCTCTCCGAACTTCTTCTCTTGACTGCTAAGCGCGGTGGTAGCACCGTCGAGGATATCCGTAAGGTTGTCGATCGCATCCCGCAGGCTGTCCCGATAGTCTGATACAAAAGGGTCGGGTTCCTGCTGAATGTGCCGTAACTCCTCGAGTTGCTGTGGGCCACGGTCCAACAGCGTGTGCAAGCCCTTCCGCATATCGCCCTGGTGGTCGTACTGGTATTGAATCCAGTTCTTCAGCTCGTCCTGTAGCGCGATGTACTGTCCCAGAAGTTTGTCGAGGTAGCTCCCGGTATCGTACTTGGGATCTGCCCGCCTCTGTCTGAACTGGTCAAACTGGCCGAGGCGGTCTTGAGCGAAGTCGAGGTAGAGCTCGATTCGCTTGCCTGGATCCTGCTCCTCGCGCAGCTTGTCTTCTTCCTCCTCGCTCAGCGGAGCTTCTTTCTGGGCGGGAATCGCGGCCAGGGGCAGACCGCCGAGGACGAGCATGAAGAAGACAACTTTAAGGGTACGTCTCATGAGTCATCCGCTCCGGAAGTGAGGCGGGGGAGCAGGCTTACCGCCAGATGTACCCGCTTTTCCGGCGGCGGCAGATTCACCGGTGGGGAAAAGGACGGCCAGCACCTCGCCCCGAATCTTCTCCGCTTCCTGCGCCGCCTTGGTCACCGGCTCGCGGTCCGCGAACGGGACGCGATGCTCCAGGTCTGCGAAATGGCGAGCGTCTTCGCGCAAGGCAATATCCAGTTCCTTGAACCCTTGGGGCTTCCGCTCGGCGGGCCGACCCGAACTCTTCAGCAGGTCCCAAGAACTCTTGACCCACTTCAAGTAATCGTCCAATAGCTTCTGTCCCTGGTCGAGATCGCCCTTGGCGTAGGCGTCGGCGGCTTGCTGCAGCTTCAACTGCGCCAGACGGGTGGCGTAAATTGACTTCTTCACCGGGTTCTGCTCGCGCTCGAAGTGCGCCTGCGTATCCGCTTCGCTTTCGGGCTGGCGAGCCCCAAGCGCCGGGTGAGGGCTGACATTCACGGCAATAAAGACAAGCGAGAAGGCGAAGCCTGCACCCGAAGAGTACGGCATAAGACCTCAGCTCATTATAGCTACTTCCCCAGCTCTCGCTTGAGGAGTTTGGCCCTCTGGCGCGCCTGCCACTCCTGGTCCGGGTTCTGGCCCTGCGAGAGCTCCAGAAACTTTTCATAGGCCGCGAAGGCCTGGGGACGTGCCTGAAGATGGTCATAGCAGGTGGCCAGGAGAAAGAAAAGACCGGGCGGGACGTCGGGCGAGCGCACCAGCGTCTCCAGTAAGGGCACGGTTTCCTGGTAGCGCTTTTGAAGATAAAGGCTGGTGGCCAGACCCTTGGCGGCGTCGCGACTATGTGTATCGAGCTTCAGGGCGGCGCGAAATTCACTTTCCGCCCCAGGCAGCTTCTCCTCGTGGAGCAGCGTCTCACCCAGGGCGCGGTGAAGATCGGGCTCGTTGGGCGTTGCCGCCAGAGCTTCGCGGTAAAACCTCTCCGACTCGGGGAGCCTCTTCAGCAGCGCGTTCACGTCACCCAGCGCCGCTGCGAGCCCCGGCAACTTCGGATTGGCCTGGTAGACTTGCTGCAAGGCGAAGAGTGCCTGGTCGTTCTTGTCCAGCGCCAGGTAAACTCGAGCCAGATGAAATCGAGTCTCGAGGTCATCAGGCATCGCCGCCAGGTACTTCTCGAAGTGGACGGCCGCCTCGGTCTCCTTCTGCAACCCTTCCGCCGCAAGAGCGAGTCCAAGCTCAGCTTGGGGGAACCTGGGATCCAGCTCCAAGGCCTTCTCAAAGGCCGACACAGCCTCGGCGAAGCGCTTCTCTCCAAGATAGATCTGACCAAGATCATAGTGGCCGGCCGCCAGGCCTGGCTCGATGAGCAAGGCCGCCTGGATCTGCCTCTCCGCCGCCTCCGGCTGGCTCGCCAGGTTCAGCGCCCGTCCGTAGTAGAGGTGTGCGCGCGCGTGCTGCGGTTTCAGAGCAACTGCTTTTTCAAGATGCTCCAGCGCCGCTCGAGCCTGCTGCATTTCGATCAAAAGGATGCCAAGGTTCAAGCGAGCTTCGAACAGGTCCGGATTGAGCTCCAAAGTCTTCTGATAGGCCTTCACCGCTTCTTCGTTCTGATGTAGGCCCGAGTACGCATAAGCAAGATTGAACCAGGCGGGAACGGAATCCGGCTCGGCAGCTACTGCCGATTTCAGCGCCGCCACCGCAGTGGTGTAATCCCTGCGACCCAGCGCTTCCTCAGCGTTGTGAAGTAAAGCGGGCACATCCGGCGCAGCGGCATTGCGAGCGGCTTTCGGTGCCTGCGCGCGAACACTCACAGCGAGGAGCAATAGCGCAGCGAAGAGCGCTGCAGCCCTTTCCCCACACAGTTCGCCACTGGACGGGATCCACCCCGAAGCACGAAGATCTGGAACACCAGCCCTCGCCCCCTTGGGGGAGAGGGTGGCTCCCGAGACCCCGTCGGGACGGGGCCGCGAAGCGGGACGGGTGAGGGGGTTGCCGCACCATTTTCGAAACCGGCCTGAGGGCAGAGGCGTAACCGGATCCATCCTTCAATGAAATGCAGGAATGGTGTCCGGAGTCAAGTCAAGGACAGAGAGGCATACTGCAGCTTATCCACCGCTGGAAAACACTGGTGTCCCGACTTAGAAGTTCGTTGAGGAATTCAGCTCCGAAGGAGCGACATAACCTAGCCCACGGCGCCAGAAGGTGTGAAAAATTCGCCGGCCGGGCGAATGCGGCTTTGCCGCCCTGTCTTGCGGAAAGCCTCCGGCTTTCCGAACGGTGCGCCAAAGCCATTTTTTGTAAAGGTTACGGTGCCTGAGCGACGGAAAGGCAGGAGCCTTTCCGCAAGTCAGGCGGCGGAGCCGGCACGCTTGAAGTGATTTTTTCACTGTTGGCTCGACATTGGGGCTGGTGGGGTGTATAAAGGAGAACTCGCACAGGTAGAACCGAACACAAACAGAGATGATCGAAGAGGAGGAGACCATGGAACGCACAGGGTCGAATTCCCTCGAGGGCCGTCGGAGCCGCTGGGGACGCTCGCTGGGCGAGGCTCTGGACAAGCAACTGGCGTCTTGCGCTGCAGCGGCCAGCGCAGCCGGAGTGGGATCTCGCGCTTGCGTTGTAGAGGGTATGGAGGCGGTGACACGGGCGGCGAGTGCAGTCGGAGCGGGGTTGCTACTCTCAGCCGGTCCGGCCAGCGCTCGCATCGTGTATACCCCCGCCTACACGACGGTTAGCGCCAGCCCCTCACACCCGTTCCCTCTCGATCTCAACCACGACGGAATCACCGATTTCAATTTATTTAGTGTCCCCGGCCTTATAGGTCTGCTGCTACGGCAGGTGTCTCCCGCACAAGCGGGGAACGGGATCCTGGGCAAAACTCAAGGGGCTCTCAGCATTTACCTGGCTCCCTATACCTGCCGCGTTGCTTCCGCTCTTCCGGCAGGCCATCGTATTGGACCGGGGAGCAAGTTCGGCGCGTACCAGACTATGTATTTCCACACTTTTAATGCCCCCGTGACTGGCCCGTTCTTTGGCCTTACCTGCGGATATTGGAGTAAAGCTCAGGGGCGCTTTCTGGGCTTCGAGTTTACAGCCCAAGGACAGAAGCATTACGGCTGGGCGCGGCTCAACATCGCCGGCGGGAGAGCCACGCTGACGGGCTACGCTTATGAGACTGAGCCCAATAAGCCGATTCGTGCCCGCGATACGGGCCCGGTTGCAGACGCTCCCGTGCCCGAGATGCACAGTGCGCCTCGAGCCATTGCCACGCTGCGACCGGCCACGTTGGGACTGCTGGCGCTGGGGTCTCGCGGGCTGGACGTTTGGCGGAAAGAGCAGTAATGCCGATTGTCGATTGCCGATTGCCGATGTAGCGCAGGGCTCGCCTTTTAGCCCTGCGGTTCTTCCATGTCCCGTGAAAGGCCGCAACGCCAAAGACGGACGTTGCTATGCCCACGAAACCATATGCCGCGACGGGGCGCACCCGACCCCTCACCCGGCCCGCGCCGGCTGGTGAAAGCGCCGGTCGCGGTCCACCCTCTCCCCTCGGGAGAGGGCAAAGATCGTCATTGGGGGTGGCCCCGTTGTTTCGGAGCGTCAGTGGCGGTTTCCCTAAGTCCGGTCACGTAGACTTGTCAGGCAAGGCCCGATACGTTGTTGTGCTCGTGAAACACAGCGGTAACGAACTGGAGCGGGGCGAGCGCTGATCTTCTCCGAAGAAGTATCGGAGCGGCCGCACACAGGGGACTAACATCGGTGCGACGGGAGGGATTTATGAAATCAAGATTCTTTCGGCTTTTGAGTTTCGCTGCGTCCGTCATCCTCTGCCTAAACCTGCCGAGCGTCCGAGCCGCTACAAGTGTGCCGCGTTTCGCTTACGTACCCAATTTCGTGGACAATACCGTCTCCATTTACACCGTCAATGCTTCCACGGGTCAACTACGTGACAATGGTTACGTCCTGGCCGGCCATGGTCCTGGGGAGGCAACGCTCACCGGCAGCTTTCTCTACGTATCCAATTTCGGCTCCAACAACATTTCGGCTTACAGCGCGAATCCCAACACCGGCGCGCTGGAGCCGGTAGCGGGCTCCCCCTTCACTACCGGAACCAATCCTACTTCGCTCCGGGCGAGCGTGAACGGAAAGTTTCTGTTTGTATCCAACTACACGTCGGAGAACGTCTGGGCTCACAACATCAATTCCACCACCGGGGCGCTGAGCCTGGTGGCCGGATCGCCGTTTGCCGCCGGGGCGGGGCCCTACTTTGTGGCCACCGAGCCTTCGGGAAGGTATCTCTACGTGGCCAACAGCCTGGGGAACGACATCTCCGGGTACAGCATCAATCCGACCTCCGGCGCGCTGAAGCCTCTTGGCTCGCCCGTCCCGGCCGACCGGAGTCCCCGCGCGGAACGCGTCGACCCCAGCGGAAGGTTCCTCTACGTGGCGAACGCTACCTCTAACGATGTTTCGGCCTATACGATCAATTCCACCACCGGGGAGCTGAAGACGATTAGCGGCTCGCCGTTTGCGGCGGGTAGTGCTCCGGCTTCGGTGAACATCGACGTGACCGGCAGCTTCGTTTACGTGGCGAACCATGGCTCCAACAACGTCTCGGCTTATACCATCAACTCCGGCACCGGGGCTCTCACCCCGATAGCGGGATCGCCTTTTGCGGGTGGGACCCAGCCGCGTTTCGTTTAGCTCGAGCCCTCAGGCAAGTTCCTCTACGTAGTGAATTCCGGCTCGAACGAGGTCTGGACCTACACCATCCAGCCTGGTACAGGGAGGTTGTCTCTGAGCGCTCGCGATGAGGTCCGAGCGCGCTTGGCGCCCCAGGGCGTCGCCTTTACTGCCGGAAGCTCGCCGGTGACCTACACCCCCAAGTTTGCCTTTGTGACGGGTAATACGAACTACACGGTCGACGCCTCGAGCGGCGTGCTCACGCCCATCCCCAGCACAACAACCATTGGAGGGCGCTTCGTGGCGGTGGACCCTACGAATAGGTTCGCCTACGTGGCGAGTGGCGGCAATGATGTGCTCGGGTACACCATCGACAGCACCACTGGTGCGCTGACGCCCATCACCGGATCACCTTTCGCCGCCGGGCGGGGCACACAATCCGTGGCGGTGGACCCTTCGGGCAGGTTCGCCCACGTGACGAATTTCCTGGACAACAGCGTTTCGGGGTACATAATTGACTCCACCACCGGCGCGCTCGCGCCGGTCTCGGGGTCGCCCTTCACCGCCGGCTTTCCGGCCTCCGTGGCGGTGGACCCCACCGGCAGGTTCGCCTACGTCACGAATCTTGCAAAAGGCAGCGTTTTTGGTTACACCATTAGCCCCTCCACCGGTGCCCTCACGGTTATTCCCGGATCACCCTTCGCCGCCGGAGCGCCACCGTGTAGCGAACTGCTGCCTTCGGGTTGCGATCATTTCAGCTCCGTAGGCGTGGACCCAACGGGCAGGTTCGCCTATGTGGCGAATCGTGGCGCCAACGCTGTTTCGGGGTACATCATCGATGCTACCACAGGCGCACTAAAGCCCATCACCGGGTCACCCTTCGCCACGGGAACCACCGCGACCTCGGTGGCGGTGGACCCTTCTGGCGAGTTCGCCTATGTGGGTGTTTCGGGGTACACGATCAACGCCAACACGGGCGCGCTGACGCTTGTTACCGGATCGCCCTTCGCCAGCGTGGTTGGCGAATCCAATATGGTGGACCCCTCAGGCAAGTTCGTTTATACGGTTGATTATTGGGACGGATCTCCCATGATGGGCGACGTGTACGGGAACACGATCGACGCTGCCACCGGCGCGCTCACGCCTATCCCCGGCTCGCCTTTTACCCCCGTTCCACCCGGATCTTGCTCTGGCGCTTGCTTTTTCTCAACGTCGATGGCGGTAAGTGGCGAGATCCATTGATGGGCGCGGTCAAACCCGATTAGTTGAGGGTCCGGCAGACAGTTAGTTAACAGTCCAATGGCCTACCCCTGCTTATCCCCGGTTTAGGACCGGGGCTCGCCCCCGCCTGCGTGGGCAGGATACCCGGTAAGCCACTGGTTCTACTTCTCCGGATGAGCGGTGCGCCCCTGGGCGATGTCAAGGGCGTGCGGCAAGAGGTCCAGAATCGTCTCCAGTGACTCCCGTGCGCCCCCCGGGCTCCCTGGGAGATTGATGAGCAGCTTGCCTTTGCGCAGTCCTGCCAAACCTCTGGAAAGAACGGCGAAGCGGGTCTTCTTCGCCCCCTCGCGGCGTACCAGTTCGGCGAGCCCGGGAATTTCTCTCTCCAGCACAGCGCGTGTAGCCTCCGGGGTGACGTCGCGGGGACTGATTCCGGTCCCGCCGGTAGTGAAGACAGCATCGCAGTCCTCACCCTCGGTCCAAGCTTCAAGGCAGCGGCGAATCCGATCGCTTTCGTCCGGCAGCACCTCGAGGGCTGTCACCTCCCAACCGCGCGCTTGCAGAACTTCGCGCACTGCCGCGCCGGAACGGTCTGCTCGCCGGCCGGCAGCCACCGAGTCGCTGAGGACGAGGATCTTGGCGCGAAGAGGCATCTTAGACCAGTGACGAGTGGCAAGTGACCAGTGACGAGCGGCAGGAACCGTGCGTTACCCTCGGCCGCAAACCAAAGCAGGTTCTTCGCTTCGTTCCGCGCTGCATAACAAGTCATCCCGATCCCACAACCGCAGAGCGAGATCGGATTTCTTTGCGGTCATGGTCTTCGGTTACCGCACGTTGATGATGACTGTCAACTATCGACTGTGGGCTGTCGACTTCTCCTATACGCTCCGCTCTTGCCGCCGCTCTTCTCCAAAAGCCTTAGCTCGGTGACCTCGATCCTGCGGTCTATAGCCTTGCACATATCATAGACCGTGAGCGCCGCCACGGCCGCCGCCGTCAAGGCTTCCATTTCCACGCCGGTAGGCCCGGTGGAACGTACGGTGGAGCTGATGGCCACTCCCTGCCGGCAGAATTCGGCCTGTACGTCCACATGACTTAACAGGATAGAGTGGCAAAGAGGGATCAGCTCGGAGGTACGCTTGGCGGCTGCGATGCCTGCCACCCGCGCGATCTCCAGGGGGTTCCCCTTGGGGCTGTGCTTGACGGCTCGCCGGGTGGCGGGGCTCATCTTCACCAAAGCGCTGGCCACCGCGTGGCGATGCGTCTGCGGCTTGGCGGATACATCCACCATGCGGACGCGCCCGTCAGCAGCGTAATGACTGAGCTGCTTTGATTGAGTCATCGCGTCATCGGGTGATCGAGCCATTGCACCATCGATCGGCTCGTTCCTTCCACTTCAGCCTACGGGGCTACCCCTCGACTTCGCTCGGGGACGGCGAACAAAGTCGAACCGTTTCCCCCGACATCAGGCCGACCCAAGGGTCGGCCCTACGCCGCCCCCAAACGAGTCTCCTGTTTTCGATTTCGAGCCTCCAATTTCGAGTTTCGTTTCGTTCGGGCTACACGGCCTTCGGAAGCACGTCCACCCAATCGCCGGCTGCGAGGTCCGTTTGCTCAGGATGGACGACAAGAAAGCAATTGGCGGCCGTCACGCCCACTAAGTCTCCCGAGCCCTGCCAGCTCACTAAATTCACGACGGGATCACCACTCTCCCACTCCACCCGCGCCGGCATGAAGACAGTTAGCCCTGTCTTTTGGCGCATAGTCTTGCCCAGGCGGGCGCGAAGGAACACCGGACATTCAAACTCGGCCCCTGAAAGCAGGGCGATGGCCGGACGCCCGAAGAGTTCGAAAGTGACAAAAGTCGAAACAGGATTGCCAGGCAGCCCGAAGAAGAATGTGTCATGGACGCGACCGAAAGCCAGCGGCTTGCCCGGCCGAATGGCAACACCGTGGAAGTACAACTCTGCTCCCATTTCGCCGAGTACCCGCGCGACTAAGTCATACTTTCCCGCGGAGACGCCGCCGCTAAGGAGCAACAGGTCTGCCTCCAACCCTTGCTCGATGAAGCGGCCGAGCGCCGGCGCATCGTCCGGAGCGATGCCCAGAGGCCTGGGAACTCCTCCCGCCGCTGCGACCTGCGCCGCGAGCGCCAGGGAGTTGCTGTTGCGGATCTGGAACCATTCAGGTTCTTGCTCTACCGGAACGACCTCGTCGCCGGTGGGGAGTACGGCGACAATCGGTTGACGGAACACGCAGACTTGTGCCCGGCCCACCGAGGCGAGCAAACCCATCTCGCCCGCCCCCAGCCGTC
>Ga0187846_10001430_pt1 | contig 13480 bp, 8 predicted proteins | sample TC_taG_FD_161473 | JGI IMG/M metagenome (GOLD analysis project Ga0187846, IMG submission 161473) | Biofilm microbial communities from the roof of an iron ore cave, State of Minas Gerais, Brazil - TC_06 Biofilm (v2) | ecosystem: Environmental > Terrestrial > Deep subsurface > Cave > Wall biofilm ...
TGAGCCCGGTTGGGTTCGACTGGCTTCTCCGGCAGGCTTGGCGGATCGATGATGCGAAACTGTTCGCCCTGCTCCCGTTTCTCCAGGTTAGTGGCAAGTTCCGACTGCAACTTCTTCTGCAACAGAGACTGGTAATACTCGCGAGAATTTTCGTAGTTCCTGGTGACCTCGGAGAGCTGCTGCTCGCGCAAGGGCGTGAGTTTCAAGCGCGACTCGGATTCAGAGATTTCTTTACGGAGTGCGACCATATCGCGCTGGTGACCGGCGACCTCAGCCTTCAAGGCCTTCAGCCGGCTCTCCACTTCGGCGAGGGTTGGCGTACTCGTTGGCTTGGGCGCGTCAGTTCCAGCTTTCGTGTTCTCAGCCTGCTCAGCCAAGAGGTGCTGCCGGAGGCCTTCCCATTGGGCGATCGCTTCCTTCGTTCGATCGACATCCGGATGGTGAGCCGTGTATTGCGCTTCAAGGTCGGTCAGTTGTTTCCGAAGGTCATGGAGCGCTTTGTCAGCGACGGCAACGGGGTCACCTGGGCCTTCGCCCAGGGAGTTCTGCATGGCTTCGTATTCCGCCCGCAGAGATTCGAGGTAGATGCGCTGCTGCTCGGCGCGCTCGAGAGCAGCGTTGATGGCATTCAGCTGCGCCTCCTGGCTGCCCAGGATTTGGAAATTGCTCTGCTCTTGTTGGGGAAGCTCCCCGAGGAAACGCATCTTATATTCGCGGAGCTGCTCCTCCTGGACGGCCAGGTCCTTGCGCGCCTGCTCGAGCTGATTCTCGAGAAAGTTGGTGGTGCTGACGGACTGTTGGGTGCGCGCTTCGAGATTCTGCTCGATGAAAAGTGAGGTCAGTTCGTTTGTGACCTGCTGTGCGACGCGTGGACTCGCGGCCGTGTAGTAGATGCGAAAAGCAGTCAAATCATCGTGGTGCCTGGGAGGCTCGACCAGTTCGATGCGAATATCACCACGCATCGTGTCGACGACTTCGTCTGGCGTCACGTGGGTACGGAGCTTGGGATAGAGATTAAACTGCTCGATCAGCCGTTGGAGCCGCGTGCGGCTCAGAATCTGTTGGGTAATGCTTTGCAACCGGTCCTGGAGGTCGCTCGTGACATTGGCAGTCACGTACTTCTCGGGCACCTTCTGTTGCTCGACAAGGATCAAGGCGTCGGAACGGTAACGTACAGGCCAGAAGTGAGCGACGACGAAGGAGGCCAGGCCGAGCAGGAACAAGGGGCCCAGCAGACTCCAGCGCCGGCGGACCACCATGGCCCAGTAGTTCCGAAAGTTCAGCGGTTTCGCGTCGAAGGCGTCTTCCATGCTCCCTCACCGTCCTACGGGGAATCGGCCTAGCTGATAGGAAACACCGATGAACACGTAGTTGCGGTCGAAAGTAGGCAGCGGTGCCGGGTTGCCGGTGCTGTGCTGATGATTGAATTGATAGCCCAGTCGGGCGATGATTTTTTCCGTGAGCGTTCGCTGAAGGCTGAAGCTTGCGGTCTCGCCTTGCACTTTGCTCTCAAGCAACGGGGAGTTGAGTTCCGTCGTGCTGGAGTAGCCGCCGCTCCACGTCGCATCCCAGCGGCTCGAGAGTCTCCGGCGCAAGCTCGCGCCTGCATACCAGTTGATAGCAGCGACGTAGAGCCCCCCTCCATCGGAAACCTGTCGCTGGGCTGTGATCTGATATACCGTTCGATCGGTTTGCCTTTGGAGCCCACCCCCAAGCGCCCAATACCAGCCGGTACGGAACAGTGGGACATGAAGCGTAAAGGGCCCTATGGGGAGCGTGATGACCTCGTGCGTCCGCGCGTACTGAGGCCCGCCAAAAATATTGAAGGTCCAGCCGGGTAACAGTTGGGCTGCGAAAGATAGCAAGGGATTGTGGCTCTGGAGGCGCCTCCCAGGGCCGTAGCTATAGTTTTGGTAAAGGTAGAGCGCGCCTAAGGTCGTGTTCGCGCCGAGGCGATAACTATATTGAAGGCCGGCATTTTGCGACGTTGTGTTGAGAAGGTTGTTGCTCCCCCCCGAGATTGCGTCGGTGTAGTCGCGCTGTGAGAGGCCTCCAAAGAACGTGAAGGAGGTTCTCTCGCTCGCGAGGTAGGTGGCGTCGAACCGATAGTTGCGCGTGAACTGATGGGCCAGCGGAGTGATGACCGATTCGTTGGGCGTGGCAGGCGATCCGAGCCCGGGGAGAACCCCGCTCGGGCTGGGCTCGAATATCCCCGTCTCGTAGAGGAGAGACCCGCGCGCCCGTACCCCAAAGTGGCGAGTGAACTGGTAGTGCCCGTCCCAATCGAGCGTTTGGTCGAGCGCATTCAGTGACGTCGTTCTGCGGTAGAGCCGAAAAGTCGGTTGATAGCCGACGGCGAGGCCGGACTGCTTCCCTTGTCTGGCGAAGCCAAGGCGCGGACCGAACACATAACTCGAATCCCCGATCCGGTCCGCGTTGTTGCCCCGCACGTTGTCGTCGTACGCCCCTTGGGCATTCAGGTCGATCAGCACGAGGTTTTGCGGCGATGATTCACCACTGTAGTTCAGGGGAGTTGTTTCCGCAGTCCCGTAGGGCGCGGGGCCCCGTGAAGATGTTTGGCTGAGCGGCTGAGCTTGCGACGGGTCAGTGGTTCCCGGCGAGCTGTACGGGAGCTGAACAGCTCTTTTTGAGGAGCTTTCTTCCACCGTCTCGGACGAAGCGCTTGCGTTCGTAGTTTCTTGGGCCGAGAGGTCTACCGGGGCAAGCGGCTCGAGGTCGACGACCAGACGTGGCGGGTTCGCCAGTACAGTGACCGTCTGGTGGACTGCGTGATTCAAATCCAGCACAAGCCGTGTCACCGACTCTCGGTTCTTTGCGATCCGAATCTGTCTCAAGACACGATGACCAACCGGGATCCAATGACTCAGTTCCGGGCCAAGCTGCGTATCGAGCAGGTCAAGATAGAAACGCTCAGGGTCGGACAAGCTCCCGGACTCGTAAGGGACGTTGGCCTCCAAGTTCACCACGACCCGGCACGAGTTGGCCTGCGAGGAGAAATGCACGCCGAGAACTCTCGCGGTTGGCGCGGCGGTCGCAGAGGCAGCGATCAATAGAGTCGCGATCCCTGCCAGCGTCGTCGTGGTCGTGGCCCTGTTCGTCGGATGAGACCAGCACATAATGATCCCCTCCTTCCTCACGGGACAACGATGGTGTCGCCGGGGAGGAGTTGCAGATTCATATCGTTCGAGCCATTGATGGCTTTCTTGTAGTTGAACGGGATCCGCTCGGAGGATCCGTTCGGCATCTTCCGGAGCACGTAAATCTTCTTGACCTTCGCAAAATCACGGAAACCGCCTGCCGCGGCCAGGGCATCGAGCACAGTCATATTGGCCGCCAGCAAGTACGACCCAGGGCGCGCGACCTCTCCGATGAGGTTGAACCGGTGGCTGTTCGCCTCTTGGAGGATCACGGTCACTTCCGGTTTCCGGACATAATCCCCAAGCGCCTTGGTGATTTCGATCTGGAGCATCTTTGGCGTGAGGCCGCTCGCCTGCATATCGCCAATGAGCGGCAGCGAAATCTTTCCATCCGGTCGCACCGGTTCAACACGCGAAAGTTCGGGATCGCGCCAGACATTGATGGCGACGACATCGAGCGGCCCAAGGACATACGAATCGTTCTGGACCCACGAAGTAGAAATCGTGCTGTGCTCGCTCGGCTGTGGCACCGTCGAGCTTGGTGCCACAGAAGAAGGACTCCCCGCACTCGTCGGCAACAGTTCTGCTGGGGATGGAGTTGCTGGCTCGGGTTTGGCGGCTGAGGAGCTGGGGGGGACTGGCGCTGGCAATGTGGGGAGTCCCAGCGACGACTTTTGCTCAATCCTGTTCTGTGCCTGATCGGTCGCAGGCTGCGCGGGCTTCACAGGCGCAGGGGGATCAACAACAGACGAAGTCTTCTCTTCCTTGACTGCGACGGCACGCGTCGCTGCGGCGTGCTGGGGAAGCGAGATCGATCTGACACTGCTGGATTCGCTCGGCTGCGGAAGAGATGAGCTGGGCGTCATAGACGCGAGACTCTGCTCACGCGGAAGCTGCGGTCCCGCAGGGGATGAAGTCGAAATCTTGCTCTGTGTTTGGGTGGACGAAGGTGGCGGCGCGGGCGCCGTCGAAGCAAAAGTGCCGCTAGCAGCGGGTTTCTTCTCATCCTTCTCGGCCGCGGGGGTGGGAAGGAATGGCGTTGGTCTTGCGGAGGGTGCCAGTGACGGCTTCGTCTCAATCTTAGTCTGTGCCGGATTCTGTGAAGGCGGCGACGTGGGCTTCTGCGGCAGAGAGGCGCCGGCAGGAGGTGACTTCTTCTCATCCCTGCCCGCAGCGGCAGACGTAGCCACAACAGAAGAAGGGAAAACGACAGTAACGATGTTTTCCTTCGCCGTGAAAAGATAAGGAGCCTGACGATCGAGTTCGATCACCACGCGGGCTACATCGGCCTTAAACTGACCGACACGAATGGCGCGAACTGGATGCGCATCGATGGGGATCGCGGGGGCCAGCACGCGCAGGGTCGCCGGGGAAAAATCCAGGACCAAACGGTCCGGTCGGCTCAGGCGGAAAGGCGAGCAGGATAGTTGGCTGCTCCCCTCGACCCGCACTTCCGTTTGCTCGTCTCTCCGATCTATGTGAACTCGTTGAATTGCGCTATTCGTGGGAGCCTGAACCGGGATCGACTTCTCGATGGCCTTCACGGCAAGTGCCTTTGCCTCCGGGTCTTTCTGCGGGGCTTGTGCCTGGCTCTCGAGCGTCCCTACTTGGCTGAGGGCTAAGAACAACGAGGCGGCTATCGCGATCTGCCATAGCGAGGTGCGACGGTGTAGGGTTCTCATTTTCACCACTCCTTCTCTGGTTGGAGGCACGCCTGGTAGTCAGCCTCGGAGAGCGTATGGCACTTCGCTCGGAAGCCTCGGATCGGCGGCACACCGGCTTGTCTCATCTTGTAGAGCAGTGCCGGGTAACTGATGCACAGGGCACGAGCCGCCGTGGTGCGGTTCCAGCCATTGGCCGCCAGCACCCTCAGAATGATTCTGCGTTCCAGCTGCTTCGCTGCCTTCTGGACCACTTTCTTGAGCGGAATGACCCCATCGCTAGGAATTTCTTCGTTCGGACCGTCCTGCTCACCCTCCAACAAAGTGCTGATGATTTTGTCTTCCGATCCCAGAACGACGTAGCGCCGGATGACGTTTTCGAGTTCGCGAATATTTCCCGGCCACCGATACTCCTGGAGAAACTGAAGCAATCGGCCGGAGAGAGGCGTGGCTGGATGGTCGTACTCTTGGCAGTATGTCCGCAGAAAGTAGTTCGCGAGGGTCAATATGTCTCCGTTGCGCTCACGTAGCGGAGGCAGCTGGATTGTGATCACGTTAATTCGATAAAAGAGATCTTGTCGAAAGGCGCCCGATTTGATTTCCCGCCGCAGTTGTCGGTTGGTGGCGCTCAAGACGCGCAATTGGACTCGCCTTGCCTCTTGGCCACCAATTCGCACAAACTCACCGTCCTGCAGTAGGTGCAGCAACTTGGCTTGCAGCCCCGGATCGAATTCAGCAATCTCATCCAGGAAGAGTGTCCCGCGGTGGGCTTGCTCCACTCGTCCCGGCTTCACTCCGTAGGCTCCCGTAAAGGCTCCCTTTTCGTATCCGAAGAGTTCGCTTTCGAGCAGCGTGCCGGGGATCGCCGGGCAACTGACTTTGACGAAGGCCCCGTTTCCCCATTGCGACTGACGATGGATGAATCGGGCCAGAATCTCCTTTCCGGTGCCACTCTCACCTTGCAGCAAGACCGGTATGTTCGCGTCCGCTGCCTTCTCGACGCTCTTCCGGATGTCGCCCATGGCTTTGGATCCGCCGAAGATCACTTCTTCGGGCGGCAAATCCATATGCAAGGGCGATTCAAGGGCCGCGAAGGCTCCCATCATTCACTCCTCAGAACTTTCCTTATTCGACGAATCACTCGATGACACCAGAACCGGATTCCGGTTCACGTCCTCGCAGAGGCAAAGCCCAAAAATCATCGCTGGCCACGGCAAAGCCGCCTCGTTCTTCACGTGTGGCGGCGCGTTCCACTCGAATCACTCGCGCCTCGCCGCGAAGTCCTGCGGTTGGCACGCTGCCATGCACCGGTGGAAGGAACAGGTCGACCTCCAAGGTCGCTCCAACTGGTGGACAAGTTAAACTAAAAATAAAAGCCCCCGCCAAACTGACGTCACGAGTTAATCCCTCACCTCGCAGCCGATTCCGCTCGGGGCCCTCCCAAGAGAACAACGCTCTTGCACCCACCGGATAGCGCACGGTTTCTCTGTGCTCCCTTTTAGAACCGGGGACGAGCGTCATTTAGTAAACCTTTTTGTTTCGTGCGTCAGGGGCATCGCCCATCTCTGTTAAATGAATTGGTGAAAGCTACTCGCCTGTACAGTGCGACGCAAGAAGCGGAAGTCACTTCGCGTTGGGCCACTTTTCAACCGAAGGCAGGTGTGACTCACAGCTTAGGGCGTCGATCTCGCCTCCCTCGATGATGTGACTCATCGTCCAAACAACTGACCATGACAAAATGACATGCTCGGGGGGGCAAAAGTCCTTACCCCTATTGGCGCGGGTCTAACGCTTGTGGTTTTCCCTCCAGTTCTTCGAAGCGCTTGGCAGTGTATTCGCAGATGAACGACCTGGGTTTGGGACAGAAGGGTTACGTTAGGACGTTCGCACATCTGTATGTCAGCCTGAGAGTTAGGAACACCCGAAGGAAGCTGGTAGCAACAAACTCGCTGAGCCCTCCACGCAAAATGTGGTACTGAGAAATCGCGTCAGGTAGTGACACGAAGTGAGGGAAGCCTAGGATTTCGGTGAGTCGCTGCGTTCGGAGTGATGTTATTTTAGATGATCTTCGCGGCGCATAACCGACAACCGGTATGCTGCCGCTTTTGCTATCCAGGATTGGACGGTCCTCGCCCGCCCATCTGATTTTTTTCCACAGCCAGGAAGATTCTCGATTGAATTTTATTCAACGATGTCTAAAATGCTCGACATCGCTTCGCTTGGGGCAAGGCTAATGTACGGTGCTGCGCAACCATCCACCGTGAGGATTCGTGTCGGCATTGCCGAGGCTACTCGAATGAGTAGCCATTTGATTGCCAGCGAACTGGGCCGGCGGCGGAACAACTTCGAGGTTTTCACGTGCTCGAGCAACTCTTCCGGTGCATTTCGGGAACTGTTGGATTACAAACCCAATGTTGCAGTGATCAGCGCTAGATTAGAAGACGGTCCTCTCACAGGATTCAAAGTTCTCCATCAACTGCGCACTTCTGAATTGAAGGCACCGGCCATTATCTTGCTCGATTCCGACGAACCCGAGCTGGTGATCGACGCCTTCCGAGCTGGGGCTAGAGGCATCTTCTGCCGTGGCCAGTCCTCCGCGGCGCTTCCGAAATGCATCCGCAGCGTTTACCAGGGCCAGATTTGGGCGAGCAACAATGAAATCGAGTTTCTTCTCGATTTGATTTCGAATCTGAAGCCGATACACATCGCCAGCCCTCAAGCCATGGCTATGCTCACTCGGCGGGAGCAAGACGTGATGCGGTTAGTGGCCAAAGGCATGAGGAACGACGAGATCTCCGCTAAACTCAAACTGAGCGAGCACACCATTAGGAATTACATCGTTCAGCTTTATGACAAGCTTGGTCTCTCGAGTCGCGTGGAACTGGTTCTCTACATTCTGAGCCAATCAGATGAAAATCGAGGGAGTGCGCCACAGCCCTAACGATTTCTTCGTCCGAGCCATTGTCAATCTGATTGTACAACCCTTGTGATCTTCCACGAGGAGAGCTTAGCTCCCTTCTACTACACTCTGAACGCTCTATAAATGGCGCCCTAGGACTTAGCAGGGAGCGGTTCAGTGGATCCGAGTCAGTTCAGCGACAAGGATCCTGGGCGGCCGAGTGGTTGGGCTTCTCAGCTGCGCAGGTGGGGAGCGACTTCCGAACAAGCTCTTCTTTCTCACGAATTCCGCGCGCATGCCGAAGCAGCTATTGATTCACCGAGCCAGCGCGAAGTGATCACTCTCCGAGACATGCAGGGATGTCAGAGGAGGTTTGCAGCGTCTTGGGAATCAGCAAGACTAATCAACGGGTGCTTCTCCACCGGGCCCGACAAGCAAGATGATGATCAGCAGCTGCGGTGACAGCAGCAACAGCAGCAGCACCGCCACCACTGCCGCAGGCACCATCGGCGCAGTGTGCAGGGTGGCTCCGGCCGGGCGAGGGGCCGGTGACGCGCTTCGATGGCCAGCAGCAAGAGAGCGAAGGATTATTTCCGGACGGGCTGCGCGATTGTTCTAGCGACGGAGAGGACCTGTTCACCGATCGCGGTGCGCAACTTCTCTGGCAGCAGATCCTTTTCGCCAAGCTTCTTCCACGCGGCGACGGTGCGGCCCGTGATCTCGGTGACAATGGGCCACAGAGGACTCACCGGCAGGCGCGCGGTATCAGCGAAACGCCGCACCTGGTCCTGCGTTATTTCGATGAGGCTGTAGCTGTGGCCGAAACTGAGGGCGAGCTCGTCGCGCGGAATGTAAGGAAGCGTCGCGACGAAATCGTAGGCGGGCGACAGGACAGGCGTGCGGCGGTTCGGATAAAGGAGAGACCAATTCTTGAGGTGCATGTCGGCGTTACCGATCAGCACGGAAAACACGAGCCGCCGGAGAAATTCGTAAGTCCCGGCTTCACCGGTTTCTGCCCACAGCACGGCCGCGATATTGGCATAACTGCGGTGCCGGTATTTGTCGTCGGGATAGAGCCCGAACACCTGCGCGAAATCCTCCATGTGGATGGGGTCACGTCCGGCACCACGGTCAAAGCGCTGCACGGCAAGAGCTTTGCCTTCTATGATACCCGCATCTTCTGGCAAACCGCGAATGTCGTGGATGTCGATCAGTTCCGTGCGTGGAACCTCGATGCCGACGGCGCGCGCAAGCGCCATCATGGCGTACTCGTTTTCAGGCACCGCCGGAAACCGAGCTGATGGCAGCTTGACTATCCACGAGCCGCCCATGCCGCCTGCGGGAATAGTGAGACCGCCCGAGGCTTCCATCACGGCCGAAAACTTGAGCTGCACGCCCGCGAGTGAAAACCTGAGCGCCGTTTCTGGCACCCGTTCTCCTTGATCGCGATTGTCGCCCTCATCGGCAGCGCCCTGTTGCGGCTGGTCCATCGGCTCGACCTTGAGCGCGCCAGGAAGATCGGTGCCCAGGACGGCGAGGAGACAGAATTCCCGCTGCGGCTTGACACCCGCGCGTGCGGCGAGGTAATCGCGGAGATGGCCTTCAGGCAGAAGGTTCGAGAAGAATACGGGCAGGCGAGCAATGACGGCGCGCGTCGGGATGACCAGCCCGCCGGCCTGTCCCTTGAAAGAAAGACTGAGGGTAGAGCGGTTTTGATCGTCGATATAGTCCCGCTCAAAGGAAAAAAGATGGCGGTCGCCGCCCAAGCGGTTAATGACACCGATGCGGCGGCCGTAAAGATTGACCGTGAGCGCGTTCAGCGTCTTAGGATCAAAATTCATCGTGGCCCTTCTTCCCGGGTGCGGGTGCGGGTTCTTCATCCTCCGCGGCATAAAGCGGTCTCTCGACAGACTCGGGCTCCTTCTGGGCGCGAATGAGTGACTGGACGGCGGGAACGAGTGAGCGCGGGACAAGCAGGAGGTCCATGTCGAGAACCCGGACGATGTCAAGCAAAGTGTCGAAGCGTGGCACGATCTCCCCGGATTCAATGGCGGAGATGTGCGGCTGCGGCAGTCCGATCTCTGCTCCGAGCTCCCGCTGGCCCCAGCCCCGCTTGACCCGCGCCTCCTTTATCTGTTGGCGCAGGTCCTCAGGAAGACCTTTTAGCCGGAGCGGCTTGATACGCTTGATACGTCTCTTTATATCTCTGTTCATGCTGCATATAATAGAACATATCCGCTACCGCGGCAAGCGATATGCTTAAATATATCTCCAAGTGGTCCTTATATAATAAAACATATCATTCCGGGCCGTCATTGCTGCTGTGCGCACAGCTTTGTCTTGCTGTTTGAGTGTGGACCAAATTGCGACGGCCCGAAACACCCTGCCAGAAAAAGAATTCTTAAACTGGGGCCCCGCGAATACCCCGGGCAGGGAGCCCTAAGGGGGTGGGCGTCCAACTGTCAACATGCGTGGCACTCTTGAGGCTGGTTGTGGCACGACCAGGCGCACGGCAAGTGCATGTTGTTGACTTGAACTTTAACTTCAGGGCACTGTCGGCCAGACGCGCCCCTGTCATATTGTTCACGCTGGCGGCATTGTTGCTCGCCACCACGACGAACGCCATCTGGCATCACCACGACGCGACTGCATCCAGCTGTCAGATTTGCCATATTGCGCATCTGCTCGTGCTGCCGGCAGCGGCGTGCCTTGCCCTTCCAGAACCTATCAGTATCACCTCGACCGTTCCAGCTGGAGTGCTCGACCCATACGTTGAACCGATTGCTCAATCCAGTTCTCCCCGCGCACCGCCTGCATAAGCTCATCCATCGCTGAATCAGGTCGCTCTCTGCTCTCTCGATGGGAGCGATCGATCCTTTCCAAACAAGGTTCTTTCCTCTGCTCAGCGCAGAGCCAAAGACGCTTATACAAGGAGACAGTGCGATGGCTGGAATCCGCCGTATTTCTTCGGTTCTAGTTCTGGGAATGTGTTTCGTGGGGCTTGTGCTCTTCGTTTCTATGCCCGTGTGGGCACAACTGGGCAACGCCGGGTCCGTCAGCGGAGCAGTAAAGGACCCGTCCGGGGCAGCGGTGCCCAATGCAACTGTAGAGATTCGTAACCCTGTCACCGGCTTCGAGCGATCAACAGCGACGGATGGCACAGGTAGCTTCAGCTTCACAAATGTGCCATTCAATCCGTATCACCTAACGGTCACTGCGAAGGGATTCGCGCCGTACGTTCAAGACGTCGACGTTCGATCCTCGGTGCCTCTAACTCTGGCGGTCGATTTAACGCTAGCCGGAGCCACCGCCACGATCACAGTGGAAGCAAACGGTGGCGACCTTGTGGAGAAGGACCCCAGTTTTCACACCGACGTGGACACCGCCTTGACCAAAAGGCTACCGCTTGAGAGCCAGTCGTCGTCGGTGAGCTCGCTGGTGACGCTGGCGACGCCAGGTGTAGTTGCGGACTCCAATGGCCTATTTCATGGGCTCGGTGATCATGCTGAGAATTCATTCTCCGTTGACGGCCAGCCCATCACGGACCAGCAAAGCAAAGTCTTTTCAAACCAGATTCCGCTGGACTCGATCCAGTCGCTCGAAGCTGTGTCGGGAGGACCGCCCGCTGAATATGGAGACAAGACGAGCCTGGTGATTAAAGTGACTACGCGCTCCGGGCTCGGGACAACGCGGCCGACGGGCACAGTATATTCTTCTTACGGCAGCTTCGGCTCTGTAGTCGGCGGCTTCCGGCTAGGCTTTGGTAGCCAGAAGTGGGGCAATTTCATCGCGGCGAATGGCTTGAACACCAGCCGGTTCCTGGATCCGCCGGAACTCCATGCCATCCATGACAGGGGCAACGAAGAAAACCTCTTTGACCGCGTAGATTACCTAGCGAATGGCGCGGATTCGATTCATGTGAACTTTGGATATACGCGTTCGTGGTTTCAGACACCGAATACGATCGATAACCTGAATCGGGGGATAAACGACCCCATCACTGGCAAACCACTGCCGCCGGTGGATCAACGTGCGCTAATCAAGACCTTCAACATTGCGCCGGTTTGGACCCGCCTGATCAGCCCGACCACGCTCTTCACGCTGGGCGCGTTTGTCCGTCAAGATCAGTTTGGCTACTTCCCGAGCGGAAATGTTTTTGCGGACGGGACTGGAACCATTCCCGGCGGTTCTTCAGCGACGCTCAATCAGCAGCGGAAACTCACCAATGTGGGCCTGCGTTCAGATGTCAGCTACGTGAAGGGCATCAACAACATCAAAGCAGGCGTCACGTTTCAACATACGTTCCTCACCGAGAACTTCCACTTCGGAATCACTGATCCGGGGTTCCTTCCGTCTCTCAAAGATGCAAATGGCAACCCCTGCTTCGACAAAACAACCAACAAACCAATCGACGCCCCTTGCACAGAGCTGTTCCCCTTCGACCTGACACGCGGAGGGGGCCTTTTCCCCTTCCGCGGCCACACGGACATTAAGGAACTCGCGCTCTACCTCCAAGACACGATTACGATTAGCAGTTGGGCTTTCAACGTAGGCCTCCGGCAGGATTTGTATCGCGGGATCGTCCACGATACGCAAACGCAGCCTCGCGTGGGCATTGCCTACAACATCAAGAAGACGAACACAGTTTTTCGCGTTTCGTACTCGCGCATCCTGGAGACGCCCTTCAATGAGAACTTGATTCTCGCCAGCGTGGGAGCGGCCAACCCGATTATCGTGGATGTAATCGGGGGCTCAAGCTTGCAGGCACCGATTCGTTCCGGGCAGCGCAACCAATTCAATGCCGGATTCCAACAAGCTTTTGGGAAGTTTCTCGTTGTGGACGCTGACTACTTGTGGAAGTACACCCATAACGCGTACGACTTCAGCGCGTTTGCCAACACGCCGATATTCTTCCCCATCGAATGGAAAAGCTCGAAGATTGATGGGCCCTCCGTCCGCGTGAGTCTGCCCAATTACCATGGCTTGACAGCGTTCGCTGTCCTTGCCCACGTGCGCGCACGCTACTTCCCACCTCAAATCGGCGGATTGGGCGCAACCATAACGGGTGGAGAGGTCTTCCGCATAGACCATGACCAGGCATTCAATCAGACGACACATTTGCAATATCAGCCGTGGAAGACTTTGCCTTGGATTGCGTTTAACTGGCGCTACGACAGCGGGCTTGTAGCAAGCAACCCAAGTCTTGACAATTTCAAAGACGCCTCAAGTTTCCTCGATGCGGATCAGCAGGCGGCTATCGGGCTCTTCTGCGTGGATTCCGGCGGCGTCCTGCACACGGCGACGCTATCCACTCCTCTTGCTGTGGGCACGGGGACCATCTGCGGCGCGAATCCCATTCGAACGGGCGCAAAGCTGATCAGGATCGCGGGCGCCACGTTTGATGTAGACCACAATCCAACGCGCGTTACCCCGCGCCACCTGTTTGATGTGGCTGTGGGTGAGGACAATTTATTCCGCGGAGACCGCTACAAGTGGAGCCTGCGCTTCACGGTCATCAACCTGACAAACAAGACTGCGGTGTACAACTTCCTGTCGACGTTCAGTGGAACGCACTTTGTGACACCGCGCGCCTATACCGCTCAGATCGGTTTCAACTTCTGAGACTAAGACCACCTCTCAAAAGATTGAGGCCAAGCGTTTCAAGACCCATGTCATTTTGGCATATCAAGAAAAGACAAATGTGGAGGCGCAGGATCAAGAGCTTAGGAGCTTCGCAATAGAGACCCTTTCGCTGCTCTTCT
>Ga0187846_10001431_pt1 | contig 13479 bp, 12 predicted proteins | sample TC_taG_FD_161473 | JGI IMG/M metagenome (GOLD analysis project Ga0187846, IMG submission 161473) | Biofilm microbial communities from the roof of an iron ore cave, State of Minas Gerais, Brazil - TC_06 Biofilm (v2) | ecosystem: Environmental > Terrestrial > Deep subsurface > Cave > Wall biofilm...
GCGTTCCTGGAGTCGTAGAAAGCACAGCCTGCTCTGCTGCGGGAGCAACCTGGGCTGGCGGTACCGGAGCAGGCGGTTGCTCTATTGGCACAGCTTGAGCAGGAGCAACGGGCGCTTGCTGATCAGCCTGCAAGTCACGTGTGCTTTTGGCAGGCTTCACACCCTCCGTTAGCCATGACGTAGATGACGTCAGATTAGGCGATACTGGTTGCTCTACAGGTGGCACAGGCGCAGGTTGCGCAGGAGCCGGCGCAGCTTGCTTATTCATAATCTGAGTTCTATCAGCATCATTTAGAATGCCTGTCAGCCAATCTGGCAACTCTCCCAGCGAACCGGATGTCATCGACGGCAATGGCGGCTGCGCTTGCGCAGGAGGCATCATCGTTGGTGAGTCGCTCATATTCAATCCTGCCGTTGCTACATCAGGCATGACAGGCGGCTGCTGAGTCCCCATCATTTGCTCAGGCGGCAAAACACGAGTTGAATTCCCCTGTTGCTGAGGCGCCGGTGCAGGGAGGGGAGTCGACGTAGGCCGGGGGGGAAGTGGCGTATTCTGTGCCTGCTTGAGCATAAACTCAACCTGGGCAACTTTGTCGTTCCATCCCCTGCTTCGTAGGAAGCCAAGCAATGCATTGTAGACCGTCAGCGCCTGTTCCTGTTCGCCTAGCAGGCGATGCGCTTCAGCCGCTTCCTGGCAGAGCTGCACCAATTGGTCAGATTCTTCGATGGTTAAGGCATCCAGATTCACACGATCAACCGCTTCATCGAAATGCATAGTTGCAGTTCGTAAATCCCCTTTTGCCCGGTAACACTGCCCCAGCGCATAGTAGCATGAAAGCGCATAATCGGGGTCGTTCAACAATGTTTGGAACTGGCGTATCGCCTCATCCCAGCGTCTCTGCTCTTGATAGAGCCAACCCAAAAAGTAGCGGGCATCGGGCCGATCAAAACCGCTTTCAAGGATTTGTTCACAAAGGTCGATAGCATCAGCGAAACGACCCTGAGTTTGAAAGGTTTGAGCCTGCCTGAGCACACCTGTGACCTGGCTGGCAGTTATTCGTTTACGAGGAGCGGCTCCCATTCCTCCGCCGCTCATGCCTGTTCCAGCAAGAGCCTGCCCAGGATTGCCAGCTCCGCCAGGGTTGCCCGCGCTGCCCATATTACCCATGATGCCAGTATTACCTCCGATTGTGTTGCTTAAAGAAACCATTTCAGCCGCAGCAATTTCCGCTCCAGCTAATTGGCCAGAAGATAGACCTTCCGTAGTTGATCTACCTGTCTCCATAGTCGCTGGCGAGGAATAAGCCGTATCTGCTCCCTGCGAGAGCGGCCCGGAATGCCGCATTTGACCTCTCACCTGGGAGAGCAAATGTTGTGCCTGTTCATTGGTAGCATCGATACGCAGTACCTCTTCACACTGCGCAGTTGCCGCCACACTATCATCGCGTAGTAGATACCCCTGAGCTGCAGCCAGGCGCTCCTGTACCATCAACGCAAAATCTTTTTTCCCAAGATAGTAAACCGCCAGGCGCTCATGAGGCTGAGGACTGGCTGGAGACAACTGTACGGCCTTTTGCCATGCAGCTTCCGCTCGAGCGCCTTGACCAGCTTGCGAATATAACTCCGCCAGGTGCATATAGGCCTTGTACGCATCATCTCGCCTGTTCAAGATGACGTATAGCTCAGCGGTCTTACTTAAGGCGATCACATTGCTGTGATCACGCTTGAGTATATGTTCATACTCAGCCAGCGCCTGTTGCCACTGCTTCGTTTGCATGTAGCAAAAACCTAGCCCACCACGTGCAGCCGCATCATCCGGGAACTCAGCTAATGCTCGTTGGTATTCCTCTGCCGCCTCCGTCCACTGGCTATCCCAACGAAATCTATCGGCTGCATTCATTGCAGTGCTGAATACTTGTCTGTTCCCAGGCATGAAACGTTCACTTCCTCAGATTTAAAACCGTGCAAAGACCTCAGTCATAATACCTATAATAGGGTACTCTAGTTAAGACTAGGTTACTACAATTTTGGGATTCTTGAGATAGCGGATTCACATTTTGGTACTAAAGTACTTTATTTACAGGGGGCCTGAGGAAGGACTTTACAGTGATGGAGCGGGCCGTAGGGGCCAGGTCTCCGACGGCCACCGAGCCGCACCAGACATCGCCCATCGCCGATTCATCGGCCCTCGCTGGAGGTCCCGCCATCCACATTATTTTGTTAATAGTCATTATCGCGCCCTATCTATCCTCTATAGTTGATGTACTGCAAGGCCACGGGATAATCCTTTTGTTTGAGTAGCGCAATCACCGCTTGCAATTCATCGCGGCTCTTCGCCACTACGCGAATGGCGTCTCCCTGGATTTGCGGCCGCACCTTGGGATAAGCATCGCGAATCTGCTTGCTGATCTCCTTCGCCAATTCCTGCGAGAGACCCTGCTGCAACTGAATGACCTGGCGCATTCTGCCGCCCGCAGCGTTCTCCTCTTTGCCCGGCTTAAAGATTTTTAGCGACAGGCCGCGACGTACCGCTTTTGTTTCAAGAATATCACGCACGTTTTTGAGTGTCAGCGAACTATCGGTGACAATTGTAATAGTATCCTTGGTATGAACAATCTCCGTCTTTGTGTCCTTCAAGTCATAGCGGGTCGACACTTCCCGCCTTGTCTGATCGATAGCATTGACGAGTTCCTGCCCATCAAACTGCGATACTATATCAAATGAACAATCACCAGCCATAAAAATCCTTTCTTTTTGGTGTAGATGGTACCGAAGGGCTATTAACGGGGAACATTATTCCACGCGATCCACAGAAAATGCACTACATTAACTTAGAAGAGATTGTAGCGCATTTCTATTGTATTTACCAATTGCATCCCCTAATTGGTGAAATAGTATGTGATATCATGAGGGCAGAAGAAGGCCTGGAGTTTAGAAGCTATGCCAGCAACCATTTTTGACAGCAAGCCACTCGTCACACGCATGACTGCCGAATTGCAAAGCGAGGCGGCACAATTTCGCAAGCAGCACCATCGTTCTGCCCGCCTGGCGCAAATCATAGTGGGGCACGATCAAGCTGCCGAGGTCTATAGCAGGCAACTGGTGCGTGCCTGTCGCACGATTGGTTTGGGCTGCGCGACACTAGCATACCCTTTCGAAATTGAGGAGGAAGAGCTACGTGTTGAGGTTGCTACATTGAGCAATGATGCGAATACCGATGGCGTCCTGCTCCTGCTGCCGCTCCCATCGCACATACGCCAGCAAGTAGTCACCGAGGTTTTACGCCCTGAGAAGGATGTAGACGGACTTGGGCCGCATAATGCAGGAAACCTGTTGCTTGGCTTTCCCAGCTTCATTCCCTCCACCGCCGATGTCACCCTTACGGTCTTACTAGATGCCGGTATTCCAATCGCCGGCCGCAATGCTGTGGTCGTCGGGCGCAGCAATATTGGAGGTAAGCCGGTCGCCCTGGTGTTGATGCGCCACGATGCAACGGTGACAATCTGTCACTCCTATACACAGGACCTTTCCAGTATTACCGGAAGCGCAGATATCCTCGTCGTGAGTATAGGGCGACCAGCTGCTATTACCGCCAGCATGGTTAAACCTGGCGCAATTGTCCTGGATGCGGGAATCAATCCCATTGATGGAAAAGTGGTCGGAGATGTAGATTTCGAGAGCGTTAAAGAGGTAGCTTCATTTCTAACGCCCGTACCAGGAGGACTTGGCCCCCTGACCCACTTAATGCTGATTCGTCATACATTGATGGGGCCGCAGTAGGTATACTCTGCGACAGGCAATCTCTAATAGCAACCTCTATGCTTCTTCCGGCTGATATTGTTCAAGAAAGCGGATAACTTCTCGCGTCAACTGGCTGGGGGTCGAGGCTCCAGCGGTAACAGCAACCCGCTTTTTTCCTTTTAACCACCCGGTATTTAGTTGAGACAGGTCCTCGATACGTACGGCCGGGACGCCTGCCAGTTCCTCTGATACCTGCACAAGGCGATTGGTGTTATTGCTGCGTGGGTCACCAACAACCACCGTCAGATCTGCTCCTTTTGCCTGCGCTACTACGGCTTCCTGGCGACTCTGAGTCGCAGCGCAGATATCGATGTGTACTTCTATATACGGATACTTTGCTTGGATATATTCGATGACACGCCTGGTATCCCATTGTGAAAGCGTCGTCTGGGTAGAGACTGCCAATTTTTGCTCCTGCTCTGGTGTTAGCCTCAACGCATCGACATCGGCTTCATCCTCTATCAGGCTAATATGGCCTGGCACCTCACCAAGCACACCTTCGGGTTCAGGATGTCCTTTCTTGCCAATATAGAGAATATAGTAACATGCCGCTGCTAAATCATGCACAAGGTTGTGTGTGACAGTTACGTCTGGGCAGGTAGCATCTATACAATTCAAACCGCGTTCTCGCGCTTTGCGTTTTACAAGGGGGGAAACGCCGTGGGCAGTAAAAATAACTGTTCCTTCGGTGACTTGCTCCAGGATACTTGCTCGATCTTGGCCATCGAGTGTAATCACGCCCAGGTTGGTAAGCTCTTCAATCGCATGACGGTTATGTACGATCTGTCCAATAATATAGACAGGCCGTGGAAGCGTGGGATCTTTCGCTACCTGGCGAACAATTTGCAATGCATCAACCACACCATAGCAGTAGCCACGGGGAGATATTTTAATGACTTCCATTTATTCCTCATTTAGGTCCGTCCCCTAATGATTATTGACAATCAAACCCGGTAATCGTGGTTTGTATCATTTGTAACACTTGTAACACTTGTAACACTTGTAACAGTCATGTCTGGTACGAGATGGAAGCGATATATTGCCGCCGTTGATTGTCAAAGTTCATCAGGGTCAGCATACTCTTGATTATTTGACGCCATTGTTTGATACAAGGAGTACAACCCTCTTTATTGTATCATTCCCCTATGAAACTTGCACCCGGCTCCTGGACAAGATCTGCCGCAGGTCTTCCGGGGTATAGAGGCAAACGGTAGGCAATAGACCGGCCAGTTCCTCAATTGAGGGAGATTCAGCGAGGTCAAAGATTAGCAGTGGAGTGCGACGCCCAATACATCCCCTGGCTATAGCTGACGCTGTAAGTAGTGGAATCGTTTGTAAAGAAGTTGAGGGAGCAGGTAGATTCATAAGTAGCTGAACACGAGGCAAAATAGCGGCTACTTGATAATACGTCTCTTCCTGGTAGATGTACTTCATCCCTGCCTGGTGCAATAGCAGCATGTAGGATTGACACTGCTCCTCATGGCCGATTAAGAGGGCCGAGCGACCTTGCAGGCCGCCAAGGCAAGTCTCCGCGATAGATACGATTTCTGGCGCATAGGGCTGCATCAATTGCTCTCTTTTCTTTCGGGTGATATCTTGTTTCAGGATGATATAGCATACTATAGCAAAAAAGGCAGTCTAGATGACATCAGGTAATCACCTTATTTTCGATAAGAAGGTTCCGTAGGGAAGAGTCTGGCAAAAGTGCAAGGTTGTCCTGAATGTCCCCCAGGATGGATAATTATAGCAACTGATGGCATAATCTGTTCCAGGCATTTAAAGATTTCTGGCGAATTTGATCTGAGGTGTCAAATGAATGTGGTCAAGACGAAATTAGGCGAAAATGGTGAGATAGTGATTCCAGCAGAATACCTTCAAGTATTGGAGCTACAATTTGGAGACGAGGTGATTTTACGCCTGGAAGATGGAGAGATACTTGTCGTTACGTCAAAGCAGGCTATAAGAAAGGCACAGGATTTGGTACAGCAGTATCTCCCAGAGGAGCGTTCTTTGAGTGATGAATTGATAGCAGAACGACGATTAGAGGATTGAAGATTCCTCGTTAAACCCTGCCGTAGGGCTCTGCTCCTTCAATCTCATTACCTTTGTACGTATGATACTCAAGGAATAAAGGACGTGTAGCATAGTACTCCGCCATCGAGATCTCTTCCTCTGAGAGAACACGCATCACTGGGTTCAAATAAATAATGTTCTGGTCAACGCTGTTTTTCACTGCTTCCTTGAAAATGCTAATCGCGCCAATCTCCTGTTCGCTGAGCATGTCACTCTTAACTAATAGCACGAGTTGAAGACTAAATTGAATTTTTCTCCTGGCCTCGTTTTCCGATGCTGCTGTGTTATCGGCTCACCTGCGCCAGGGTCCGAGAGAGCATTCCAGGTGAAACATGCAGAGGGGGCACTGAATAATGCTCCTTGCCGCCAGCCCCTATCGAGAAGAGATTCTCCAAATAGCGGGGATTCATGCACTAACAAAGATCTCTTATTACCATCCAAGATGCTCATGTAGTTGAGGTATCCTCCACATCTTCATCTTCATCACCAATGAGGGCAGCAAGTTCATCGTCCTGTGGAGGTGGTAGAGCCTCTTGACGATGTTCCGCTCCAGCACGAAATGCTTCAGGAACAGGTTCTCTCACCCATGCAGGAGGACGAGCGAGGCGAGGCGAGGGAGTAGAGACAGCGAGATAACGTGCTCGATCGATCTCATCTATCTCGAGTAATTCAGCAGGTGTGCGCCCATCTGCCCCGCGTGGTCTATCAAGCCAGGCAGCAAGCTCGACAGGTGTTGGGTGCAGAATCGCAGCGCGTTCCAGCACATCGCGAACGGCGAAAAGGCGACGGCGGTTAGCGTCTGTAATTGGCTCGCCATGCTCCCACCGATTTATGGTTTGACGAGTGACACCTATCAACCGCCCGATTCTCTCTTGTGATAGGCCAGTTGCAGACTTAATCCATTGGATGGCATTGAGATGTGGTAAGCTAGTGTCCGGTACAGAAACTTGCTTCGAGGCAGCCAATTGTTCTTTACGAGCTAATTGCTCTCTTAATTGACGATTAGCAGCCGTCAGTTCATCTATCTGGCGTCGCAAAGCCTGTATGAGTTCTTCCTGTGATTGTTCGCGCTGAGTTTGCATCTCTGTACGCCCCTGATTTTCTTACTATTCGTCGCATATCTCACTTTACATACTATTTTACATCAGTCTATACAGTTCTGTCTAGCTTTTCCTGGAAGCAGGACTATTTTGATAGATCACTTCTCACTCCCTAAACCCGCAGTCCGCCGAAACACAAATCTCAACCCGCCCGCTGCACCTGAGAGTTCCAATGTAAGCTCGAACACCAAAAAAGGCACACATTTTCAGCGTCACTGCGAAAATGGCGGCTACATAGAGGTATCAAATTTGCATGTTGCTTTTAAGCAGCTGCTCGAAAGCGCGGGATTGCCAGATATACTGTTTCACGATCTACGCCACAGCGTAGCAAGCATTTTGTTAAGCATGGAGGTGAATCCTAAAGTTGTACAGGAGTTGCTAGGTCACAGCCCTATCAGCATAACGATAGCCATTTACCCTCATCTGTTCCCGTCATTGCAGAAAAAGGCTATAAATAGGTTGGATGATCTTTTTAACAGAGATACAAGAGAATAGGCTTTTTTGCTAATCAAATTCGGTAGCCATTGGTACATTTTCTGCATTTCGTGAGCCCAAAATGTTGCCATCCGCCCTGCTTGATGGTAATGTTGAGTTAGATAGGTGTCTGGTTTGGAAAGTACGACAGAAACAAGGTAACTGTTTTTTCCCCGCTATTTTCAGCAACAGCAAGCCCAACAGCAGACAATGGATCAACAGCGTCAGACCATACTCGACACATATCTTGATCTCATGTCGAATTTGCTGCTCATGGATCATTTATCAACATATAAACCAGGAGACGAAGTTCGAGCGCTTGCAGCGCGGACATATACAGCAGTGCGAAGTTTGGGTGGAGCTCGCAAAGAATCCTTATACGGATTCTGTGGGAAGCAAGCTCATTAACGGGGCGCAACCAATTATCAGGATAGCGGGTGCCCGCCTGATCAGAGCCGATCTGCAGTGAGCTACCTTCAGCCTGGCATAAGCTTTCGTCGTTAGTTGGCTTTTGGTTCGGACAGTAGCATGAATTTATATCGTGTCAAACTAGTGATTCTTGGAGGCCGCTAATATGATTGATTGGTCATTCATCCTCAGCTCGATCAGCTCGGTTGTACTTGCCATCACTTTAATAATCCTAATCATACAAACTTGGATTTTCTACAGACAGGCACAGGCTGCACTTGATGCTTCCAGTGCCCAGAGTCTTGCTCAGATGCGTGAAACCGAGCTCAAGATCACTGAGGTGTTTATACTAAAGCCTGAACTCAGACAGTATTTCTATGGTGGTGTTGATGTAGAGGAAAATAGTCCCGTTTATGCAGAGGCAGAGTCAGCCGCAGAGCTTTTTCTCGATATTATGGAGCATGTGTTATGGCAAGCTCGTTTTTTCCCACAATTGATTGCACCTGAAAAGAGTGAAGAGGGGACTAAGGACACTTGGAAAAACTATTTTCACGATATGTTTATCTCAAGCCCATTACTACGAAGATTTCTAGAGAAGAGACAGGGCTGGTATTCACCCCTCGTAATGGAAAAAGCGAACGCAATTATTGATCAAAGCAGAGAGAATTAAAGACTGGAGAGCGGTGTTGATGGAAACAGGTATGAGCAAAAACATACCTCTTCCAAAAGATTGTCGTCAATGAAGACGGTTGCGAGCCTGGTGCTTATCGTGACAGGTTATTTGAGTTCTTGGACACCTTGATAGTGGTGGCGAATTGTAAAACGGAGCGTGATTTTTAACTTCTCCATGCAAAGTACTCATTCGATTTTTGAATTCGTCACCACTATCAATTTGATGGGGCGCCTTTTCTGGTTAGTAGAAACAAATAGGTATCGACTGTCAATTTGGCTGTCGACGTTTGCTGAGGCGGAGGATATTGCTAGCTGGAGTGCTTTTGTAGGCCGATCTGGCTAGCGTGTGGTAAAATGAGACAACGAGTTATGAACACTCGTTCTTAAACTATAGAGGAGAGAACTACCCGTCCATCCGTCTGGGAGAATTCACCATGCCAATACGTCAACTCGCGCCCGATGTCGCTGCCAAGATTGCCGCAGGAGAAGTCGTCGAGCGACCCGCCTCCGTCGTAAAAGAACTGATCGAGAATAGTATCGACGCAGGAGCTACTCAGATTCGCGTCGATTTGATGAATGGCGGCCTGCAACTTATCCGCGTCACCGATAACGGCACCGGCATCCCGGCAGACGAGCTCCAGTTGGCATTGTCCAGGCACACTACCAGCAAAGTAGCTAGCATCGATGACCTGGAACATATCCGCTCGCTTGGCTTTCGCGGCGAAGCCCTGGCCAGCATTGCCGCCGTGGCTGAGGCCATGCTGCTCAGCCATCATCGAGGCGCTTCCCAGGGTGCGCAGGCGAGCGCTGTCAACGGCCAGATCTCTGAAGTTACTACAGCGGCATCTCCCGAAGGCACTACCCTGACCGTGCGTAACCTGTTCGGCGCAGTACCTGCGCGGTTGAAGTTCCTGAAGAGCCGCCATACCGAGGTGAGCCATTGCCTGCACCTGCTTGAGCACTACGCGCTGGCCTACCCCGAAATTCGCTTCAGCGTTTTCAGCGAAGGGCGACAGATTTTCACAACATCCGGAGATGGGCAACTCTCCAGCGTGCTGATCGAGATCTACGGCTTGCAGGTCGCTGAGCAGATGGTACCTATAAACAGCCTCGATGGTAACGATGATGATCCTGAAAGGCCTGTTGTTAGCGGCTATACCAGTCTTCCTACCTGTTACAAGAGTACCCGGCAGCACATGTCGTTCTTTGTGAATCGCCGCTGGGTACTCAGTCGCATGCTCAGTTATGCAGTTGAAGAGGCGTACCACTCGCTACTGCTTAGCGGGCGCCATCCCATCGCGGTCGTCAATATTGCAGTTGACCCTGCACAGATCGATGTGAACGTGCACCCCGCCAAGACCGAGATTCGCTTCCTCAAAGAGAGGCGCGTGTACGCAGCAGTTCTGCGAGCCGTGCGCCGTGCGGTCCTGGCGGAGGCAGAGATACCCAGGTGGGGAAAAGGGAATGCGGCATCACCCCCCGAATCTATCGATTTAGGCCCAGAGGAAACCGGAGACGACTTCGTAGGGGCCCGATTTATCGCGCCCCCCAATGACAATGATCAAACCGGAGACGACCCCGTAGGGGCCCGATTTATCGCGCCCCCGGACAATGAAGAACCATCTACATTTCCCCAGGATAATCCCTGGCTCACCGTCACCGAAGAAGAAACAGGCACAAAGCCGCCATTACTGTCAAGGCTGTGGCAGAGCCATGTGCACAGCCACGATAACCTGGAAACGAATACCGCAAATCCTGCACCGGCACGCGGAGAAGTAGTAGCACCCCTTGCGGATGACATGCCCATCATGCCAATCACTCCTAATGAACTCGCAGTCTCAGCAAAGGTAAGCCGTCTCCCACCATTGCGCGTCGTGGGTCAGCTTTCTCAGAGTTATATCGTCGCTGAGGGACCGGATGGGATGTACCTGATCGACCAGCATGCAGCGCATGAGCGTATACTGCTGGAGCGCATGGTGGCGGCTTTGCAGGCGCGTACCCCGCTTTCGCAACTGCTGCTCACACCAGTAAACCTTGAACTCTCACCCGCCAGGTTAGGAGCGATCGAAGACCACTTGCAGCAGTTAGAGCATATTGGCTTCACCCTGGAAGTACTCGAAGACAATACGCTTCAGGTAAGAGCGGTCCCTGACGTCCTTGTCAAGCAAATGAATGCTCGTTCATTGCATGACCTGCTGGCAGAGCTAACTGCGCCAGAAAATTCTGGACATTCCGAAACGTGGGAAGAGCACGCGCTGGCAAATGTGGCCTGTAAAGCTGCCATCAAAGCCAGCTATTTCCTGACCGTCAGTGAGATGCGCGAGATGATAGAGCAACTGGCGCAAACCAACGCCCCGTATAGCTGCTGTCATGGTCGCCCAACCATGGTCCATTTCAGCCTGTCCGCCCTGGAACGCGAGTTTGGGAGGCGCTAGTGCAGGTGTTTGCCGGTGTGCTGACCTCAGCCCATAATTGGAACATTGAGCAGCCTTTGCTCACGTACATAGTCCCACCCGAACTCCAGGCTGAGCTGCGCGCCGGACAACTGGTCGCCGTCCCATATGGAGATCGCCTCGTCGAAGGAATTGTATGGAATATGTGGAAGGAAGGTTCAGGGCAGGGGCAAGCCCAGCCCCTACCATACACGACTGTTGAACACCCATCGGCGTATGGTAGGGGCGACCCTCGCGGTCGCCCTGCTGACCTTCGTCCCATCTCCACCATCCTTGATCTTGAACCGGCCCTGCTGCCTCACCAGCGAGCGCTGGCAGAATGGATGGCCGAATATTATATAACGCCCCTGGCGCATGTCGCCCTAATGATGCTGCCCCCTGGCCTGATGCAGCGCTCAAAAGTAGTGCTGCGCCTGATAAAAAACGAAGACGCAACAACAAACCGCGCACAGGATCAGCCTCCGTTAACACGTCTCCGCGCTCTCATTGGCTTACTACTGGCAGAGGGCGAGCTAGACATTGCACAATTGAAGGACATGCTGGGAGCGAAGCTGGCGAAAGAAATTATAGAGGAAGCTCTGGCGAGCGGCGTTATCGAGCGTGAAGCTACACTGCATGCACCACGTACCCGCGCACGTCACAAGCGCATTGTGCGACTGATCGCGCAGGGAGACACATTGGAAGCCTGGCGACAGCAAATGCTGGCCCAATTGCAGCAATATCTGCCCGAACCAGGGAGCCTACCGGTGGCCGCCGATAATGTGAGACGACGCCCACAGAAAAATGTGCCTGATCCCTGGGCGATTCCTGGCTCCTCTAATGCCTTCACGCTTACGCCCCAGAATCGCCTGGGATTATTAGCGCAGCGTCGATTGGCTGCAATCGACTTACTTGAACATGATAGAACTGCGACCGGCACCGGTTCATACTGGACACGAGGCATGCTCTGCAAGGCTAGCGGGTTATCCTCTGCGCAGTTGCAAAAATTGGTACGCGAAAACATTATTGCCATCGAGGAGATTGAGGTGCAGCGCGATCCCTTGTTGGGTCGCGTTATTCCAGCCACTACGCTGCTGCCACTAACACCTGATCAGCAGAAAGCGCTGGCAGCGATATTAAGGGGATATGAACATGCAGGGCGAGAGCAAGCCTCGTCCCTAGCATACACAGCAGAGGCACACCCGCAGGAGCATGGGAGGGGCGACCGCAAGGGTCGACCTGATATCGGCATCCTTCATTCAGTCGAGGGTAATCACAAGATTCCGATCCTTCTCCACGGCATCACGGGCAGCGGCAAAACCGAGGTCTACCTCCAGGCGCTGGCAGCGATCATTGCACAGGGCAAACGCGGCATCGTGCTTGTACCGGAGATTGCCCTTACCGCGCAGGCTATCTATCGTTTCGCAGGCCGTTTTCCAAAGCGGGTCGCCATTATCCATAGCGCTCTTACCGGAGGAGAACGTTATGACGAGTGGCGTCGTATTCGTGCGGGGGAAGTCGATGTTGTGATCGGGTCGCGTTCCGCCCTATTCTCACCGCTTCCAGACCTGGGCATTATCATACTTGATGAGGAGCATGAGCCGGCCTACAAGCAAGACGAGCGCAGGCCAACCTATCACGCGCGGGATGCAGCCATCATCCTGGGGCAGATACTTAATATTCCCGTAGTCCTCGGCAGCGCCACCCCTTCTGTTGAATCGTTCTTCCACACTGAACGCGGCGAGTATCTCCTGGTCGAACTGCACAATCGCATCGGAGCGAGCCTCCCACCCGTCGAGGTGATTGATCTGCGTGACGAACTGCATGCAGGTAACACTAGTATTCTCAGTCGCTGCTTGCAGAATGAGCTTGAGCAGGTCTTGCATAAAGGGCAGCAGGCTATTCTCTATTTAAACCGGCGAGGCGCGGCTAGCTGCGTACTCTGCCGCGAGTGCGGATTTGTAGCCATGTGTGACCACTGCGATATACCACTGACATATCACTCGACCGAGCGCATATTGCTCTGCCACTATTGCAACGCGCAAAGTAGAGTACTGCACTTTTGTCCGCAGTGTAATAGCCCGGGCATACGCTACTTCGGCCTGGGTACAGAGAAGGTGGAAGACACGATTGCGCGCCACTTTCCCTCGGCACGCTTGCTGCGCTGGGACCGCGACACGGCCAAACATCGACGCGCTCACGAGCAACTGCTTGACCGCTTCGCCAATCGCGAAGCCGATATACTGGTGGGTACGCAGATGATCGCGAAAGGCCTTGACCTGCCAGGCGTAACGCTGGTGGGAGTCATTTCGGCTGATATCGCCCTGATGCTGCCCGATTTTTCGGCCTCAGAACGAGCTTTCTCACTGCTTACCCAGGTAGCTGGGCGCGCCGGGCGTGGTGAAGAGACTGGCAAGGTGATAATTCAAACTTTCAACCCGCAGCATTTTTGTATTGATGCGGCTTCAAGACACGATTATCATGAATTTTACACCGCTGAGATCGAGGCACGTCGTCGC
>Ga0187846_10001432_pt1 | contig 13476 bp, 15 predicted proteins | sample TC_taG_FD_161473 | JGI IMG/M metagenome (GOLD analysis project Ga0187846, IMG submission 161473) | Biofilm microbial communities from the roof of an iron ore cave, State of Minas Gerais, Brazil - TC_06 Biofilm (v2) | ecosystem: Environmental > Terrestrial > Deep subsurface > Cave > Wall biofilm...
GCCATGTCTCCGATCGGAGGCATCGGCATCAACCTGGCCATCCAGGATGCCGTGGCGGCAGCGAACATTCTCGCCGCGCCGCTGTTCCGCGACGCGCCCTCCGCTAGCGAGCTGGACATGGTACAGCGGCGGCGCGAGTTTCCCACGCGCGTCACGCAATGGGTGCAGGTCTCTCTCCAGAATCGCGTGATCCGCCCCGCGCTTGGTCCGAGCGGGCCCCCCTCGCTCCCGCTCGTCTTCAGGCTGCTGCGGCGGTGGCCGGTGCTTCGCCGGATCCCGGCGTGGCTGCTCGGTGTGGGGGTGCGTCCCGAGCACGTGAACACGCCTAACAGGTACGCCGGGGAGAGTGTTCGAAACTAGCCTCGATTGACAGGGATGGTGCGCCGAGCGGTTCCTGATGAGGGGGGCGCATTGCCGAGGCCGGGGGATACGCTGACGGGATCCGCTTCACGGCGGGGACGTGCCCGATGAACGTGCTCGTGGTTGACGTCGGCGGCACCCACGTCAGAATCCTTGCCACCGGGCACCGCGAGCCCCGAAAAATTCCCTCGGGGCCGACCATGACGCCCGAGATGATGGTGTCTCGGGTCAAGAAGTTGGCCGGGAATTGGACGTACGATGTCGTCACGGTCGGCTACCCGGGGCCGGTCCGCTGGGATCGACCCGCCAGAGAACCCCATAACCTCGCCTCGGGGTGGGTCGGGTTCGACTATCAAGCCGCGTTTGGGCGTCCCGTGAAGGTCATCAACGACGCGGCGATGCAGGCCATGGGGAGCTACAAAGGCGGAAAGATGCTGTTCCTAGGCCTGGGAACCGGGCTGGGCTCCACGCTGATCGTGGATGGCATCATCATTCCCATGGAACTCAGCCATCTTCCTTACAGAAAGGGCACCTACGAGGACTCCGTGGGGCTTCGCGGTCTCGAGCGGCTGGGAAAGAAAAAATGGCAGAAACGCGTCGCGGACGTGATTGTCCGCTTGACCGCCGCCTTCGACCCAGACGACGTGGTGATCGGGGGAGGGAATGCAAAGAAACTGAAGGAGCTGCCCGAGGGGTGCCGTCCCGGGAACAACGCCAACGCGTTCAAGGGAGGATTTCGCCTATGGGAAGAGGCGGGCACGCCGAGAACGACCCGTCGTGCGGAGAGTTCTCCCTCGGTTGAAAAGGTCGGCGCCCTCGGCAGGGGTCGGCGGTGACGGCCCTAGTCCTCGGGTCCCTCTCGCCTATTTCAAGTTTGGCGTCTTTCTGGTGATTTGCCCCTCGGCGGTCACTCGCGCTGCGGCTGGAGGTACTTCAGCCACGTGCGGACGTGTCCCAGTTGGTCCTCCCATGACCCGGCTACTTTCGTCACCTCGGGTGCGTCCTCGCCGCCGCTAAAGACCGAAATTCGCTTCTGGCCTGACGCATCCTCGACAGACTCAAAGCGGAAGAAATACCCAGTCGAGGTGTGCACCAGCGCCGAAATGAGAGGGCCGATGAGCGCGCGTCGGCTGGGTTGAACCGCCCAGGTGAAGTCGCCAGGATTCAACCCGGCCTCTTGGATGACGCGGAGCACGTCGGCCTGCTGGGCGGGAAGAAGGGCGAGGCTCGCCGGTCGATCGTCGATCCCCTTTGCGGCCTGGACCATCACGTCCGCGTGACGATCCGCTAAACTGACCTCAGGTTCGAGGGTCCGCGGCCCGTTGACTCGCGCAGCGGTTTCAGCGCGGACCTCGGGTGTGACCGGCCTACTCTTCTCCGCCACCGTGGGCGACTCCCTTTGCTCCGCCGCGATGAACACGAGCGTGTCCCACGCGTTCCAGATGCCGGCCAGGAGGAGCAAGACGATGGCCAGCGCCAAGCCGTCCAGCGCCTTTTCGATGCCTAGGAGAAGCCCCACGCCGCCCGCAGCGTACAGGAGGTAACCGAGCGAGGGGATCAGCACATACCACGCCCGGCCGCGCCACCGCCCCATCATCGGGAGCAGGCCGAGGCCCCCCGCGAGACCGATGACACCGGCGATCACGAGGAGAGTTCCAAGCATCCCCCGCGTCATGGTCGGAACCATCACGACAATGGCGGTGAAAAGTACATAGGTTAGACGAATGACCGCGGGGCTCACATACGCCCAAAGCGTGGGGACGGCCGGTTTGGTAAGAAGCCCGGATCCGATCGAGATCGCAACAAACGTCAGGCCGACCAGGGTCGCCGCGGCGCCGCCGGCCAGCAGGTAGAAGTTCTGCCAGTCGTGGAGGGATTGCGCAAACGTGTCAGGCATCGCACCTCATCCCTCTGGGGAAATTTCTCCCCACATCCGGTCCGACATTATTATTGTACTGGACTTGCGGCACGCGGCGCGATCGTCCGCAGCCGCGGCCGCCGTGCATGCCTTGCGTAGCGAGCCGTCGCCCGTTGCGCTGTCCACAACCGACAGAAATCTGGATCGGAGGGCTAGCCGCGCAGGAATACGGGACATTTCCTCGAATGAACTCCCACCCGGAGACGGTGTAAAGGGATTGCTTCGGCGAAATTGCTTTCCTCAACAACTAGTCTTTCCCGTGTCAAGTGCCAAACTCCAGCAACCGAACACGACTCGCAGAGAGGAGTTCTCCATGTTTGAGGGCCCATTAGTCCTCTTTATTGCATTCGGCGCGTTGCTGCTGATTCTCGCCACGTGGTTAACGACGACCAAGGGGAACACGATCAGCGAAATCATGAACTCCGACAAGTTCGCCAACGCCGAAGCCATGAAAATCGAGGTCCTCGACAAATTCAAGGGGTCCACGATGATCCCCATCGTGGCCTTGTATGCCCTCGGGGTCGCCGCGCCAATCGTTGGAATCTTCGTGTTCATGTATGGGAGCACGCCAAAGGACACCAGCGAGACCGTGGTGACCGGAACGTTTGTGTTGCCCACGGGATCCAATGCCAGCGCGATCTTTAGGAAGCTGTGCCTGCAACCGGAGCGCACATCCCTCGACGATAGTGGAGCGTTCCAGGTGCCGGTGCTCAACATCGATGAACCTCACAACATCACGGTCCAGGGAAGGGAGACCTTGCCTGTGACGCTCTCGGTCGATCTCAAGACCCAGTCGGTCGTCATTACGGATACGAGCGGAGAGCCCGTGTTCCCTCTCGTGGCGGAGGGGAAGATCGCGCGGATCAAGGATCCGATTCAGCTGACGGCGAGTACGAGTACCCTCGCGGCGCCCCCGCCGAATGCGGCATCCCGGCCGGTCACGACCTCGGATCCGAATTTACAGCCTCCCGCAACCTTTCCCAAATGAGTCGGCGATTTCGAGTGCTCGTGGTTATTAGCGTCCTTTTCCCTGTGATCGCCCTCGCTCCCGGTGCCCTCAACGCGCAACTGGTGGTCGTCAGCGGTGCAATCTACGTCTATAACCCCGGTGGAACCGAGCCCGCTCCTGCCGTCGGGCACCGAGTCTACCTCTTCAACCGGAGCACGGGGTGGATCGGACCCAGCGTGACCGATAACTACGGCAGATTTGCCTTCTACAAGGTGACGCAAAGCAGTTACCTGCTGACAATCTACTACCGGAATCCCGGTATCCCGCCCTTCGAAAAACCGATCACCGTGCCGCCCGAGATCGTCGAGACTATCGTGCTTCCGCACGAGTGAAACCTCGTTTCGCTCGTACGGTGTCGGGAGTGTCCCTTCAGCGCGGTCTGCTAGACACTCCCGGGCAAATTGTGTACGATCGTACTGCGCGGTGGCCGTAGCTCAAGGGCAGAGCACCAGACTGTGGCTCTGGGGGTTGGGGGTTCAAGTCCCCTCGGCCACCCCATGCGGATTCTCGCTTGGGAGGGTTTTTCCCCAATGATCAACGAAGGGCGCGCGGGCATGACGGGAATCGTGGTGGACTTCGATCGCCACGCCGGGCGATGGGAGGCCGCGTGTGATGACCCGGGGGGCGAGGATCGGCTCGTCGTGCGGGCCGAGACCCGTGAACGCGCCGAGCGCCTTCTCTTCGAGCGATGGCGAGCGCGCCTGGAGCTGCTCGACCACGAAGCCGAGGACGACCGATAAGCAGCCGATCTGCCGTCCCTCGTCGATTTCCCGATCCCGTCCCCGGCGAGGGATGCCACGTCATCGTCGCCGCCAATCCCTCGCCGTTCACCCTTGCCGGGACCAACACGTATCTCATCGGCGGTCCAGGCGCGGTCGTGATCGACCCCGGCCCGGACGATCCCGTGCACGTGGCGAGCATTTGTGACCGCGCCGAAGCGTTGGGGTGGCGGGTGACGCAGATCCTGGTCACGCACGCGCACAGCGACCACGTCGGGGCGGTCGATCGCTTGGTCCACCGGACCGGCGCGCGGGTCAGCGCGTGGGGCAGGGGGGACCCCCCGCTCCGAGACCAAGAGCGGCTCACGGCCGACGGGGGACGGCTGCGCGTGCTGCACACCCCGGGCCACGCCCCCGATCACGTCGCGATCTACTGGGAGGAGCGGGCGATCCTGTTCTCGGGAGACCTCATCCTCGGCGAGGGAACGGTGGTGGTGGCCCCTCCCGGCGGGTCGATGAGCGACTACCTGCGATCCTTGGAGCGCGTCGCGCAACTCGATCTGGCGCAGATCTACCCCGGCCACGGCCCTGTGATCTCCGATCCGCAGGCCCGGATCGCCGAATACCGCGCGCACCGGGACAAGCGGGAGCAGCAGGTGCTCGACGCACTGGGGAGCGGCGCGAACACACCCCAGGAGATCGCCTCGATGCTCTATACCCGTTTGGATCCCAGGCTGCGAACGGCAGCGGAAGGGACGGTCGAAGCTCACCTGCAGAAACTCGTCGCCGAGGGCCGGGTAGTCAGAAAGGACCGACGGTACGCACTGCCCTAAGGAGGCCAGCCCATGACGGTACCCGTCGCATCGGGCAACGAGGTGAAGGACCGGATGGGACGACCCGTGAGGGTGGGGGATTCAGTCCGGGTGGCGGGGGGGCCTGACCCTGCGGAAGTACAGGTGATCGACCCCCGCTACGGCGTCTTGGTCGTTCTCGTGCCCGGCCGGGTCGGCAAAATGGGAAGGATGGTGAGGGCCGCGCAGGTCGAACGGGTCGGATGATCCCGAGTTGCATCGGTGACAGAAAAGTACGAGGGAGGGCTTCCGCCCCCCCTCGATCGTTTCTAGACGGTCCCCGTTCCCTACATGTCCATATCGTCGGGGTTGTAGCCGCCTGGGGCCGGGGCGGCCCCCTTCTTCTTCTCCCGCTTTTCCACCACGAGCGCCTCGGTGGTCAGGAGGAGGCTCGCAACGCTCGCGGCGTTCTGAAGCGCCAGGCGGGTGACCTTGGTCGCGTCGATGATCCCCGCCTTCGTCATGTCTTCAAACTTCCCGTCGGCGACGTTATAGCCGATGCCTGGCTTTTCGCTCTTGATGCGCTCGACCACCACGGCGCCCTCCATCCCGGCGTTCGCGGCGAGCCACTTCGCGGGCTCCTCGATGGCCTTGCGGACGATGTTCACGCCGATCTTCTCATCGGCCTCTTCAGCGTCCACCTTCTCCAGCGCCTTGGCGATATTGAGGAGCGCCACGCCGCCGCCCGGCACGATTCCCTCCTCCACGGCGGCTTTGCTGGTGCTCAGGGCATCCTCGAACCGGTGCTTCTTCTCCTTGAGCTCCGTCTCGGTGGCCGCGCCGACCTTGATCTGCGCGACGCCGCCCGAGAGCTTGGCCAGCCGCTCCTGCAGCTTCTCCTTGTCATAATCGGATGTCGTCGTTTCGATCTCTTTCTTGATCTGGGCGATGCGGCCTTGAATGTCCTTGCGGTCGCCTTTCCCCTCGATGATCGTGGTCTCTTCCTTGGCGACCCGCACTTTTGCGGCCCGGCCGAGCATCTCGACGTCCACGTTCTCCAGTTTCACGCCGATGTCGTCGCTGATGACCTTGCCGCCCGTGAGCACCGCCATGTCCCCGAGCATGGCCTTGCGGCGATCGCCGTAGCCGGGGGCCTTGACCGCCACGCACGGCAGCACGCCCCTGAGCTTGTTCACGACGAGGGTCGCTAGCGCCTCGCCCTCAACGTCCTCAGCGACGACCACGAGCGGCTTGCCGAAGCGAATCACTTTCTCCATGAGCGGGACGATGTCTTTGACGGCGCTGATCTTCTTCTCCGTCAGCAGGATGTACGGCTCTTCGAGCACGGCCTCCATCTTGTCGGGGTCGGTGATCATGTAGGGGGAGATGTAGCCGCGGTCGAACTGCATGCCTTCCACGACCTCAACCGTCGTCTCGATTCCCTTGGACTCCTCGATCGTGATGACGCCGTCCTTCCCGACCTTGTCCATCGCCTCCGCGATGATCTTGCCGATCTCCGGGTCGTTGCCGGCGATGCTGGCGACGTGGGCGATGTGCTCCTTGCCCTCGAGCGGGATGCTGGTCTTCTTTAACTCGGCCACGAGGCTGTCGACGGCCTTGTCGATGCCGCGCTTGACGATCATCGGGTTGGCGCCCGCCGCCACGTTCTTCAGCCCTTCCTTGACGATAGCGTGTGCCAGGACCGTCGCGGTCGTCGTCCCGTCCCCCGCGGCGTCATTGGTCTTGCTCGCCACTTCCTTGACGAGCTGGGCGCCCATGTTTTCGTACGAATCCTCGAGCTCGATCTCCTTGGCGACCGTCACGCCGTCCTTGGTGATCGTGGGCGACCCCCACTTCTTTTCCAATACAACGTTGCGCCCCTTAGGGCCGAGGGTGACGCGCACGGCGCTCGACACCTTCTCAACCCCGCGTTCGAGGGCCTTGCGAGCGTCCTCGTCGTACAGCAAAAGCTTTGCCGGCATGGATGAGCCTCCTCATAGTGTGTGGAGTTTAGCACTCAAGAGTGGAAAGTGCTAACCACATTCATTTTTCACCGATCTGATTGGGCTTTCAAGGGCACAGAGTGCAGACATCGGCTTTCAAACGACCGAAATCGGGATTTATGTCACTGATTCCTCCTATTTCTTTAGATATCTCAACGTATCTCTGACTTACTCTGGATTCAAGACACCAACCCGTCCAGAAACAAGCTTGCGGGGGGGGAGGGGGTCACTAAAGGTCCGGGCTGAAGAGCGCCAGACCCCAAAAATGCCCGACGGCTGCCGCCCAAAACGGGTCCGCCCCAATTCTGGGCTGTCACAGCCGTCGTTTGTGCCCGTCCTAGAGAAGGCACCCGCCCTTGGGCCGGGTTGTGCTAGCGCTTGGGACGACTCCCCGACCTTGGCAGACCGCTCTCTTCGAGACGGAACCAGACTATAGCACAGGGGGTCGGAACCGTCAAGGCCGATCAGGCGATCGCGATGGCGGGTCTTTCGGCGTGGGCCGTGAAAAGGGAGAAGATTCGCGATGGGAAGAGGACGGGAACGGCGAGCACATGTACTGGTCTGGGATGCTCGAAGCGCGGCTGCCCGTCAACGCCCAATTTCAGGGTGCGAGTGGTGAGGATGCGCGGCCGCTCGGACCCGACATCCTCGTATCCTTAGCGGGTGCCCGGCCGCCATCCGATCATCCGTAGCCACCGCATCACGTGTACCCGTCATGCGTTGTCTGTGCCGAGCTTCCGCAGGGCGCCCTCGTAGATGCTGAGATCGCCAGCCGAAAACAGAACCATGCGCACCACGTCAAACGCGCCGGGGCTCGCCAGAACGAATTCGTGAATGGCCCCCAGCGCGATCGTCGCCGCACGCTCGGTGGGAAAGCCGTAGGCTCCGGTACTGATCGAGGGAAAGGCGATCGCACGCAATCCCTCGTCCTTCGCAATATGCAGACAACTCGTGTATGCGCTCGCCAACGTGTCGTCTTCGTTACTCCCGCCGCCTTCCCACACCGGTCCCACGGTGTGGATGACGCGTCCCGCTGGGAGCCTCCCAGCCGCGGTGATCACCGCCTGGCCCGCCGGCAACCGGTTGCCCGGGAGCCGTGCGGCGATCTGCCTGCACGCCTCGAGGATCGCCGGCCCGCCCGCCCGGTGGATTGCGCCGTCCACGCCGCCCCCTCCCATCAAACTTGAGTTGGCGGCGTTGACGATCGCATCAGTCGCCTGCGCGGTGATGTCCCCCTGCACCGTTTCGATTGCCGTCCTGCCCACCCGGATCTGCATCTGACCTCACCTCCGACCGCGGCCCCATCCGGGTCGGCGGTTTTCTGGTAGGATCGAGCTATGCCGCCCCGTTCCCGGTCCTCCTGGATGATTCGGGCCGGGCTCCTCCTTCCCGTACTGCTGCTCTTAGGCCTTCTCGCCGGTGCGATCCTGCGCCATCAGCGAACGTTCGAGGTGGGCGCCGCGCTGGCCAGAGGCGAGGCTCCCCCGGTTCCGGCGCTCACCCTTCCAGCGTTCGATGGCCGGTCGGTGTCCTTCGCCGCGTTACAGGGGCACCCGGTGATCGTAAACTTTTGGGCTTCCTGGTGCGTGCCCTGCCGGGAGGAAGCGCCGCTGCTCGAGCAGATTTCGAACGAATTCCGGTCCAAGGGGCTCGTCGTTCTAGGAGTGGACACGCAGGACATGGAGGCGCCCGCCCGTGAGTTCCTGAAGAAGCAGCGGATCAGTTATCTGAACGTCCGCGATCCCGACGGAACGGTTGGCCACCTCTTCGGAACGACCGGCGTCCCCGAGACGTTCTTCGTCAGCAGCGATGGACGGATTCGCGGCAAGTTTCCCGGCGAACAGATCAGCGGCTCTGCATGGCGGGCGGCTGCGGAGGCGCTTCTCGCCGGACAGCCACGCGTCCCCTGAGTCGGGGGCCCGAGCGCCGCAAGGAATTCTTGAATAGTTGACTGATTTACATAAGTAATGATATATTAGGACGGAACGGTCCTATCTAAGAAGGCCACCGATGCGCGATCAACCCAGCCGGGAGAAGATCATCGAGGCGGCCATCCGCTTGTTCCATGTCCGCGGGTTTCAGTCGACGTCTCTCGATGAGATTCTCGAAGCCAGCGGGGTGTGCCGGAGTAATTTCTACTATCACTTCCGCAGCAAGGAAGACCTAGGGCTTGAGGCCCTCCGGCGTCAGGCGGAGGGGTTCGAGACGCGGGTCCTCCAGAGGATCCTCGACGAGCGGGACGTGCCTGCGCGCCAGCGCCTCGCCCGGTTGTACGAGGCGATCGGGGATCGACAGCAGGAAGAAGAGTTCCGTTACGGGTGCCCGTTCGGAAATCTTGCGGCGGAGCTGTGCGGGATTCACGGCGAGTTTCGGCGCCGCCTGAGCCAGTTTTTCGAGCGCTGGGAAGCCTCGCTCGAACGCTGTCTGCAGGAAGGCGTGACCCGCGGAGAGTTCCGACCTGATCTCAACGCCCGAAGCGTGGCGCAGGCCCTCCTGAGCCAGATCGAGGGGGCCATTCTCTTGACGAAGACGCACGGGCACCGCGGTCCCATCGAAACTGGTGCCCAAGCGATGTGGATGCTTCTAGAAAGCAGGTGAGCAGAATGGAGCATGTCGCCCGCAGGGCGAGTTCGACCGTCACGCCACCTCTGATCGGCATGCAGACCCCGGCCCCGCCGGCTCCGCTGGCGCAGGCCGACGGCGCTGCGGAGGTCGCGCTCTTCAACGAGATGACGACCGACCATCTCGACTCGCTGTACCGGACCGCGGTGCGGCTCACGGGGCGGTCGCAGGATGCGGAGGACCTCGTTCAGGAGACCTACTTGCGCGCCTGGCGCTCGCTGCACACGTACAAGCCCGGGACCAACCCGAAGGCGTGGCTCTTCCGCATCCTCCACAATGCCCACATCGATCGATTCCGGGCCTCGTCCCGCACCGTGCAGACGGTCGACGAACTCGAGGGGCAGGATCCGGCGTTCGTGGTCCCGGAGACCCCCGAGTCCATGGTGATGGCAGGCCTGATGGACGCCGAGGTCCGGAAGGCGCTCATGGATCTGCCCGAAGTCTTCCGGGCGTGTCTCATCCTGGCCGACCTTGAAGGATTTTCCTATCAGGAGATCGCCGACATCCTCGGGATTCCCCGCGGCACGGTCATGAGCCGCCTGTTCAGGGGACGCCGAGCGATGCGGCGAGCGCTCGCGACATACGGGCGCGAGCACGGGTACCTCAAGGCCAACTAGGACTAGGCCGGTCATCGCCCGTCCGTTGGGTGGGGCAGGGTCCCACCCAACGGACGCGAACCTTGTGCACATGCACGGTCCGGACCGGCATGGGCTCGGTTGAGGTTCCGCAGCTTCTGACCGCGCGGCGCACCGTGCGCTTCTACAACGAAGCGCCGGTGCCCGATGAGCTCGTGCGCACGCTGCTCGAATCGGCCATCCTCGCGCCCTCGGCGCACAATGCCCAGCCAACTCGGTTCGTCGTCATCGCTTCCCCAGAACAGAAGCGCCGTCTCGCCGATCGCATGGCGCGCCAGTGGGAGCGCGACCTCGAGCGCAGTGGAGCTCCCGAGGCGGCGATTCGCGTGGAACTGCGATTCTCGCTCCGGCGGTTCAGCGAGGCGCCCGTGCTGATCCTCGTCGGGTACGCGATGGAGGGGATGGACGCGTACCCCGACCGCGCGCGGCGCGCTGCGGAAGAGACGATGGCGGTGCAAAGCGCCGCGGCCGCGACGGAGAACCTCCTGCTCGCGGCCAGCGCGCATGGCTTGGGCGCGTGCTGGTGCTGCGCGCCGCTGTTTTGCCAGGGGGTCGTTCGGCGGGCCCTCGGGCTTCCGAGGGCGTTCATCCCCCAGGCCCTCCTGACGATCGGGTATCCCGCGCATACTCCGCCGGCTCCGCCGCGAAAGCCCTTGGAGTCGGTCGTCGCCTTCGTCTGAGCAGTCCGTCGCCGCATGATCACGGTCCTCTGCGGGGGCGTCGGCGGCGCCAAGCTCGTGGCCGGTTTTGCCGAGGTGCTCGCTGATCCGTCCACGCTTAGCGTCATCGTCAACACGGCCGACGACTGGGAACTGCTGGGGCTGCATATCTCCCCCGACATCGACACGGTGTTGTACACGCTGGCCGGCATCGCCAACCGCGAGCAGGGGTGGGGGCTCGAAGGCGACACGTGGACGGCGCTCGAGATGCTCGGACGCTACGGGTTCCCGACGTGGTTCCGGCTGGGAGACCGCGACCTGTCGACGCATCTGGCCCGAACGGTCTGGCTGCGCGAGGGGAAGCGGCTGACCGAGGCGGTCACCGCGCTCGCGGCGGGGTTGGGGGTCATCCCGCGGGTGCTGCCGATGAGCGACGATCGGGTCACGACGATGGTACACACCCCCGCCGGCCGGCTGCCCTTCCAGGAGTATTTTGTCAAGCGCGGAGCCCGCGACCCGGTGCGCCGCATCGAGTTTGAGGGCATCGAGCAGGCGCGTCCCTCTCCGGACGCCCTTGACGCGCTCCGCACCGCACGGCTGATTGTCGTGGCGCCCAGCAATCCGCTCGTGAGCGTCCGCCCGATTCTGGAGCTGAAGGGAATGGAGGCGGCACTGACCGCCGCGTCCGCACTCAGGATTGCGGTGACCCCGATCATCCGCGGGGAGGCGGTCAAGGGGCCGACCGTGGAGATGCTCCGCGGGGTCGGCCTGCCGGCCGAGCCCGCCGCGGTGGCTGCGCTCTACCGCGTTTTTCTCGACCTGTTCGTCCTCGATACGCGCGATCGCGAGGCCGCGGCGTCGGTGGCCGCCAGCGGAGGGAGCGGGCCGCCCCTCGCGGTCGAGTGCGCGGACACCCTCATGCTTGATCCCTCGGCCCGAAGGCGGCTCGCCCGAGAGGTTCTGGGGATCGCCGCCGCGCGCGGCGTCGAGGTGCCGACGATCGGGTGAGGGTCTGCGCGATCGTCCCCCAAAAATCGCTCGCGCTCGCGAAGGGCCGGCTTCGGGTGGTCCTCCGTCCCGAGGCGCGCGCGGCGTTGAGCCTGCGGTTTCTTCGGATTGTGTGCGGCGCTCTCCGCGCGTCGCCCGGGGTCGAGCAGCTCATCGTCATGACCCCGGATCCGAGGGTCCTCGCGGAAGCCGGGGCCTGGGGTGTGCGCGCGGTCTTCGATCCCCGACCGGAGGTGAACGCCGCCTTGGCCGCCGTCCTCGCCGCCCGCGTCAGCCGGACCCACGCGGCGCTGATCGTGGCGGGAGACTTGCCGCTTCTGCGCCCGGCGGACATCGCCGGCTTGCTCTCCGCGGTCGATTCGGGCGCGCTGGGTGTGGCTCCGGCGAAGGATGGGACGGGAACGAACGCCCTCCTGATCCCCGCGGGCGTGCTCTTCCGCCCGGGCTACGGCGACGGCAGCCTTGCCGCCCATCGGCGTCTCGGCCGCGCCCTGGGACTCCGTATCGTGGAGGTGGCGCGCCCCGGTCTTGCCTTTGACGTCGACACCCCCGAAGACCTGGCCGCGCTCGGGTCGGCCCGTTCGATCGGCTCCCGTGGTCTCGACGCGATGACGCTCAGCGCGTGGCGGATCTGAGGATCGTGAAGCCCGTCGGCAACACCTCGACGCCTTTCACGTCCTTAGAGGTTCCGACGAAGATATCTTCGGCGTAGAGCCACAGGTAGGGGGCGTCGGACCACACCTGCCGCTCGATCCTGGCGTCCGCCGCCGCGCGGACCCGCGGATCCAGCGCGCGGTTCGCTCCGTCGAGCCAGACGTCCACCTGCGGTTTGGCGTACCACGTGATGTTCCACGCCGGGGGACGGGACTGGCGGTCCGGGTTGGACCGGTAGCGCGCATCGAGGTGCAGGCTGCTGTCGCCGTTGCTGGGCCCCAGCCCGAACAGCACGAGGTCCCATCTCAGCTGACCGGACGGTGCGAGGAGGAGGTCCCAGAACGTGGCCGCCTCTGCGTAGAGGAAGTGCGGTTCAAACCCCACGTTGCGCAGGTAATCGGCGAGCGTTTCCGTGACCTCGACATCGTGGGGGAAGACCCCCACGGGAGTGAGCATGACCACTTCGAGTGACGTCCCGTCCTTCACGCGGATCCCAATCGGTGGAGCAGGTTTCCAGCCCGCGTCGTCCAGGAGCCTGCGGGCCTTGGGCGGATCGTACGGCCAAGGGCCGACGTCCGCAAACCCCGGGGCTTGTTCCGCGAGGGGAGCGCGCAGCACGCTGGCGCTGTCGCCGAAGAGGGCTTTGACGAGGAGCTCCTTGCTGACCGCGTAATTGAGGGCCTGCCGGACGCGAACGTCCTGAAGTGCCGGACGGTTGAGGTTGATGGCCATCCCGAACGTCCGCAGGCCTGGCCGCACGAGGATTCGAAGCGAAGGGAGGCGTCGAAGGTCAGCCGCGTCCTCCGGGAGAAGGCCTTCGGCGACCTGCACCTGCCCGTTCCGCAACAGGGCCGAACGGATCGTAGGGTCCGGTTCCGCCCGCAGCACGATCCGGTCGAGCCCGGGCGCCGCTCCCCAGTACTTGGGGTTCCGCGTTAGCTCGAGCTGGGCGCCCGGGTCCCACCGATCCACTATATACGGGCCGCTTCCGATCGGATGCGCCTTGTAGTCCGCCCCCCATTTTTCCACCGCGGCGGGGCTGGGAATCAGGGCCGAGGCGTCCGCGAGGCTGTTGAGCAGCGCGCCGTTGGGCTCTTT
>Ga0187846_10001433_pt1 | contig 13475 bp, 7 predicted proteins | sample TC_taG_FD_161473 | JGI IMG/M metagenome (GOLD analysis project Ga0187846, IMG submission 161473) | Biofilm microbial communities from the roof of an iron ore cave, State of Minas Gerais, Brazil - TC_06 Biofilm (v2) | ecosystem: Environmental > Terrestrial > Deep subsurface > Cave > Wall biofilm ...
CCAACGCGCCTGCCATCGAAAGTTGGAGATCCAGCGCAAGGCGCGAAACTTTTTATCGACTATTGCGCTTCCTGCCATGGTGGGAATGGAACCGGGGGCACGGCGGGCGCGATCACCGATCCCTCGTTTCTTGCGTTGTATAACGACCAGACGCTGAGAATTTTGATTATCGCAGGGCGTCCAGATCTGGGCCATCCCGGATGGAATGCCTATTCGAATAAAGCTGGACTCGATTCTGCGCAGATTAGCGATATTGTCGCGTGGCTGGCGGTTAAGCGCGGAGCATGACCGGCGCAGGTAAAGATGGCAACGAGCGAAAGTTCCCAAACCACCGGTGAAGATTCCTACCGCGGCGCCAGTACCAGCCGGCGCGGATTTTTGTTCAGGGTGGCCCTTTTGTTGAACCTGCTGCTGTTGGCCGCCTTCGCACTTCCTATCGTTGGCTACTTGCTGTCGCCGCTACGCCGGGCCGCGTTCCTCAAATGGATTTCGCTAGGTCCGGCCACTGCCTTTCCAGAAAATCAGACGCGGTTGGCAGTGTATAAGAACCCGTTCCGCCAACCCACGGACGGCGGCAGCGCAGATATTCCCTGCTGGGTGAGACGTCTGACCAGCGATTCATTTCAAGTATTCTCCACCAACTGCTCTCATCTTGGCTGCCCGGTGCGATGGTTCCCCGAGTCGGAGCTATTCATGTGCCCGTGTCACGGCGGGACCTTCCATGCGGACGGCGCGCGTGCCTCCGGTCCGCCGCCGCGCGGCCTGTATGTGTATCCATCCAAAGTTGAAAACGGTGAACTTTGGATCAACGCCGGCGAGATGCCGCTGATGACCCTGCCGAAACCCTGAGCGAAACGAAGAAGGTCCAGGTGGCAAAGTTGGACACGTGGCGGCTCGCGATCGGGCAATGGTGGCGGCAGCGGCTCGGCGTGACGGCGTACGGCAACGCCTATCGGGTGCCGCGCAGTTCCATCAGCTGGGCTTATGTCTTTGGCAGCGCAGCCTTCGTGCTGCTGCTGCTCGAGTTCGTGACCGGCCTATGCCTAGCGCTGGTCTATTCACCATCGGCCGACGACGCGTGGCAGAGCTTGCTTTATCTCAATCATCAGCAGCCGTTCGGATGGTATTTGCGCGCGCTGCATTTCTGGGGTTCGAATTTCCTGATTGCCCTGTTAGTCCTTCATCTGCTGCAGGTCTTTGTACTCGGTTCGTACAAATACCCGCGCGAACTGACCTGGATTAGCGGAGTGCTGCTTTTGCTGTTAACCCTCGGGATGGCCCTGACGGGCGAGGTCTTGCGCTTCGATCAGGAATCCTACTGGGATCTCGCAATCGGGTTTGCGCTGGCTGGCCGCACCCCGCTGATTGGCCGGTGGCTCGTTCATTTTTTGATGGGAGGGCCAATTATTGGGGGCGCCACCCTCATGCGCATGTTCCTGATGCATGCGCTGCTGCTACCCGCCGCGATCATCGGACTCACTGGATTGCACCTGCTGCTGGCTTATCGGCTTGGAATCAGCGAATGGCCGATGCCGGGCCGCATCGTGAAACGTGAGACCTATCTCGCCAACTATCGTATGGTGTTGGATCGGGAAGGCGAGCCGCTGATTCCCCAAGGTCTGCGCAAGGACCTGTTTTTCGCGGCGGTTATTATTGCCGCGTTGATAGTGACCGCGGCTGTGATGGGGCCGAAGGGTCCAAATGGCCCGCCTAATCCTTCCATAGTCCGAACCCGGCCACATCCGGATTTCTTTTTTCTTTGGATGGAAGCATTGATGGGCCTGTTGCCATCGTGGCTTGATACGCCTTTTGCGCTGATTGTCCTGCCCATCCTGATTATCGGCTTGATCGCGCTACCGCTGATCTCTCCCGTCGGCGAGCGGGATGCGCTGCGGCGTCCACTTTCGATGGTAATCGCGACGGTAGTTGTGACCGCTCTAATCGTGACAACGTGGCTCGGCACTTATGATCCCTGGTCACAGGACATGAACGCATGGAGCGGAACGCCAACTCCGGTCGAATATCTCAAGGGGCGCACGCCCCTGGAAATACAAGGCGCAATACTGATCCAGGCCAAGCAATGCCGCAATTGCCATTCGCTCGGTGGGACCGGCGGAATGCGGGGACCAGCATTGGATACGACTGCAACACGCCTGACGCGTAATGAATTGATCCGGCAGATTCTGCAGGGCGGCGGCAACATGCCGGCGTACGGCAAGGCACTCAAGCCGGCCGAAGTGGCAGCGATTGTCGCATTCCTTGCGACTATGCATCCGCCCAACGTGCCTCCGGCGCGCGATTCCGCGCAGCCGACAACCGCTCCTGCGACGGGCGAGTGAGCAACGGCGGTGGGCCAATTCGCTGATGCGGCCCTGGCGGTCTGGCGCTTTCCGTGGTGGACTGGGCTGTCCCTGCTGCTGGCCGCAGCACTCTATTTGCGCGGCTTCACGCGCCTCCATGATCAGATGACGGCTCGGTTTCCACTGTCTCGCCTCGCCCATTATTTGGCGGGGATTGCGGCTCTCGCGCTTGCGCTGGCCTCACCGCTAGCCGCACTGGACGACCGCCTGCTGACCACACATATGGTGCAGCATCTGCTATTGTTGATGGTTGCACCGCCTCTTTTACTGCTGGGTGCGCCGCAAATCCCGATAGTGAGAGCGATTCCGCCTGCGCTTGCAAAAAAGACGGTCGGCCTTGTTGCGAAGTCGCGTGCCTGCAGACGGCTGTTTTCAGCCATGACCCATCCGCTGACTGCACTGGCGCTATTCTCGGCGGTGATGATGGGATGGCACCTGCCATGGCCGTTTCAAGCCGCCGTGCGTTCGAACGACTGGCATATCGTTGAGCATGGATGCATGATCGTGGCGGGTCTACTCTTCTGGTATCCAGTCATACGGCCGTGGCCCGCGAGGGAACGATGGTCATGGTGGGCCTTGGTGGCCTATTTGCTCATCGCTGATGGAGTGAATTCGCTACTTGCCGCTTTCATGGTTTTTTCGGGCCGCGTGCTATATCCGTTATACGCCAGCCTGCCCCGCTTGGGCGGGATTTCGCCGATCGACGATCAGATCAGCGCGGGCGCGCTCATGTGGGTTCCAGGCTCGAGCCTATTTCTGATCACGGCGATAGTTATTATGCTCGGTGCACTGAGGCCACGCACACTGACTCAGCCGCGAGCCGGTCGCTGCGCAGGCGACACCGGCCTGGTGGCGACTCGTTGAGCCCGGACTTCGCGAGAGCGCTTCCACGCGACTGTTCGGCCACGAGAGTTTTGGAGTCTAGTTCTGCGCAAGATCGGTGCAAACTCAAAAGGGAACGCTACCAAATGCGCGTTATCTCCTGAGGGGCCGTACAATGTTGTCCAAAGAAGACAGCGATCTGCTTTGTCGTGTAACTCCCGGAACCGCCATGGGCGAACTGATGCGGCAATACTGGATTCCAGCGGCCATGTCTCGGGAACTTGAGCCCCGCGGCGCGCCGATTCGCTTGATGCTGCTAGGCGAGAAACTGATCGCTTTCCGGGACAGCTCGGGGAAGGTGGGCATTATGGATCACCGATGCCCCCACCGCTGCGCCTCCCTCTTTTATGGCCGCAACGAAGGCGACGGAATCCGGTGCGTTTATCACGGATGGAAGTTCGACGCGGATGGCAAGTGCCTCGAGATGCCGAACGTACCTCCCGAATACGACTACAAGGAGAAAGTCAGAGCGAGAAGCTATCGGGCGCAGGAACGAAACGGTCTGGTGTGGGTCTACATGGGGCCGCGTACCGAACCTCCGGCGTTGCCGGCTCTCGAGCCCGCGCTCTTACCGCCTAGCGAGCTGTTGATCTTTTTCTGTCAGCGGGAGTGCAACTGGGTTCAGGCGCTGGAGGGTGATATCGATACTTCGCACTTCGGTTTCCTGCATGCCGGTTCAGTCTCCGCCAATGACATCCCTGATGGCAACATGGCTCGCTATGCCTTGGTCAATCGTGCACCGCAATTGCACGTCGCGACCACCGAATGGGGTACGATGTACGGCGCGCGCCGCATTGCCGACGGGCACGTGTACTGGCGTTTCGCTCCCTTCGCGTTTCCGTTCTGGACGATGCCCCCCGAGGGCGACTTCCATAAGCATCTTATCGTTCGGGCCTGGGTACCCATGGACGACACTCACACGATGTTCGTGCATTTGTCCTGGAAGAAGAACTCACGGCGAGCCCGCCAACTCAAAAACGGCGAGATTCCGGCCGGATTTTCCATGGGTATGGAGTTTCTTCCCAATACCACCGACTGGTATGGCCGTTGGCGGTTGGCTCAGAATCAATCCAACGACTATCGAATCGCTCGTGAAGTGCAACGCACTCGGAGCTTCACCGGCATCGAAGGTGTCCACGTACAGGACCAGGCGATTACCGAAAGCATGGGCGAGATCGTCGATCACCGGCTTGAGCATCTCGGGCACAGCGACATGATGGTGATTCAGACTCGCCGCCGTCTGCTTCAGGCGGCACTCGAACTTCGCGACCACGGAACGATCCCACCCGTGGTCGACAATCCTGAAATTTACTTACAGGTCCATGCCGGAGATTTTCTCCTCGATCGGGAAAAGGACTTTCTCGAGGCGTATCTCACGCAACCGCGGACCTCGGTCGATCGCGAAGGCAGCGTACATCCCCCACCCGATCGTGCGAACCCAGCGATCGCAGCGGCAGCCGCGAAATAGCTAGTCGCCGGAGGACGGCCATCGTAGCGCTGGTCGCGCAAACGGAGCCTGCGGGCGATGGGCTTATCCTGTGCTTGGATGTCAGTACACAGGAAACCAGAATTCCTTCATAAGCGAATTCGTCGGAGTGCCCGGACCCACCCGGCATAACAGCTCGTTCTCTTCTTTGCTCAACACTATAGCTTCTCCTGAAAAGTCAGGTTCCCGTTACCAACGTGCGAACCCAACACCGACTCCGGTACCGGCGGGCGTCCGATAAACCGGAACGTACTCGGCCCAATTCACTGGTGCGTTTCTGAAAACGCCGGCTACCATGATCCAGTTGCGAATCTCGGACGAGCCCGACTTGAGCAGCTTCTCCGGCAGGTTACATAGTTGCGCGCCGTCTCCGGAGCGCAGTGCGTTCAGCACGCGAGTATCCAACGGCTCATTGGTTACGAAGTGGCTCAGCCCACCGGACGCAACAACTGCGACACGACGGTCCAACCCACTCGCTTCAATAGCGCTACGAAGTGCCTCGCCGATTGCATAACAGCGCGCCGGAGTCGGCTGATTTGGCGGATAATAGGTATTGAGCAGAATCGGAATGATCGGTGCCTGGAGCGACGCCATCAGGCGCTTGCACACGAAGCCATAGGCATGCCCAAAACCATGCTTCTCCGGATCGCTCACTTTGGACGATGCGCCAAGATCGATCCCGGCATGGATCATCCGACCGATGAGGTCGAGCGCGAATTCTCCATCGCAGGGCAACTCATGGCGACGATCCATCATGTAGCCCTCGGACACCATCTTCAGGAATCGCTGGTTCCCAGTCCTTGCGGCATCCCAGCGGTGAGTGGGCGCTGTTTGACCATAAAACATTGAAATCGCTGGGAAGTTACCTGAATCAAAAAGCTCATGTTGGTCGTCGCCCACAATCAGCACGACGTCCGGACGCGCTTCCTTTAGATCCGCAGCCAGGCGGTCGAGCGCCGTTTGGATCTTCCGCTCCTGTTGCCCGAGATACTCGGGCTGGCATTCGCTTTCGTAGCTCCTTCCCGAGCGCAACAGCTCGTCGTAAGTGCAATGATTCCCTTCGACGTCGTAGAGCTCTGGGTTACTGTGATCGCTGATGGCGCGTTCCTCCCACAGGGGCGCATCCGTTACCAGCATTGGGCTGTGTGACGTACCGAATCCGATCACTAACCGTGCCATTCCTGTTTTACCTCGCTGGCGCTTTGCCGCCCTCGATACGGCTGAAGACGCGGGTTTGGCGGAGTGATTCGCTGCAATGGCCGGGGCGAGATTGGCATCCGTGCAAACCCCGTCCATGATTTTCACGTTCGATGCAGCCGAAGCGGCCAGCGCTTCATCGCTAACCGGCATCGGATTGGGATAGGCGCCGGCTGAAGACCGCAGCATTGACAGGGACGCATAAAGCGACTCGGGAGCGACCAGATGAGCGTGTCCATCGATAATCACGGATTTTTACTCCTGACGGAACAACCTCTCCCGGTTTCCACGCTTCGTCTAGAATCTTACGACGCAAGCACTCAAAACAATGATGCGTCAGTCATGGACTGATGCGTCAAAGACATGACTTGTCCGACGCGTGTTTTAACTAGTTTTAACGGAACGCCGATAGTCTTCCTCGGTGCTCAATGATAAAAACCCGTTGAGCTGAGTTTTTCGGGTGCGCCGATGCGGTGCTCGAATTGCGGGAGCGAAAACCCTACCGACTCTGCCTTTTGCGAACAATGCGGGCGCAAGCTTGACTTGCTTTGTCCTGCCTGTAAAGCACCTGTCAGTGCTCGGGCGCGATTCTGCAGAAAGTGCGGAACCAGCCTAAGCGGCACGGCGATTGAATCAGAGGCGACTGCCACCAAGTCATCGTCGGGAGCGGGGATTCGCTTCTCGGCAGAGCAGACCGCGGCGGACGTGGCAGACGGCGAGCGCAAGACCGTGACCGCGCTATTCGCTGATATCAAGGGCTCGATGGAGCTGATGGAGGACCTCGACCCCGAAGAGGCCCGCGCAATCATCGATCCGGCGCTCAAGCTGATGATCGATGCGGTTCATCGCTACGGCGGATACATCGTGCAGTCTACCGGCGACGGCATCTTTGCTCTGTTCGGCGCGCCGGTGGCTCACGAGGACCATCCGCAAAGAGCAGTCTATGCGGCACTACGAATGCAGGAAGAGATGCGGCGCTACGGCGAGCGCATGCTGACCCAGGGACAAACTCCGCTCCAGGTGAGAGTGGGCGTAAATACCGGCGAAGCGGTTGTGCGTTCGCTTCAGACGGGCGCCAACCACACTGAGTACACCCCAATCGGCCATTCGACCGGGCTCGCCGCTCGCCTACAGGCTCTCGCCATGCCAGGCACGACGATGATCGGCGGCTCAACGCGCCGACTCGTCGAAGGCTTTTTCCAGCTTAAGAGCTTCGGACCGACCAGGCTCAAGGGAGTCGCCGAGCAGGTTGAGGTCTACGAAGTGACCGGACTCGGGCCGCTGCGCACTCGTCTCCAACGCGCGGCCGTGCGCGGACTGACCAAGTTTGTCGGCCGCCAGCACGAGATGGAAGCACTCAAACACGCCGCCGAACAGGCTCAAACGGGGCATGGTCAGGTCGTCGCTGTCATGGCCGACCCGGGTGTCGGCAAGTCGCGGTTATTCTACGAATTCAAGGCGACCTCTCAAACAGGCTGGCTGGTGCTGGAGGCTTTCTCAGTCTCCTACGGCAAAGCCTCAGCTTATCTGCCGGTGCTCGAAATGCTGTCGGAATACTTTGAGATCAGCCGCGATGACGATGACCGAAAGCGGGGCGAGCGGATCCTTGGCAAAGTGCTCAGGCTCGACCGCAATCTCGAAGATAGCCTGCCCTATCTCTATTCGCTGCACGGCATCGCGGACGCCGGTGATTCCTTGGCCCAGATGGATCCGCAGATCAGACGACGCCGCACTCTCGATGCGATCAAACGCATACTCTTGCGAGAGAGTCTGAACCAGCCGCTGATGGTCATCTTCGAGGACCTACACTGGATTGACACCGAGACGCAGGCGTTCCTCAATCTGTTGGTCGATGCAATTGCAAATGCCCGTATCCTGCTCTTGGTGAATTATCGGCCCGAGTACCGGCATGAGTGGGGCAGCCGGACCCATTACACACAGCTCAGGCTCGACCCACTCGCAAGAGAGAGCGCCGAAGAGATGCTCTCGGCACTGTTGGGCGACGATGAGGAGTTAGCTGCGCTCAAACGGCTAATTACCACACTCACCGACGGTACACCGTTCTTCATGGAAGAGATGGTACAGGCATTGTTCGAAGAAGGGGTACTCCAGCGAAACGGAACGGTAAAGCTCGCCCAGCCGATTAGTTCGATCAAAGTTCCGCCCACTGTGCAAGCCGTGCTTGCTTCGCGTATCGACCGTCTATCCGCGCCGGAAAAGGAATTACTACAAACGCTGGCGGTACTCGGGCGTGAGTTTTCGCTGAACCTCGCCCAGCACGTGACGCTCAAGCCCATCGACGACCTAGAGCAAATGCTCTCGCGACTGCAGTTCGGCGAATTCATCTACGAACAGCCCGCGATAAGTGGGGTCGAATACAGCTTCAAGCACGCGCTGACGCAGGAGGTGGCCTACAATTCAATTCTCGCCGAGCGCCGTCGCGCGCTTCACGAGCGGGCAGGACGAGCTCTCGAGGAGCTTTACCCACACCAGCTTGATAATTACTACAGCAACTTGGCGCGCCATTACCTTCGTAGTGATGATGCGGCGAAGGCGGTCCAATATTCACGCCTGGCGGCCGAGCAGCAGGTTAATCGCGGTTCCTATGGGGAGGCAACCAGCCTGATCGAGGCGGGCCTAAAGATCGTCGATAGGCTGCCCGACGAGAACCAGCGTCTGCGCGTCGAGTTGGCACTGCGGGGCATCCAAAGCATGGCGGCCCTGGTTATTTACGGAGGCCCCTCACCTCAGCAAGAGCAGATTATCAAGCGAATGTGCGAATTGAGTGAAAGAAGCGGAGAACTGGATCAGGTACTGCGCGGACAGATCTCCCTCTGCGGTGTTTACTTCCTGCGGGGTGAGCTCGTTCGCGGACTGGAGCTGGCGAGTCAATGCTTTAAACTGGCTGCGTCAACCCGACATGTCGGGCTGCTTGCTGATTTGAACTTCACTGCGGGTAACCTCGCTTTTTCCTCTGGGAAGTTGAAACAAGCTGTTTCATACTACGAGGTCGCCACTGAACGCGGCAGCCAAACAGGCCACAGCGTTTCTTTTTTCGGCTTACCGCGCGCGAGCGCGGCAAAGACCGGACAGGCGTTGCCCCTACATCTGCTGGGACGTGTCAGCGAAAGCATAAAAACTGGAGAAGAGGGGTTGAGAGAAGCGCGCGAGTCCCGGCACTTGTCGGGCCTTAGCTTTATTTTAGTGCTCGCGGCCATGTTGGCCTTTATGCGGCGTGAGCCGGAGATCGTGCGCCGGCACGCTGAGGAATCGATCGCCTTATCGGAAGGATTCGGCTTCGTGTGGTTGGATTTCGGACGATTTCTTCTCGGCTTTGCGCTGGCCGAAGTGGGTCAGTTCGACCAAGCCATTATGGAGATGGAGACAGGAATCAGAAGCGTGCGGAACAGAGGTGGCGCATCACGCGTTCAATATTATACCGCTGTGCTCGCGAGTAGCTATGCCCAGATCGGTCAGACGGCAAAGGGACTTACGATGCTGAGTGAAGCCCTTTCACACGTCGAGCGCACCGGCGAAAAGGTCGACTATCCGGAAATCCTGAGGCTTAAGGGCGAGGTACTGTTAATGCGCGATGCTGCCGCGACGCCAGCGGCTGAGCGGTGTTTTCGCGCCGCACTCGAGGTTGCCCGTGCGCAGGAAGCCAAATGGTGGGAGCTGCGCTCGTTAGTGAGCCTCGCACGTCTGTTGCGCGACACTAACCGCGGCGATGAAGCGCGGGCGATGCTCGGTGAGATTTACGACTGGTTCACGGAAGGGTTCGAGTTGCCGGATCTGAAAGAAGCGAAGACGCTGCTCGACGACTTGAATGGCTAATGCGCGAGGCGACAATGCTCTGCTCGAATTGCGGGGCCGATAATCCCGAAGCTGCAAAGTTCTGCATCGAATGCGCGTCGCCATTCCCGCGTCGCTGTCCTTCGTGCGGCACGGCAAATCCGCCTCAGGCAAAGTTCTGCGCGCAATGCGCGACGCATTTGAGCGGCCGCGCTTCCCCGGCGTCAGCAACAGCTCCACCTGTTCGGCCCCGACAGAACGTTGAGGTTAACCTAGCGTTAACTGAGAACAAGACCGACGGTCAGCTCGATGGCGAGCGCAAAACAGTGACCGCGCTGTTCGCGGATATCAAGGGATCGATGGAGTTAATGGAGGACCTCGACCCGGAAGAGGCCCGTGCGATTGTCGATCCCGCGCTCAAGCTGATGATCGACTCCGTCCACCGCTACGACGGTTACATCGTGCAATCCACCGGCGACGGGATTTTCGCCTTGTTTGGCGCACCGGTTGCGCACGAAGACCATCCGCAGCGCGCGCTCTATGCAGCGCTCAGGATGCAAGATGATATACGCCGCTTGGCTGAACGGTTGCGCGCGGAAAAAGGAATGAATCTGCAGGTCCGGGTCGGCGCCAATGTCGGCGAGGTCGTCGTGCGCTCGATTCAGACCGGCGAGAGGCAGGCCGAATATACTCCGATCGGCCATTCGACCAGCCTAGCGTCACGTCTGCAGTCGTTGGCGAATCCGGGCTCAATAGCGATTAGCGATGGCTTGCGCAAACTGGTCGAGGGTTACTTCGCTCTCAAGGCCCTGGGGCCCGCGCTCATCAAGGGCTCGAGCGAGCCGGTCAATGTGTATGAGGTGCTTGGGCTGGGCCCGTTGCGGACGCGCTTGCAACGGGCGGCCGGCCGCGGCCTCACCAAGTTTGTCGGCCGCCAGCGCGAGATGGAAGCGCTAAGGCACGCTGCCGAAGAGGCTCAAGCAGGACACGGTCAGATCGTCGCTGTCATGGCCGACCCGGGTGTTGGCAAGTCGCGGCTATTCTATGAGTTCAAAGCGATTCAAGGTGGCGCCCAGCGCGCGTCGTTGGCAGGCAGGGACGCCTGCCCTGCTGAATGGATGGTGCTCGAGGCCCTCTCGGTATCTTATGGCAAGGCATCGGCTTATCTGCCGGTGCTCGACATGCTCTCACAGTATTTCGAGATCAGCCATGACGATGATGATCGCAAGCGGCGCGAGTTGATCCTGGGCAAAGTGCTCAGCCTTGACCGCCAGCTCGAAGATACCCTGCCGTATCTGTATTCGCTGCAAGCCATCGCGGAGACTGGTGATTCGCCGGCGCAAATGGACCCTCAGATCAGGAGGCGACGCACTCTGGATGCGGTCAAGCGCATCCTCTTGCGGGAGAGTCTGAACCAGCCGCTGATGGTCATCTTCGAGGACCTGCATTGGATCGACAACGAAACCCAAGCCTTGCTCAACGTGCTGGTTGAAGCGATTGCGAATGCCCCTATCCTGCTGCTGGTAAACTATCGCCCCGAGTATCGGCACGAGTGGGATAGCCGCACCAATTATACCCAGCTCAGACTGGATCCGCTCGGGAGAGAAAGCGCCCAAGAGATGCTCGCCGCAATGCTCGGCGATGGCAATGATCTCACTCCGCTGAAGCGGCTCATCATCGAGCGCACCGAAGGCACGCCTTTCTTCATGGAAGAGATGGTGCAGGCGTTATTCGAGGATGGAGTACTCCAGCGCAATGGCGTGGTAAAACTCGCCAGACCAATAAGCACGGTCAAGGTTCCCACCACCGTTCAGGCGGTGATTGCCTCGCGGATTGACCGGCTAGCGCATGTCGACAAGGAGTTACTGCAGACGCTGGCGGTACTAGGACACGAGTTTCTGCTGAAGCTGGTGGAGGCGGTGGCACTTGAGTTCAGCGACGAGCTGGAGCAGATCCTCGCGCACCTCCAGCTCGCGGAATTCATCTACGAACAGCCAGCGATGGGTGGCGTCGAATACGGCTTCAAGCACGCCCTTACGCAGGAGGTCGCTTACAAATCGATCCTGATCGAGCGCCGCCGCACACTTCATGACAGAACCGCCAGCGCGCTTGAGGATCTTTATGGGCAGCAACTCGACGACCATTACAGCGAGTTAGCTCATCATTACCTTCGCGGCAACGACGTGAGAAAGGCAGTGCATTATGCGCAATTGGCTGCCGAGCAGGCTATCAGCCGCGCCGCCTACGCGCAAACAACCAGCCTGATAACGGATGCCGTAAAGCTGCTCGAGAAGCTTCCGGAGGGTGGCGAGCATAGGCGCGCCGAGCTCGCACTCCGCACCATCGAAAGCACGGTCTCCTTCGTTTTGCACGGCGCTTCGTCCAAAGAGCGCGAGCGTGCAGTCAGGCGAATGTGCGAGCTGGCTGAGAAGATCGATGACGGCGACCAGTTCATACGCGCGCTCAGCACTCTCAGCGGGCTGTACTGGGTGCAAGGCGAATCAAACCGCGCTCTCGCACTAGCGAAGCGATGTCTCGCGCTTGGCGGCGCTAAGCAGGACGACGGCTCGTTGGTTGACTCGCTTTGGAACGCAGGAATGGCAGCCTTGTGCTGTGGAATGCTTCGAGAAGCTGCTTCCTACTTCGAAGACGCCTTGGCGCAGGCCCGCACGATCAGTAACAGCATCTCGATGCAGTGGGGCTTCTTACATCGCGTCGGGCTCTTGTCCGAACTTGCACATGTGCAGCAGGGTCTTGGCCGAGTTGGCGAAGCCGTGAAAACGGCGGAGGGGGCACTGAGACAGGCTCGCGATGCCCAGCACCTATTCAGCCTCGGCGACGCGTTGATAATGGCGGGCGCACTCTATCAAAAGCTACGCCAGCCGGAGCTCGTCTTGGCACATTGTGAGGAAGCAATCGCATTGTCCGAGGAAAACGGATTTGCCGAATGGCTCCTTTGGAGCCGAGCCTACCATGGTCTGGCGCTAATCGCGCTGGGGCAAATTACCGAAGGCATCGCCGAAATGGAGGCGGGTATTGTCGGCTTCCAACGACAAGGTGGAGCGCCGTTCCTGCAGTATGTAATCGCGCTTCGCGCGGAAGCAATCGCCAGGGTTGGCCGGGTGGACGAATCCCTGACAATTCTGAGCGAAACCTTGGCGCACATAACTCGGAGCGGCGAAAAAGTTGACCATGCCGAGATACTACGGCTTAAGGGCGAAGTGCTAATCATACGCGACCGTTCGTCCATTGCCGACGCTGAGCAATGTTTTCGCGAGGCGCTCGAAGTCGCTCGCACCCAGGAAGCTAAATGGTGGGAGCTGCGCACGGCCGTTAGTCTCGTTCGCGTGTTGCGCGACACCAACCGCCGCGACGAAGCGCACGCGATGCTCGCAGAAATCTACAACTGGTTTAGCGAGGGTTTCGACCTGCCCGATTTGAAGGACGCGAAGGCATTACTCGACGAGTTGGTGAGCTAGCTGATGCTGTGCGTCAAGTGCGATTACGATAATCCGGCAGATGCGCTGTTCTGCATGAAGTGCGGCGCCAGGATCGAAAATCGCTGCGCCTCCTGTCAGACAGTAAATCCACTCGATGCTAACTTTTGTAAGAAATGCGGAGCCGGTCTGCGACAAGCAGCAGCGGCGGCTGTGCCTCGGTCTACCGCGCTACTCCTAACTCAGAACATCGAGACCGCCGTTCAGCAGCAGTTCCAGGATAGCTTAGATGGCGAGCGCAAGACGGTGACCGCGCTATTC
>Ga0187846_10001434_pt1 | contig 13465 bp, 12 predicted proteins | sample TC_taG_FD_161473 | JGI IMG/M metagenome (GOLD analysis project Ga0187846, IMG submission 161473) | Biofilm microbial communities from the roof of an iron ore cave, State of Minas Gerais, Brazil - TC_06 Biofilm (v2) | ecosystem: Environmental > Terrestrial > Deep subsurface > Cave > Wall biofilm...
AGGATGGAGTCATTCTTGAAATCCTTACCGATTCCACAAGTGACTGTCCAACCTGGTGAAGTTACAGTCAATCAGGTGCCTTCTCAAGTCACCGTTAATGTTCCCCAACAGGCCGCGCCGGTGGTGAATGTGGAGCCTCCTAGCGTTAGAGTTGAGGCCCCTGTAGTTAACGTGCCTCAACAGGCTGCTCCTGTGGTGAATGTGGAAAACAGAGTGGAGCCTACTCCGGTTAATGTCAACGTGCCGAAACAGGAAGCATCGATTGTAAACGTCAACGTTCCCGAGCAAGCGGCTCCTCAAGTTCTGTTTAGCGTTCCCAAAGAGTCCATTAATTTGGAAGTTGCTGTAGAACAGAATCTTTTGCTTCCTAAAAGGAAAACGTCTTCCGAAAAGTTAATTCAATTCGATACCGGCCGGCAAGCCAGGGTTTTGGAGACAATAACGGAAGAGAATGAAGATTGAAAAAGTTGAAAGGGGAAAGCTATCAGTAACAACACATCTTTGAATCGATTGTCTGGCGGAGATTCGATTCTAGACATCGATCTCTCCAATTTTACTGGATATTCCAACTCGGGGAAGATTCAAGGGATTGTGCTCTATGTAGGTTCGGGAATAAGTACAGCTCCTAATCCTTTAACTTACACAAATCCTCTTCCTGTTGTCATCTCCTCCGGTTCCAACATTGTCGTTCTGTCCGGGGCGGTTCAGTTGCTGTCTGGAGGAACGAATGCCGTAGGCGTTTTAGGAGTGGCCGGTTCCGGTACTCAGATACTCCAAGCTTCTGGCAGTAATTTTGTTGGCTCAGTTCTGGCTACCATCATTTCTGGAAGCGTTAGTCTTACTGCTGGAGGAGGAGGTCAGGCTTCTGGTGCTATTCAGGTTTCTGGAATCGTTGGTGTGTCAGGTTCGGTTAATGTCCTATCTGGTCAGGTTTCTGTTTCTTCTGGTCTTGTTGGGGTTTTGTCAGGATCTATAGCAGCACAAGTCTCTGGTGCTGTAATCGTTTCAGGAAACGTTGGAGTATCTGGCTCTGTCCAGATTCTTTCTGGTTCTGCAATATTGGGTAATCTAGCTCCATTTGCAGATACGTTATCTACGTTAAGTCAAAGCCTCAACATGACAATTGCGAATGCAACCGTATCCTTAAATACTAACGGATGTGGTACATTTGCGGCTCATATTGTCGGAACTTGGACCGGAACAATTTTAGCTGAAAGTACTGTAGACGGCATTAACTGGGATACTGTTGCACTAATCAATGATTTGGCAGGACTTCTTAGTACAGGCGGAATTACTACAGTAGGAGTTTTCTATGGTGGATGTGCGGGATCCTCCTCCGTTAGATTGAGGGTTTCTTCAACTGGAACAGGAACTGCTACTGTAAGTATAAGAACATCCGTACCAAGTAGAGTTCCTTCTATGAACTTTACTCTGATGCAAGGAATGACTTTTGGTAAAGCTGTAGGCCAGCAGAATTCAGCAAGATGTTTCCCTGTTGTTTTGGCTTCTGATCAAACTTTAGGAGTTCAAGTTTCTGGTATAGTTGGAGTTAGTGGGTCTGTAGGCGCTCAAGTCTCCGGTGCTGTGAACGTATCAGGTAATGTTGGGGTATCTGGTTCTGTCCAGATTCTTTCTGGTTCCAACTGGGTTGGGATAGTTGAGGGTATTTTCAATCCAGTGGCAGTTGGACCGGCTAGTGGTCAGCCCTACGCTATCCAAATTGATGGTTCTGGTAATCTGAAAGTCTCACAAGTTTTGCTAGGTCGTCAAGTATCTGGTGCCGTTCAAGTCTCTGGCATAGTTGGTATTAGTGGGTCTGTCAATATTTTGTCTGGTCAAGTTTCTGTTTCTTCTGGCCTTATTGGGGTTTTGTCAGGATCTATAGCGGCCCAAGTTTCCGGCGCTGTAATCGTGTCTGGAAATGTGGGGGTATCGGGTTCTGCTCAAATACTATCAGGTTCGGCATGGATTGGAATTCCTCTTGCAGTTTTCAATCCAGTGGCAGTTGGACCGGCTTCTGGGCAGCCTTTTCCTTTGCAGATTGATGGTTCTGGAAGATTGATTACTACAGCTACTGGAGGAGGGGGAGGAGGGCAGACTTCTGGCATAGTTGGAGTGAGTGGATCGGTAAATGTTCTTTCTGGTCAGCTGTCTATTTCTTCTGGTTTAGTAGGGATACTCTCTGGCTCTGTAGGTGCGCAAGTCTCTGGTGCTGTAATTATTTCAGGTAATGTAGGAATTTCTGGATCTGCTCAGATACTTTCTGGTTCGTCTTGGATTGGTATTGTTGAAGGAGTTTTCAGCCCAATAGCAGCCGGTCCTGCTAGCGGCCAGCCATTTGCTGTCCAAATAGATGGTTCTGGCAATCTGAAGGTATCACAAATAGTTTTGGGGAGGCAAGTTTCTGGAGCTGTTCAGGTATCTGGTGCTATTCAGGTTTCTGGGATAGTTGGAATCAGTGGATCGGTCAATATTTTATCTGGTCAGATTTCTGTTTCTTCTGGTTTGGTAGGGGTACTCTCTGGAAACGTGGGGGCTCAAGTCTCTGGTGCTGTGAATATCTCCGGCAACGTTGGGGTATCGGGTTCTGTGCAAGGTTTGTCCGGTTCTGCGATTCTCGGCAATGTTACTATTGTCCCTACCAATTCTGGAGGTTTGTCAGCCTTTCGGGCCTTTTCTGGATTAACAAATACCGGTAGTGGGATCAATGTCAAATCGGGTGCTAGTCAGTTGATGCAAGTTGGGTTTGCTAATTTTGTGAGTGGTCCTATTTACGCTAAGCTATTTGATAGTACGGCAGCCCCGATTGTTTCTGGTACAGCTCCTACACTGATGTTGTCTTTGCCGGCTAGCGGGACACCAACATTTCAGTCTATTGGGGGAGGGGAAGTGGGATTGCAAATCAACAACGGTTTGTGGGTGAATTTGGTTACGGCAGTGAGTGGTATAACTGATACTAATATGGGTAATGTGTCAGGTCAATCTGGGCAGATTATGATGTGGTTCCTTTTCCGTTCTGGGTTCTAGAAAAAAGGTAGGAAAAACTATGGCTAATTCAGCTTTGAGTAAAAGAGATCAGGCGGTTGCGGCGGCTAATACTTTGATTGGGTTGGCTCAACAATTGAAACAGATTAGACTTGCTTTCTCTGATTTTAATACTCAGTACAATTCAGAAGGATATTCTGTTACTTGGAGCAACATGCAGACAGCCCCATTCAATTTGGACGGTTCTTTGAGTGGAACCCCGGATGGTTCTCCAGTTGCTACGAATCCGATCAATAATTCTGGTCTTGTTAAGTATGTGAGCAAAAATCAATTGACAGCTGGAGTAACAATGCTTCAACAGCTTCAGAATTTCTTTCAAAATTTGGTGGTTACTCAGGGGAATTACAGTCAGACTGTAGATGATTTGGCTTCGTAGGGTTTCCCATGTTGTCTCTTTTATTTGCATCACAAGAAACTAAAGGAGGACATGGGGTTAAGTTTGGTATACCCCGTGCAATTTGGGCTATGGTTGTTCCTCAATCTCAGTCTAACTATTCTTTGTATGAAATGTTGGCTAAGCGTAAAATGCAGGCCACAATTACTACTAGGATTTTCGATGAATGGGAGAAAAGACAGGAAGAGGAAATGCTGACTTTTGGTTTGTGAGGTTATGTAATGAATAGGCCCTGGATAGGCACGAAAGGCGATGTCATTCAAGCTGCAAAGGCTATTCGGGATGTTTCCCGAGAGGATATGCAGGAAGTGGCCCGTGCCATCAGAGATGATTTGGTAGAGTTTTTGACTGCAAGGATTGATGAGGTAATTCAAAATTTGACAGAAGCTTTTCAAGAGAGACTTGCAGTTTTGGAGCAGCATAAAGAAGACCAGATGGGTAAATTTGTCGAGGCTGTTAAGAATCTTCCTACTCCCAAAGTAGAGATATCAGTTCCTCCTCCTCGTTTGGTGGAAAAAAAGTTCACTTATGATTCATTTGGTCGCCCAGAAACTGTTCAAGAGAAAGAAATTTCATGATGTTCGGTCCTTGGTCTACACTGCCTTCGTCCGAAGAACCTAAAGAAACCCAAGTGGAAGAGATTTGGGAGCGCTGTCGTGCTTGTGGGGGCTCTGGAATTCTTATAACTGAGGATGGTTTGTATGGGGAATGGGCTTATCACAAATGCAAGTTGGATGATTGCAAGAACGGCCGGCGATTGGTAGATGTGGTAGTAAGGGAATAAAAAATGGCTTTGCCATCGACATTTGTTTTTGAGGTTCGCACAACGGGCAACGATGCAAATGGAGGAGCATTTGATCCCAATCCTGGTACTGGAGTTGATTACTCTGTTCAGGATGCTGCTCAGCTCATTTTGTCTGATGCTAATGCTACAGGAACAACAAATCTTAATTCGGCTACTGGTGGATTTACTTCCAACATGGTCAATAATGGACTTCAAATAACTGGAGGCACCCTAACAGCTGGTCTGTACGTAATCAAGGCGTTTGTGGATGGTAATGACGTTACACTTGATAGGACTCCAGGAACGGGAAGTGGCTCTTCTTTGAGAGTTGGGGGAGCGTTTGCTAGCCTTGGCCAGTTTGGCAACTTCCAAACTGCTGGCAATATTTGTTACATCAAAAAGGGAAATTACGATTTTAGTAATTCCGTAAATGTTGCTGGGGGTAGATTCAATCTGACGGTTAATGGAAGTGCAACTACTCCGACCATCATTGTTGGTTATAATACCAATAGAACCCTTTGGAATACAGATACTGGACCTACCTTGAGACCATCAAGCAACAGCATGATAGTTATTGATAACAATAATGGTTCTCAATTCTTCGTTCGTAATCTTTTCTTTGATAATTTGACGTTTACTAATTGTACGGCTTGGAGGAACAACAACGGTACTTCCTCTATGAACGATTGTCAGTTCAAAAATCCTTTTACTACTGCCGTTGCCGATTTCTTTGGCGAGAGTCACATCGTAAATTGCTACGTTAATGGAGCGGCAACTGGATTTGCCCTTTACCAGAACAGTAGTGAATGTGAGTTCTGCGTTGCTGATTCTTGTACTTCATTTGGATTTGATGATAATGGTGTGGCTGGTGGTCGTCACATCTTTTGCATAGCCAAGAACTGCACTGGATATGGGTTTCATACAGCGTTTCCTTCTAGCTTGTACATCTTTTGCACGGCTGACAACAATTCTGGATTGAATGGACATGGCTTCTCATTACAAGACCAATCTGTTTGTATCAACTGCTTGGCAACAAACAATTCCCAATTTGGATTTACGAACAATGGAGGAACGGTCCAATGGCAAACCAAGCTTTACAATTGTGCTGGGTTTAATAACACTGGTGGAAATGTTGATAGTGCTTCGTTCAATACAACGAATAATTTTGGATTTATTTCTCTCACCATAGGACCATATAATAACGCGGCCGGAGGAGATTACTCCTTGAATAATACTGCTGGAGGAGGAGCCTCTTTGAGAGGAGCCGGAGCCCCTGCCTCTTATCTTGGCATATCAACTAATAGCTTTTTTGATGTTGGGGCTTCTCAACATCAAGGAATATCCAGTTCTCCAACAGGAAATCTGGTCTTTGTGACTGTGGGGAGTTAAGTTGCATCAATTGAGTATATAAAAAGAGTTGAAAAGTGCCAAATAACACGTTTATTAACAACGCGACGCCTCCAGTTGGTCAGTCGATTGTCAGTCTCGACATCTCCAATTTTACTGGATATTCAAACTCCGGTCAGCTAGAAGTCACTGGGTTGTATGTAGGCAGTGGGTTGTCAGGTGCTCCTACTCCTGTCACTTATAGTAACCCCATTCCTGTAGTTCTCGCTTCTGGAAAGGTTTACACAGGCAATGTTTTTGCCTCTGGTTCTGTCTCTCTTCTTTCAGGATCAAATATCATCGGCCAGTTGGCATCTGGTAGTTCTCTTATCGGAAATGTAGGTGCTCAAGTTTCCGGCGCTGTAATCGTGTCAGGAAATGTTGGAGTATCCGGCGCTGTTTTGTTATTGTCTGGATCCGCCATCATTGGCAGCGTTGTAATCACTTCCGGTTCAAACATCGTTGTGATGTCTGGTGCAGTTCAGTTGCTGTCCGGGAATGCTCTAATTGGACAAATAGCCTCGGGTGGTTTCATTGGAGCAGTAGCAATCTCTGGCTCAACTCAAATTCTTTCCGGTTCGGCTTATGTCGGTGTTGTGGAGGGCATGTATCAATCTGGTCTCGGGCCGACAAGCGGTCAGCCTTGGCCCCTTCAAGTTGATGGTTCTGGTCGATTGGTGACTACGGCTGCTGGGGGAGTGACTTCGGGATCAGTAATCGTCTCTGGAATAGTTGGAGTATCTGGATCGATTGCAGTCCTTTCCGGATTGATGGGAATATCCTCCGGCCTTATGAGATTGCTTTCTGGTGGTGCTCAGATTGGGGTTGTTGAAGGGATTTACAATCCTGTCATTGTGGCTCCTGTCAGTGGGCAGCCTTATCCGTTGCTGGTAGATGGCTCCGGCAATTTGATGGTGAACACAGCTGTTGGGGGTGGAGGAGGCGGAAGTACTGTCTCCCAAGTTTCTGGGGCTGTTCAGGTCTCTGGTATAGTTGGAGTGAGTGGGTCTATAAGTGTTCTCTCCGGGTCCTTAAGTGTTTCGTCGGGTTTGATAGGTGTGTTATCGGGCAGCATAGCGGCACAAGTTTCCGGAGCGTTAATAGTTTCAGGTAATGTAGGAATTTCCGGATCTTCCCAGATACTTTCAGGTTCAGCAATAATTGGGCAGCTAGCTTCCGGTGGATTTCCTATTGGAACAATTCCCATAAATTCGGGACTTATTGGCCTTTTGTCGGGTTCCATAGGAGCACAGGTTTCCGGTGCTGTAATTGTGTCAGGAAACGTTGGAGTCTCTGGTTCGACCCAAATACTATCTGGGGCTGGAATCGTGGGCCTATTGGGTTCTGGGGGCTTTCAGATTGGCAATGTAGGAGTATCGGGTACTGTTGGACACTTATCGGGTTCTGCTTATATTGGGGTAGTTCTAGGGAATTACCTATCGGGAACTGGACCGACTAGTGGTCAACCTTGGCCTCTTCAAGTTGATGGATCTGGACGTTTGCTCACTACAGCAACGGGGGGTTCTTCTCAGGTTTCTGGTGCCATTCAGGTATCTGGTCAGGTTGGCATTCAATCTGGGCAAAATCAACCTCAAATTGGTTGGGTAACTCCATTTATTCCATACAATCTGGCAGATACCTTTGTTGATTCCAATGGAACAGCAATTGCTAGCCACACAATGAATCAGGGGGCTGGATGGACAGCACTCCAAGGTTCCCCAGAAATTTTCTTCAACAAGTTTACGGATAACACAACAGGCACAAATTCAGCAGTAGCAGATGCTGGCAATCCAAATGCCGATGTTCAAGTTGATTGGCCTCTTCTTGCTAATGATAATGGAGTAAATACCCACCGGGCTGGTGTCATCACTCGCTGCACTGATGCAAATAATTACATCTATGCTATGTTAGCTGGTGATGGAAACTTCTATGTTTTCAATAGAGTAGCCAGTGTAGAAACTCAAATCGATACTGTCAATACGGGAGCTTTGACGACTGGTGTTACGTATACCATCAAAGTTTCCTGGAGCGGAAACATTATAACAGCGACAGCCAATGGTTCTACGTTGACTGAACGCATCAGCTTTAATCAAACGGCAACAAAACATGGGATTCGTACAGAGCGCACTGATGTCAATTCTGTATTTGTCAACAATTGGCAAGTAGCATTGCGGTCCTTCGTAGGAACATTAACTTCTGGTACGGCTTCTATTGGAATTGTAGAGGGTATTTACAATCCTGTAGCTGTGGCTCCGGCAAGCGGTCAGGCTGTTCAACTTCAAACAGATTCTGCCGGTCGATTATTGATTGCTGGGAATCAAATATCGGGGGCGGTGAATGTTTCTGGTAATGTGGGAGTCTCTGGTTCTGTTGCTATTCTTTCAGGCTCTACTATCATCGGACAGTTGGGTTCTGGCGGATTTCCTATCGGAACTATCCTTATTGGTTCTGGGTTGGTTGGTGTTCTATCTGGGTCTATTAATGCCTCGGTCTCTGGAATTGTTGGAGTATCTGGGCAGGTTTCCATTCTTTCCGGGTTAATTGCGGTATCCTCTGGAAATATCTTCGTTTCCGGTTCTACTCAAATACTCTCGGGCTCAGCAATAATTGGGCAGGTAAACATCCAGGCCGGTACGTCTGGTGGTATGTCAATCTTCCGGGCCTTCTCTGGGATTACCAATACTGGTAGTGGTGTTCAAGTGCAGTCCGGGCCATTCCAGCTTTATGGGATGAGATATATCAATCAGGCTTTATCTGGTTCTTTCTTGAAGCTTTATGATAGTACTGCGGCTCCGAATGTAGGAACGGCTACTCCTATTTTTACGTATGGAATGGGAAATAATGAACAAGCCCCAATCAATTTGCCTCCTGGGGATATTGGTATTCAAGTTAACCAAGGATTGTGGTTCGCGTTGACGGGAGGTTTTGCTGATGCTGATCAAACCTCAGTTTCTGGTGCCTCTGGTCTTGTTGCTGTGTGGGCATTCTATCGGAGTGGATTTTAAATGGGTTGGGTTCATTACCAGGATTTTTCTTTGGGACATGTGAGTTCAGGCACTTCTGTAAATACTGGTAATGGTGCTTCTCAAAGTATGGTTGGTAATTGGATTACTGTTTTCATATGGGGAACCAATGCTTTAAGTTTGGCTACTCTTCTTGTTACTGATAATGCCCAAACTACGAATAAGTACACTTTTCTTAAGAGTTCATCTTCAAACATTCAATCTCCTACGATTTGGTGTGTAGTTTATGAAGCACAAATAAGTAGTCTTCCTGTCAGTGGAAATTTGGTTATTACGGTTCAATCAGGAGTTTCTGGAGTTTTAGATGTTTGTGCTTCTGAATGGTCTGGAGGAAGAGGAAGTAAAGTAATTGATACACAGTCTAGTCAGTCTGATTTGACAGGTAATCCAGCAACGGGGACGATCATAACTGGAACCCTTGATGGTTTGATTTTGGCAACGTGTGTGAGTCAGGATGGCCAGAATCCCGGAACAATTACGGTTCCTAATCTATTTACATCTGTTGCATCTGAGTTGAATGGATCCTCTTTCAAAATGGGCAATGCTTGCTACTACGTTACGTCGGGCTCCGGAATCAATTCAAATGGTAGTTGGACATTTGATTCCGGAGCTTTCGGAAGAGCTTATGCGGCTTTACAAGTGACTCTGTCCTTAAAATCTCTTCCTCCACAGCCTACATCTTTGGGCGTTTCTGGAGAAAGTACAGGAGCTTAAATTGGCGAACTTTACGAGCGGCGGCCGTTTGCTAGTTGATTCTTCATTCTCTTCGGGAATTCAAGCAAATGTATCATCTGGGCAGATTACTATTACTTCTGGGTTGGTACAGCTTTTATCTGGTTCTGCGTGGATTGGAGTTCCAGAAGGAGTATTTAATCCAGCTTCAACGTCTGGTTTTGTTGCATCTGGTCAAACTGGTTCTTTCCAACTAGATAAGTTTGGATCCGTCCGGGCAAATATTCAAGGAAGAATTAGGACATACAGTGCCGCTGGTAATATTAGTTTGGGCTCTGGAACTAACGATTTTGCTATTTTGAATGGAAATAGTGGAATCAAAGCGACAATAGTGCATTATGAAATTTTTTACAACTGGTCTACTTCAGGAACATTTCCACTTCAATTCGTTGTGTTTTCTAGGACCTCCGCGGATATAGGTAAAGGAGTGACATCGGGAGGAACAGCATCATTGGCTTCATCCCCTCATGATCCGGCTGATCCGTCCGCTAAGTGTAGTGTAACCTATTTTACTTCGGGAGTAACTGTAGGGGGCCTCGGTGGTGTTTTGGAACAGACATATATGTCTATGACATCAGTATTGTCTGGTAATGTGGCTCTTAGTCAGCAATTGCCAAGTCTTCGCTTTAAAGATATTTCTCCCAATCTTAAGGGATATTCTCTATATAGTGGCAATCAAGGAATTTCATTTAGTGCTAATACTACTGCTCCTGGTGCTGGCCTTGGAGCATCGGCATTTTTGGGAGTAACGTGGTTGGAAGAAGATTTGAACTGATATGAGAATATTGATAGTTCAGAATTTGATGTCCCAAGCGCCGGTGCCTAAAGCTCATGCTTTCTATGCTGGTAAGCCTACTCCGTGGGCACCTTATATCATGCATGCGATTATCAAGGAACAGATGAATTTATCCATTGTACAGGTGATGGAGAGACAAGAGCGAAAGCGAGAAATGATTTCCGAACATCTATCTAGGTTAGAAGAAGCAAGAAGGCGCCAACAAGTTTTACAAACTGCTTTGTGGTCTACTTTTTTGTCAGAAATGTAGAAATTTGGAGGCCGCGTCTATTAAAAGAGAAATAGTAAGAGCGCTAATGCTATCAACTCCTGTCAGTAAAGGAAACCAGGTCTACCTTTTTATTCTCAATCTGGAAATAATGGTCTGATTGAAATTCTGTACCTAAAAATAGGGGATTTTCCCAATGGCATCAGTTTTGTGGGATGGTGGTGTATCCGGTCCGCAGCTCCTTATTAGTGGCAATCCCTGGTCGGGTCAGATTGTTCCGGTAGGGGGGATTCAGCTAATTATGGATCGGAACAATTCCGGCAATATATACGTGGGTTTTTCTGGCAACATAACCAGAACCAGTGGAAACGTTCCGTTATCTGGTAGCAGCCTATCGGATGGCATGCAAGTAGGTCCTGGCGGAAGTTATTTCGTTCCTAAAATTGCTCTTCGGGCTGTTGCATCTGGTGCCGGTGGTGCTGGTTCCGGTATGAATTTATTGTTTTCCGGAACAACACCTTGGAACATCTTTATTTTGGGAGATGCTACTTGCTCCGGACAAGGTCGTGTTTATTGGGAGGGAATGTAGTCATGATGGGCCAGCCTTATGGTTATGTGACTAATGCCAATATTCCGATTGGAATTAAGTCAATTCAAACAGATGAACGAAAATTGCCTATCGTTAGGAACAAGTGATGTTAGTTCCACTTTTCATCGGATCAGGTCAGATATCCTCTGGCTATATTGGCAATCAGGCTGTTTTGAGTGGTTCCATCGCTTCTGGTGCTGTTTATGGCATTATGATTGCTTCAGGGGGTGTTAGGTCTGGTGTTTTGTCGTCTGGGATTTTAACTGCCAACAATTTTGCCTCTGGAAATGTCCAATCTGGTTGGACTATTGGTAGTGGGTCTATTTGGGGCTCTTCAGGTGTTACAAGCGGTGGACCCCGGCTGATTGCCTCTGGGTCCATTTCCATGTTTGATATCGCTGCTGGTGGTTTAGCCTCCGGCAACTATACCTCCGGGTCCATTGGAACCCCTCATTTAGCTAGTGGCAGCATCACTAACATTCAAGTTGGCTCCGGAGCGATTCAATCAGGTGCTATTGCCTCAGGACAGATTTGGACAACTCATCTTGCTTCCGGTGCTATTCAGTCTGGAAACATTCTTTCCGGCAATGTTTCAACCCCTCATTTGGCTAGTGGTAGCATCACAAGCATTTTGATGGCTTCTGGTTCCATTATCAGTGGGACAATCACTTCTGGAATCATCTACAACAGTCTTTTGGCTTCCGGTTCTGTCCAGTCTGGTCATGTAGTCAGTGGGGCGATTCTTGGTTCTTTGGCTAGTGGTATTGTTGCTATTGCCTCGGGAACGATTGGGGCGTTTGATATTGGTTCTGGGCAAATCGGAAGGAACTCCTTTAATCACATCGCCTCTGGCGGTGTTTTAGTAGGAATGATTGGTTCTGGAGCGGTTCAGTCTGGTAATATCGCCTCTGGTCAAGTCTCAACCATTCATCTCTCTAGTGGTGCCGTCCAGTCTGGGAATATCCTTTCTGGCAATATTGCCTCTCCTCACATTGCAGCCGGAGGGATTTTGTCTGGCAATATTGGTTCTGGTCAAATTGGCTCGTTCCATTTGGCTGCTGCTGCCGTTCAGTCTGGTAATGTCGCCTCTGGACAAATTATCACTACTCTTATCAGCAGTGGTGCCATTACAAACGTTCAGCTTGGAACAGCCTCAGTCCAGTCTGGAAATATTGCCTCCGGAAGTGTCTCAACCTTCCATATAGCGGCCGGAGCCGTTCAGTCGGGTAATGTGGCTTCTGGAAGCATTTCGACGTTTCACCTAACGGCTAATGCGGTTCTTAGTGGCAATCTGGGGTCAGGTCAGGTCTCTACGTTCCACTTTGCTAGTGGTGCGGTCCAGTCCGGAGTCATTGGGGTTGCAGCAGTTGTTAGTGGTAATATCGCTTCTGGAATAGTTGGTCCAAATCAAATTGTTAGCGGATTGATAACATCCGGCAATTCCCTTTGTAGCGGCTCTATCATAGGTGCTGTTGGTGGTGGAATCCGGATGATTGCTTCGGGGACCATCGGAACCAATGATATCGGTAGTGGATCCCTTCAGAGTGGCCACTTTACCAGTGGCATGCTTGGAACTTATCATCTTGCTTCCGGTGCCGCGATTACTCGGGCTCAGTATGGCACTCCCATTATGTCTGGTGGAGTGTTTACGGCCATAACGGAAGAGCAAATTTCCGGAGCACGAGCTGTAGCAATCAGTCCGTCCGGCAATATTCGAATCGCAATGGCTTCTATTGCTGCCCGCATGCCAGCTGTAGGTGTGGTTGTAGACAATGTAAACAGTGGTATCCAGGCCACAGTTTATGCAATGGGCACCTTGCAGCTTCCGGGAGGAACCGACTATTCTGGTTATCTTGGCAATGCCTTGTTTGTCGGACGGTCTGGGCAAATCGTTTCAGCCTCAGGTTCTTTCAACTCTGGAGGTTTGGCTTCTGCTGACACAACCCAACAAATCGGAGTAGCAGTAAACTCTGGTGCTGGCAACATTTTCCTTGGAACTCAGGTATCGAGTCAGGTCATAGCTTCTGGTTCTGTAGGTTCTGGGGGAATTGCTTCTGGTGCTGTTCTTGGACAGAATGCTGGAGGAGCCCGGACGATTGCCTCTGGTTCGATTGGTCCATTTGATATTGGTTCTGGTTCTATCATTGGTTCGGTAGGACTTGCTTACAAGCAGATAGCGTCGGGCACCATCGGAACCAATGATATTGCAGCTGCTGCTATCCAATCTGGGAACCTCTCATCCGGTTCCGTTAGTCAGTTCCATTTGGGATCCGGCATTGTTCTGTCTGGTAATTTGGGTTCCGGTGTTATTGGTATTAATCATCTGGTTTCTGGCCTCCAAATTAGTGGAATCATCAACTCTGGTGGAATCGCCTCTGGAGCTGTTCAGGGCAGTCTAGCAAGTGGTAATAGACATATCTCGTCTGGAACGGTTGGGGCTTTTGATATAGGGTCAGGGCAGATTGGAGCCTCGGGATTTCCTCATGTAGCTTCCGGTGGAATCTCATC
>Ga0187846_10001435_pt1 | contig 13464 bp, 13 predicted proteins | sample TC_taG_FD_161473 | JGI IMG/M metagenome (GOLD analysis project Ga0187846, IMG submission 161473) | Biofilm microbial communities from the roof of an iron ore cave, State of Minas Gerais, Brazil - TC_06 Biofilm (v2) | ecosystem: Environmental > Terrestrial > Deep subsurface > Cave > Wall biofilm...
GAAGCAGCAGGGGTCTTTCGAGCTGCATTTGCCCGAAGGGATGGAGAAGTTTCGAATCTTCCGCGTCGGCCTCGAAAAGTTTCTCGGCGCGGGATACCTGTACATCGGCATGGACCACTTTGCGCGGCCCGGCGACGAGCTCGCGCTGGCGCAACGCAATCGCACGCTGCACCGCAATTTTCAGGGCTACACCACCAAGGCCGGCGCGGATCTCTACGGCATGGGTGTGAGCGCCATCAGCTCGATCGGGGACGCCTACGCTCAAAACCGCCGCGAAGTGCCCGCCTACCAAGCCGCCGTCGCCCAGCGCGGGATCGCGACCATGCGCGGCTACCGCCTCTCGTTTGACGACCGCGTGCGACGCGCGGTCATCAGCCGCTTGCTCTGCCACACGGTGATTCCGAAGCCGGAGGTCGAGCGCGAATTCGGCATTTGCTTCGACGACTACTTCTCGCAGGAAATGCCAAAGCTGCGGACGTTTGAGGCCGAAGGCCTGGTGTCGCTGAGTGCCGAAGAGATTCGGGTCACGGCGCTCGGACGCATTTTCATCCGCAACGTGGCCATGACGTTCGATCGTTACCTGCACGAGCAGCAAATGGAGCAGTCGCCCCTGTTCTCGAAAACCCTGTAAGGAAAATGGATCATGTCCGATGCGCAGGTCACCGTGGTGGGCGGAGGCATCTCCGGGCTGGCCTGCGCGTACCGTCTGCGGCAGCTCGGGCTGGCTGTCACGCTGCTCGAAGCCCACGATCGCGTCGGCGGACTGGTGGGCTCGGTGGAAAGAGACGGCTTTCTTTTCGATTTCGGCCCCCAAAGCTTTCAAGGGACCGACGCACTCCTCGGGCTAATCGGTGAACTGGGGCTTGAAGGGGAACTTCTGCGCGCGGATCCCGCTGCGCCGCGTTTCGTATTGCTCCACGGCCAACTGCGAGAAGTTCCCATGTCGCCCCAAGCGGTTCTGACGTCTTCGCTTTTGGGCGCGGGAACTCGCCTGAAGATTCTCGCCGAGGCGTTCCGGCGGACGCAGCCGCCGGAGGAGGACGAGTCCATAGCGAGTTTCGTGCGCCGAAAATTCGGGCAGGAGATCCTCGAGTATCTTGTCGCGCCCTTCGTGTCCGGGGTTTACGCCGGCGACCCGGAGAAGCTGAGTTTGCGCGCGGCGTTTCCGTCGATTGACGAATGGGAGCGCCGGTACGGCAGCGTGCTGCGCGGGGCGATGAAATCGCGCCCAAAGAATCGGACCCGCCCGCCGCCGCTCTGTTCTTTCCGCCGCGGCATGAGGACTCTGGCTGAAGCTTTCGCGCGGAATCTGGGCGATTCGGTCAAGACGAGTTCGCGGGTTGTCGCCATTCGCTTGCCCGAGCGCGGCGTCGGCGGCGAGTACCACTTGCGCGTGGTGCGCGCTGCGCGGGAGGCCGATATATCGTCGGCGGCCATCGTGCTGGCCGTGCCGGCCGACGTTGCCGCGCAACTGATTGGCCCGCTTTCGTCGGTGCTATCACACGCGCTGTCAGGAATTGCCTACGCGCCCGTGGCGGTCGTCGCTGCGGGGTATTACGGGAAGCAGATCGGCCACCCGCTGCGGGGGTTCGGCTTTCTCGTTCCGCGGCGCGAAAAGCTGCACACGCTGGGCACGGTCTGGAATTCGTCGCTATTCGTCGGGCGGGCGGGTGAAGGTCGCCGGACGCTTACGAGTTTTGCGGGCGGGGCCACTAACGCTCAGATGGTCAGCCGAACGGATGACGAAATCGCGCAAATCGTCCAAGACGAAAACGCGCGCGTGCTCCAAATCGCCGGGCCGCCTATCGCGTCGGCGGTGTGGCGTTACGCGCGGGCTTTGCCGCAATACAATCTCGGGCACGGGCGCGTCGTCGGGCAAATCCGCGCTCGCGCTCGCGAGATTCGCGGCCTGTTCCTTACGGGCAATTATCTGGAAGGCCCTTCGCTCGGAAAGTGCGTGGAAAACGGATACGCCACCGCGGAAGCCGTACGAGATTCCTTGCAGGCGTGTAACTGAGGGCCGCCTTGCGGTGGCCGCTATTCGTCGTCGAGCGACTGCTTGTGACGCAGCGCCAGCCTGGCGAGCCGGCGCTCGCCCGCTTGGCGGTATCGTCGCCGGTCGGCCGCCGTTTCCAGGATTAGAGGCGCGACCGCTTGCGGGCGGCGATGGGCGTCCACGGCGACAAAGGTCAAATAAGCGGTGCTGGTGTGCTTGCGCTCGCCGGTGAGAATGTTCTCCGAAAACACTTTCACGCCCACTTCCATCGAGCTGCGGAACACCCGATTGACGCTGGACTTAAGGATGATGAGCTCGCCGACGCGAATTGGGGATCGGAAGTCGAGATAATCAACCGACGCAGTCACCGCGAGGCTCTTCGAATGCCGGTGCGCCGCCAGCGCGCCGGCCATGTCGATCAGGTGCATGACGCGCCCGCCGAGGATGTTGCCGAGCGGGTTGGCATCGTTGGGAAGGACAACCTCGACCATCTCCGAGCGCGAGGCGCTGACTGCTTTGCCGGCGGGAGCCGTCGCGTTTGGCCCCGCAGCTCTTGCCTGGCTCTTCTTCGCTCCAGCCATTTTCTCTCGCCCCAACTCGACGCCACAGGGAGGTTGCGGCCTTGGCCCTCACCGGCGAAGGCCGCTATAATACGCGTTTCACGACGATGGCCCCAACCACGAAATCGCGGCGCGAAACGCTCGAACAGTTCATAGCCCAGAAACCCGGAGACGCTTTTGCGCGGTACGGACTGGCGCTGGAGTGTGCGCGGCTCGGCGACGATCCGGCCGCCACAGAACACTTCCGCAAGCTTCTGGAGATGCACCCGACTTATGTCGCCGGGTACTTTCAGTTTGGCCAGTTGCTGGCGCGCCTCGGACGGCTGGACGAAGCGCGCAGGCTGCTGTCGGATGGCGTTGGGGTGGCGCAGAAGTCGGGCGACATGCACGCGCGCGACGAAATGCAGGCGGCGCTGACGTCGCTTCGCTAAGTCAGTTTACGGCCGGTTCCCGATGAGGCCCAACCGCATTCCGCTCTTTCCGCTGGAAGTGGTGCTGTTGCCGGGCATGCCGCTGCCTCTGCATATCTTCGAGCCGCGGTACAAGCTCATGATCGGCAAGTGCCTCAGCGAGAGCCTGGAATTCGGAGTGATTCTCGCCTCTGCTAGCAGCATCGCGACGGTCGGCTGCACGGCGGCGATCACGAAAAAACTTCAGGAATACGCAGATGGCCGGATGGACATTCTCACGGAAGGCCGCGCGGTGTTCAACATGGTCGAACTCTTGAATGAGAAGCCGTACCACGAAGCCGTGGTCGAGTATCCTCCCGAGGATGCCGCTCCCCAGGACGCCGCCAAGGAGAAGTCCCTGAATGATGCGCTCGAACAATGCCACGCGTTGCTCTTCGGGCAAGCCTGGCCTGGCGCCTCGAAGCAAAGCGGCGCTTCGCTCGCTTATCGGATGGCGGCGCAGCTCCCACTCTCGCTGGAGCAAAAGCAGACGCTGCTGGAAACGCGCGCCGAGGATCGCCGCCGCGATCTCCTGCTGCGCTGGATGAACGAGCTGCTCCCGCAGCTCGCCCGGCGCCAGAAGACAAGCAAGGTCGCAGGCGGCAACGGCCATGCCCTCAATTGAGCGTCCGCAATAGCCCCTTTCCGCCGGCGCGTTCCCTTATAATGGTTAACGGTTTGCGACGCAGGCCGCGAAATGTCGGTTCGCGGCTTTTCGATCCTGCATCAAACGAGGCATCATGAGCCAATGGCCGGGAACTCTGGGTGAGCTTCGCCGCAGTGAGTGGTCGGAAGAAAGAATCGCGCAGCGCAGTGTTCGTCAGGAGCTCCGCGAAAACTTGATGTGCCGGATGGAGCGCGGCGAGCCGCTTTTCACCGGTCTGCACGGCTACGACGATACGGTGATCCCGCAAATCGTCAACGCCATCCTTTCGCGGCATCATTTCATTCTGCTGGGGCTGCGCGGCCAGGCCAAATCGCGGATTCTGCGCAATCTGGTCGGCTTCCTCGACCCGCAGATTCCCGTGGTCGAGAGCTGCGAGATCCACGATAACCCCTACGCGCCTTTGTGCCGCTCGTGCCGCGAGCGCATCAGCGCGGAAGGCGACGCCACGCCGATTGCGTGGCTGCGCCGCGACCATCGCTACGTCGAAAAGCTGGCCACCCCCGATGTCACCATCGCCGACATGCTCGGAGACGTGGACCCGATCAAGGCGGCGCGAGGAGGCCGGCATCTTTCCGACGAACTCACGATCCACTACGGCCTGTTGCCGCGCGCCAACCGCGGCATTTTTGCCATCAACGAGCTTCCGGACCTGGCCGGGAAAATTCAGGTGGGCTTGTTCAACATCATGCAGGAAGGCGACGTCCAGATCAAAGGCTACCCCGTGCGCTTGGCTCTCGACGTCTTGCTGGTTTTCACCGCCAACCCGGAGGACTACACCGCGCGCGGGAAAATCATCACGCCGCTCAAGGACCGCATCGGCTCCGAGATTCGGACGCACTACCCGGCGACCCTCGCTGAGGGAATGTCCATCACCGCCCAGGAATCCTGGACCCGGCGCGACAACCGGAAGCGCTTGGGAATTCCCGATTACATCCGCGAAGTCGTGGAGGAAATCGCGTTTCAGGCGCGCGACGAGAAACGTGTCGATCGCCGCTCCGGGGTTAGCCAGCGCCTCCCCATCAGCGCGCTCGAGAACGTGGTTTCGAACGCCGAGCAGCGCGCGCTGCGCAGCCGCGATTCCGCGGCCGTCGCTCGAGTCGCCGACATCTACGCCGCCATTCCCGCTATGACGGGAAAATTCGAGCTCGAATACGAAGGCGAGTTGCGCGGGGCGGAAAACATCGCACGAGAACTCATCCGTGCGGCCGTCGGCAAGATCTTCACAACCTATTTCGCGAATGCAAATTTTCAACCGGTGGTGCAGTGGTTCGAGATGGGCGGCGAGCTGAAAGTGCCGGCCAACGCATCGAGCGCCGAGCTGCTCGCGCAATTGAAGAAGATCCAGGGTTTGCTCGACCACCTGGAGGTTCTGGGCGTCAAGGCCAAGGATGATTTGGGCGTCACCGCCAGCGCCGCCGAATTCGTTCTCGAAGGGCTCTGGGCGCACAAGCGCATCAACCGCAGCGAAGAACGAGGTTTCTTCGCCGAGCCTCGCAAGGCGCCGGAGCCGCGCGACCCATCCAGCAGGCCGCCGCGGAGGCAGTTTAACTGACGCCGCGGCCGCGGTTGCTTGGCAGGGGCGCGGCTGGCTGCGCCCTTTTTGGCGGCTGCAAGAGTAGCCGGTATAAAAGCGAAGTCGATAAATGAAATACATCCGCTATTCGCGCTACACCCCGGAAGCGGCCGACGACGTCGACCTTCAGGAGCTGATGAGCCGGCTTTCCGATTTCCTGCTTCAGAGCGGCTTCCACTCGCCCTACGGAATCTACGAAATGGACATGAACGAATCGCAGGAGCGGCGCATGGAGCAGCTCCGCGAGGCCATCCTGCGGGCCTTGCAGGAGGGCGATCTTGTTCCGCCGGAGGCGATGGAGAAACTGCTCGAGAACCCCGATCTGGCGAACAATCCTGACTTGCGCCACATGATCGATCGCCTCATCGAGCGCATGGAGCAGGAAGGCTACATCTCGCAGCAGGAGCAGGCGCAGGTCACTCCGCCGCCGTCGCAAACCCCGGGCGGCCAGATGGGGCGCGAACCGCCCAACGTCGAAGCGCGCTTCGAGATCACCGACAAGGCGCTCGATTTTCTCGGTTTCAAGACGCTGAAGGACCTGCTCGCGTCGCTCGGCAAGAGCAGCTTTGGCCGCCACGACACGCGCGACCTGGCCACGGGCGTCGAATCGGGCGGCGTGTCGAAGCAATATGAGTTCGGCGACACGCTGAACCTGGATATCAGCTCGACTTTGTTCAACGCCGTGCAGCGCAACGGCGCCGGCATTCCCATCGAGCTCGATTATCCCGATCTGATGGTCCACCAGTGCGAGTACCAGAGCTCGTGCGCCACCGTGCTCCTGCTCGATTGCAGCCACAGCATGATTCTTTACGGCGAGGACCGCTTCACGCCCGCCAAGCGCGTCGCCCTGGCGCTCTCGCACCTGATTCGCACCCAGTATCCGGGCGATTCGCTTCACTGCGTCCTATTCCATGACAGCGCCGAGGAAATCCCTCTCGGCAAGCTCGCACGGGTGCAGGTAGGACCCTATTACACGAACACGCGCGAAGGCTTGCGCATGGCGCAGCGGATTCTGGCGCGGCAGAAGAAAGACATGCGTCAGATCGTGATGATCACCGACGGCAAGCCTTCGGCGCTCACCCTGGAAGACGGACGAATCTACAAGAATGCCTTCGGCCTGGATCCCCTCGTGGTCACGCAAACGCTCGAAGAAGTCGCCAAGTGCAAGCGCGCGGGAATCCTCATCAACACTTTCATGCTCGCGAGCGACTACAGCCTCGTACACTTCGTGCAGAAGGTTACGGAACTGTGCCGCGGCAAAGCCTACTTCACCACGCCCTACACCCTCGGCCAGTACTTGCTCATGGATTACGTCGGCCGCAAAACGCGCCACATCCACTAGCCGCGCGACCCGGCGGACCGAAATCAGGGCGCCGCTGATTCGCCTGGCAACCTAGCGTTGCACCTTGCGCCGCTGAATCGTTTGCGTGCAACCGCACATCTAATCGACTTAAGCTAGTATTCTCTCAGAATGAATCTCAAGAATTTGTTTCGAAGCCTCTCAGGAGAAAAGCGCATGTCCGCGTTGACACCGGGAAAAGTGGCGCCGCCGATTTCGCTCGTCAGTGCGAGCGGCGAAAGGCTGTCGCTTGCCGACGCGCTTCAGATAGGCCCAGCGCTGGCCGCATTCTTCAAGGTGAGTTGCCCCGTGTGCCAGTTCACCTTTCCTTTCCTGGAGCGCATGTACGAAAGCTACGGCGATTCGAGATTCACTTTCTGGGGCGTCTCGCAGAACGACGCGCGCGACACCCGCGACTTCATGAAGGAATTCGGCGTGAAGTTTCCCGTGTTGATCGACGACAACGGGTTCACCGCTTCGAACGCTTACGGCCTGACGAACGTGCCGACGCTTTTTCTGATTTCCCCGAACGGAACGATCCAGGTTAGCAGTGTGGGATTCGCGAAGGCGGATCTTGAAACGATCGCGGCCGAAGCGGCGCGAGTGACGGCCAAGCCCGCGCAGCCGCTGTTCCAACCCGGCGAGGTCATCCCCGAGCACAAGCCCGGTTGAGGGTCGCGCAACTAGGTTCCGTCGGAACCGGCAACGAACCCTTTCCTCTTACTCTTCGGACAGAATCTGCGGAAGGGTTTTCTTATGCTTTTGCGGCTTGGCGCGCTTGTCTGGAATTACCTGGGCGGCCGGCGGCATACCAACGCCGACACGCGCGCGGCGGCGCGCTTCCCGCTCGACGCGCCACTTCGATTTTTTCTTTGGGGGCATCGCGCGCCGTATCATAACTCATCCCGGCGCGCTGCCACCTCGCCGCGGCCTTAGAGCGCTCCAGCTACCGTGAACGAGACGTGCTGCAACGCAGGAGGCAGGGCGGCCTGCGCGGGCTCGGGAGCGGGAACAAGGTCGGGCTCAGCCGTGTTGTTATCCGGCAGGGCCGCCGTACCCGTGCCGGGTGGCGGCGCGGTCGCCGGCGCCGATTCCTTGCGCGCCGGACCCGGCTTCAGCGTGAAACGAACCCCGCGCTTGGCATTCTCGTCCACCGTGCGCTGCAGATCGAGACCGCTCATATCGAGCGAGCTTTCGCCCGAGTAGTTCACGTAGTAGTGCAGCTTGCCGTCCGCCACCCAGTAGTCGCTCGCCGCGAAAGTGGTGCCGTCCTTCAAGTAGAGCAGAACGGTGGGTGTCGAAGCCGCGACGTTTCCCGTCTCCGGGTTCGTGTTGGGCGAGCCCTCGAGGTCGGGAACGCTCTCATAGGAGCTCGACGGGTTCGCGGACGAATCGTCCGTGTAGCCGGGAATCGGCCGGTCGTAGTTGTAATCGTAAGCCGCCGGCGGGTAAGAGTAGGGAGAAGGCCCCCACCACCCGGGATCCCAAGCCCACGCAGGTCCCCAGAATCCCCAAGGACCCCACCAGGGATTCCACCACGGGCCCCACCAGCCGCCCCATCCCCAGCCGAAACCAAAACCAAAGCCGAAACCGAATCCACCGAAGAAATTGAATCCGCAGCCGAAGCAGCGGAAGCGGAAGTCATCGAAGTCGTGGTCACGGAAGCGCCCAAACGGGAACGAGCGAGCGAAAACATGATTGGACGTGACCGTCGCTCTGGCGCCGACCATGGCATGGCTAGCGCTCATCGTGCCCAGGCGCGAGCCAAACGGCGTGCCGAAGCGAGAAGTGGACGCCGTCGAATTGGCGATCCCCAGGCGCGAGCCGGTGAACGATGCGTTGCGCATTCCAGAGCGCGAATTCAAGCCCATGGCGTTGCTGGCGGAAAACGCGGTGCGCGACGATCCATGGAAGCTCGCTCGAGTCATCGCGGAATTGCCGAGGCTGGTGTGCTCCATGCCCGCGAGTGCGTGAGAGGGAGAGACAGCAGATGTCGATGCTCTCGAAGAGGCCGCCATTCCGCTCGATGAACCCCGCGAGGCTGCGCCTGCAGGCTTGGCGTTCGATGCCTTGGCAAAGCTCGGGCCGCGGTTCGGCGAAGTTACCGATGGCTTCGCAGCGCTCGAGTTGCTAGGCGCACGATTTTCCGCGGAGAGCGCGCCGGATTTTGCCGCGTTCGGCGCCGCTTTGGCCGAACTTGCGCCATTGTCCGGCCTGCCGAACGAATGCCACTCGCCGGAATTGGGGGTTGCGCCGCGCGAAGCAAATGAACCGGAACGGGCGCTCGACGGCGGCGCCATTCTGCCACCTGAGCCGGGCCGCGAGTAGGGACCGTAACCACCGCGAGGCCCATAACCTCCTGGCCGTGCGTAGGCGCCACCGGGTCCGCGGCTCATGCTGCCGCGATAGCCGCCTCCGCCGTAGCTCGGGCGCGCGCCACCGCCGCTGGAACCTCCACTCGAGTGGGAGCCTCCGCCACCGCCATGGCTGCCACCGCCGCCACCGTGACCCCCTCCGCCGTGCTGCGCGAACGCCGGCTGCGGCGCGCAAGCAAGCGCCACGCCAGCGGACAGAACCAACAACGCCCTTACGAAGCTGGACTTTCTCATGTTCGTCCCCTTCCCCACACCACTGGGTCAGGTGCTCCCGGTGCAGCCATCATACACCCCGCACTCCCTTAGATTCACTAGAAAGCAACGAGGTTGTGAAGTGCCAACGTGATCGCGCGGCAGCGGTTCGTGCGTCGCAAGGTCTTGAGGTTTTCGGCATGTGACCGGCCAGCATTTCCTGCACACCTACCCAGCGAGTCAAACCCTGAGCCCGGAAAAAAGTTGCTGTTCTGGATGCTTGAGGCCAAGACGCTGGAGGCTGGAGAGGGGAACCACCGGTGGTCGCTTACTTGGGCGCCAAAAACTCCGGGTCTGCGTCCTGTTGACGCCTGATTCTGAAAGGCTTACACGGAATCCGCTTCCAAAGCTCCGTCATTCGGCTCCCATTCACCACCAATTGCCCTTCTTATGGAGAACCGTGCCCGGAAGCTGCCCGTCCGTAGGTTCACCATTTCTTTTCACGTCGAAGACCTCGTAGTCTGGATACTCGGCCCACGGCTCATCCTTGGGGCCCAGCGCGCGGGTCTGCCTCGCCGTGCCATTGGGGTACCGGTCGTACACGAACCTGCAGACGAAGGCGTCCCGGTAATAAAGCGTCGCTTCCTTGAGCCAGCCCTTGTCGTCATAGGTGAGGCGCGTTTCTCGCGTTCCGCCCGCCTCTTTGTAGAACCGCTTCGTTCGAATCTCATCCTTGAATTCGTCGGCGGCGAACCAGGAGTGGTTGGAATCGTAGGCGTCCGTGCGAACCAGGCCGCCCTCGGCGTTGTACGTGTACGTGACACTGATATGCAGCTTCCCGTCCACAAACTGCCGGCGCGAATCCGGGAGGCCGGTGGCGTCCTGATATTCCCATTCCGTGCGCCGAAAAAGATTGTCGGCGTTCGGGAACTTGATGCTGCGGACAAGCGTGCCCTTCGCCGAGTAGTAGTGCAGGGCGTACTCGCTTCTTCTCCCTGCCGTGGTGAAGAAATCCTGTTCGACGTGGTCGGGGTCGTAGGAATAGGTCACGTATTCGATGAGCGCCCCGTTGACCGTAAAGGAGTCCTCACGGACGCGGTTGCCGGCATCGTCTCGTTCGATCACGACCAGGCCTGTCTTCTGGCCGGCCTCAATTTTGTCGAATTCGCTGGGCAGCTTTGCGTGCTCTGCAAACCGGAGGAGCGTCTCCGAAGTCTTCTGGCCGTTGGTTATCGCGGCGATCCGCGTTGCCCGTCCCTCGGCGTCCGTCTCGACTTCGTAGTACGTTCCGCGCGGGGCGACGCCGGGCGAAATCTCGCCGGAGAGCTGCGGTTCCTGCGAGCGAGTCAGTAGCTTGAAGCGGTAGTTGCGAACGCTGACCTGCGCGCCGGCGGGATAGGCGCCGGTTGCCACGGCCAAAACGGCAAGAAGAAGAGAAGCGCGCGACTTGCTCATCTCGGTGCCCTTCCGTTGCGTTTGCGGGCATTGTCGATTGCGCGCCGCGCCCTTGTCAAGCGAGCCATGCGCAGTCGTTGACGCTGCTCGATTCGCTTGCCAGGCTGGGCGTCAACACCGCCAAGCCACGGGAAGAGAGCTAAGGCCGCGCAGAACGAAGCCGCGGCGCCAGCGCAGTTTCTCCCGGGGCACGGCCAGTCGCAAATCGGGCGCGCGGCGCAGCAGCGTGTTAAGAGCGATCTGGCCTTCCAGTCGCGCCAGCGGCGCGCCAAGGCAATAGTGCGCGCCGAGACCGAACGCCAGGTGCTTGTTTTCAGCGCGCGAGAGATCAAGCGTGTCCGCGCGCTCGAACTGGCGCTCGTCGCGGTTGGCCGAGGAGAGAACCGCAAAGACCAGAGCATTGCGCGGGACGGCGACCCCTGCAACATCTACGTCTGTGCGGGCGAAGCGCTCGGTGGCCATAGTGAGGGGCCCGTCGAAGCGCAGCAGCTCCTCGACGGCCGGCTGAATCATCTCGGGATCGTTTCGAAGCCGGGCCATCTCGTCGGGATGTGTGAGCAGCGCGAGCGTTCCGTTACCGATCAGATTCACCGTCGTTTCGTGCCCGGCGATCAGCAGCAGCACGATCATGGCGACCATTTCGTCTTCGTTCAGGTGTTCCCCGGACTCCTCCGCCCGGATCAGCGCGCTCACCAGGTCGTCACGCGGCTCCGCGCGGCGTTCTTTGACGAGTTTTCGAACATAGCGGAGAAACGCCAGCACGCCCGGCATGGCTCTCAGCAGCGAGACTTTCGAGGCGTCGCCGGTAACCATGGCGTTTGACCAGCGATGGAAACGGTGCCGGTCTTCAACCGGGACTCCGAGCATTTCGGCGATGATGGTCGAAGGGAGGGGAAGGGCATAGTCGCGGATCAAATCCATCTCCTTCGTGCGGAGCCTTGCTTCCAGGAGCTCGTTCGTGAGCGATTCCACGCGATCGCGCATGTTTTCGACCAGCCGCGGCGTGAACGCTTTGTGCACGAGCGCGCGCAGGCGCGTGTGATTGGGAGGGTCTTGGTCGAGCATGTTGTGCGTGAGGGGCAGAAACGATTTCGGCATCCATGGCTGTTTCGCCGCAAGCTCCGGGGTCTTGAAGCGGTCCTTGCCGAGGCGCTCGTCTTTCAGGGCCGCGGCGGCTTCGTCGTAACGCACCACCAGCCACGCTTCGCGGTTGTCCGGAAGCTTCACGCGATGGACGGGTGCTTCGGTGCGCATCCGCGCGTAGGTCGGATATGGGTCTGCCTTGAACGCCGGGCTGGCCAGGTTCACGTTCATCCGAAGATTCCGAGCGCGTTGCGGCGGGATTGTATCAGCGTCGCGCGCGGCGCGCGCCGGTCTTTCGGCGGTTTATTGCTTGGCGATGGCCACCAGACCGACAGGCCCTTGGCCGCCTGCCGGGAACGGCGAGCCCATGAGAGGCGTCAGCGTACCCGCCATCGCATTCACCGAAAACCCCGAAATGGTGCCGTCCACCTTGTTCGCGACATAGAGGAAGTTTCCTGTGGAGTCGAACGTCACGCCGAAGGGATGCTGGCCGGTCATGACCGGAGCGGCTGTCGGCGTCAAAGTGCCGCTCGGGCTGAGAGTGAAAGCGGACAACGTGTTATCGCCGACGTTGGCCGCGTAGGCAAACTTGTCGCTCGGCGCGATGGCCAGCCGGAGCGGGTTCATGTGGCAGGGCGAGCCGCAATCAAGATTAGGCGTGGGTGCGTTGCCGACACGGGCCAGGGCGCCGGTTCCCGGATTGATGCTGAACGAAGTGATGGTATCCGACATGTGATCGCCCACGTAGAGGAACTTGCCATTCGGGTCGGCAATCAGCCCAATCGGAGTGCTGCCGGTGGCGAACGAAAAACCGGGGACGGGCGTCAAGGCGCCGGTGTTCGGGTTGACCTGAAAGGCCGAAACGGAGTTTGCGTTCAGGTTATTCACGAACAATAGGGTGCCCGCGGGATTCAGCGTCACGCCAAACGGGCTGTCCACGCCCGTCACGGGAGAGCTGGCCACCGCGGTGAGAGCGCCGGTCATGGGGTTGATGCTGAAAATCGAGATGCTGTCGTCGTTCTGATTGCCGACGAAGACGAATCGGCCGGCAGGATCGACGGCCACTCCGTGCGGCAGGGCGCCGGTGGGGAAGGGCGAGCCCGGCGCTGCTGCGAGAGCGCCTGTGCCGGTGTTCACCACAAAAGCGGAAAGGCTATTCGCGTTTTGGTTGCTCACGAAGAGGAAATTGTGGACCGAGTCGAGAGCCATGAACTCCGCCCCCGACCCGGCCGCAAACGGGGAGCCGGGCACAGCCGTGAGGCCGCCTGTCGTGCTTACCGCAAACGCGGAGACATTTCCCGATCCGGAATTGGCGACGAACATGAATCCGGAGGTCGTTCCGGGCGGTGGGTTCATGGGAACGCCTCCCATGCCCATGCTTCCGCACGCTGCCAGAAGCAGGAGAGAGGGCATTGCAACAAGCAACCGGTAGAAGGAGCTGAGCCTTTGCCGTCGAGTGTTCATAGCTATCCTCAGCAGGCGTGCTTCGCGCCAGGCGCGGACACACCTATGCGTGTATTCTCGTGCCACTCAATATGAAAGATGCGTGGAGGCAGCGATTCTTCCCCAAGGAATGCCGGCGGAGGCCGGTTTGGGAATCGTGCCTTCTATCTCTGGCAGCGTTCGACGCGAGAGAGGCGCGCAGGGTTGCCCGGTGGTTCGAGGATTTCTTGCAAGCTGTTGGTGCTGGTGGAGGGAATCGAACCCACACGGCCTTGCGGCCACCGGATTTTGAAGCAGGCGTGTCATGATGAAAACGCTGGCATTTACCTCAT
>Ga0187846_10001436_pt1 | contig 13464 bp, 7 predicted proteins | sample TC_taG_FD_161473 | JGI IMG/M metagenome (GOLD analysis project Ga0187846, IMG submission 161473) | Biofilm microbial communities from the roof of an iron ore cave, State of Minas Gerais, Brazil - TC_06 Biofilm (v2) | ecosystem: Environmental > Terrestrial > Deep subsurface > Cave > Wall biofilm ...
GGGCGCACTATTCGGGCTGCTTCTGCGACCGGCAGCGTTCTGCGGAATGCTGCTCAACCTGGTATTTTTTCTTTCAGCCACCTGGCGCGTTTACCCATATTTTTACGGCTCCGACATCGTCTTCATCTTCTGCTGGATCACCCTGCTGATCGCCGGGCCACGCGGCAGCATACTACCTTCACTCGATACACTGCTGGCAGCGCGCCTGCTCACATTTCTATCGACCCCACAACGCGCCCGGGTCGCTCCTCTACTACATTTTGTCCTTGGAACTGGAGAAACGTTCCACGATACACCGGGACCACTCGATAAATCGGGGGGCTACGACCCCAGGCAGAGTGCCTATAGTGCATCTCCAGCCGTAAATCCTCCCCTGGGCAAGCAAAAGCCTACAAACGCGCGCCGGAATTACCGGGCGCAGGCGACGTTTAAAAAACAGAGCAGGCGCAACTTCCTCTGGGGGGTCGTCACCGGCGGGGTAGGCACGTTGGGACTGGTGTGGCTGATCAGCCTCTTCCATACCTCTCCTCAAACTCCTGAAAGCCCTGCCAGTAGCACCCTTGCAACTGCTCCACAGGCAACGGACACGGCCAACACAGCAGCTACCCCGCAAACACCTGGAGTGATTGCCCAGGTGAGCCAGGTCCCGGCAAATAGCGCATCCAATTTTACTCTCCCGTCGAACGGCGATCCTGGGGTGCTGGTACACCTGGATAATGGAAAATTCGTCGCGTACGACGCTGCCTGTACCCACGCGGGCTGCCCGGTATCATACGATCCTGGCAGCAAACTCTTGCTCTGCCCCTGCCACGGAGCTGCTTTTGATCCCGCCAAAAACGCGACAGTCGTGCAGGGTCCGGCTCAAACTCCTCTTACCAGTGTTCCTATCAACGTGGATAACGCAAGCGGCACCATATCTCTGAGCGGTTGAACATTACCTATGCGGGGATGTATGAATATTTGTTGGCAATCAACCAGGCGGGAGCGGGCAACGTAGAGGCCGGTTCACCGCGTCCACCGCCGATGTATCGGCCTACATCCTCTTCCTCGTCGATGACTACCGCCGATACAACTTGTCCTGGCTCCAACGCATCAGATTATCGAGAAAATACTGGCGAATATCCTGCAAAACCGCCTCCGTACGAATAACCGAATCGTAATAGTCATCTTGCCAGGCAAACCACGGCTTCCCCTCCAAACGACGGATGCGGTAGGAGGTGGTCACCTTAAACACCCGTATAATCTCCCACAGGGCCGCTCTGGGGCCAGCAGCGTGTGTCGGATCCAGGTCGGTCAATTCAATAATGGCGCGCATATGCAGGAAGTGAGCCTTTTGTTCATCGAAGCATCTAGACTTGAATACAACTGGATAGTACAGGGAGTGAAGCTTTTTTAGAATCAGCGCAACTAAAGTAAGATATATTTGTTTGCACAAGTGGCCATCAACCACCTCCTGCAAACGCCTGGGCCGAATCGTGGTATCTTGCCTTGTCTCAGTTTAACTGCGTCGATTCCCCAAAAGTTTCACTCCCCGCGCATTGTACCATTTTCTCAGTTTACTTATGCCAATTGGGGAAAAAGCTTCACTCCCTGTAGTTCGATAGTTTGACTAACTTAAATTGTGCATCCGAAGCTTTGGCCTGAAACCCTGATTACATAATGCGGCTACAACGCGTTAAGATTGGCGAGCAAACTATCGATTCTCTCCTGATGTCCCATCTGGCGAGCTATAACTAGGCCTTCTTGAAAGTACCCTTTCGCACGAGCATAGTCGCCCTGTTCTCGAGCCAGCGTACCCAGGTTGGCAAGCAAGGTACAAATTCTCTCTCGGTGGCCCATGTCGCGGGCTATGGTCAGACCTTTCTGGAAGTACTCTTTCGCACGAGCATAGTCTTTCCACTTACGTGCCAATATCCCAAGATTGGTTAGCAAGACACTGATATTCTCGCGGTACCCCATCTGATCGGCCAACGCCAGGCCTTCTTGCAGATACTTTTCAGCCTGTTCATAGTCTCCACGTTTGATCTCCAGTGCGCCAAGATTAGCGAACAGAGCACTGATTCTCTTACGGTGCCCTAACTGCCGAGCCAAAGCCAGACCCTCTCGCAAGTATTTTTCAGCCTGCTCATAGTCTCCGCGACTACCAACGACTGAGCCAAGACTCCCTAGCAAGTAGTTGATATTTCTGCGCTGTCCTATCAGAGGGGCCATGCCCAGATTTTCTTGGAAGCTCTCTTCGGCCCACTCATAGTCTTCGTTTTCACCCTTCATAGTCAAAAGTAGCGTAGACAAGTTATGCACAACTATGATTGAAAGAGGATGGTCAACACCTAAAGCTTTGGTAAAGATTTCAGAAGCTTGCTTAAATGCAGTCATAGCCTCTGCAAACTTGCCCAGATCACTCATCACTCCTCCAAGATTGGTGATATCAGTAGCGACTTTGGGATCATCAGGTCCAAAATTCGCTTTGTCAATTGCCAATGCTTGCTCAAAAGCAGCCCTGGCTCCAGCAAGGTCACCAAGGTTTTTAAGTACTAACCCCAGATTCCCCCGAATTGTGGCGACTCTAGGATCATTCAAGCCATATCTAGTTTCAGCGATGCTCAATGCACGTACATAATATTCCTGTGCGTTGGCCCACTCTCCCAAATCAGCGAGAATGCTGCCAAGATTGTTCAAATCTCGCGCAATTATAGAGTGAAAGTTCCCATAGACTGAAATATCTACTGCCAGAGCTTGTTCGAATTCTCGCCGAGCCTTCTCAAGATCTCCAAGTTCTTGGTGTAAACCACCAATCCGATTGCGCGTTGATGCTACAAGTGGATGTTTAGTCCCAAATGTAGTAAGGGCAACTGCTAATGCCTTCTCGTAGTGATCAAGGGCTTTTTGCAGATCACCAGTGTCTCTAAGGGCATCTCCTTCTTCTAGTTCAGTGAATAACTGATGGGTGGCTTCTTCCCCGAAAATTGCCGCTAAGATCTTGCTGATCCCCTGACGGTTTTTTATACCTGTTGTGAAGTCAACAAACGCTTCTCCTGCAAGAGTCGGCGGTATGTTGCTCGCATCAGCTCCAGGAAGCAGTATCGGAATTGACACAGGGGATGGATTGCCTTGCCGTGCCGACAATAGCGTCCTCAGCATTTGATCATCCAGCTTGCCGCTCCGTCTGCGTCCAACGCAAACGCCAATGGCTCTTGATTGCTCAATTGCTTCCTCTAGTGAGCTAGTCTCATCTTGACCCGGAACAAGTTCCCATTGGCCAAACCAGACACGAATACCGGCATCACTCAATTCCGAGGCTAGAAGTTGAACAAATTCAGCATCAGTGCGACTATAGTCGAGGAATAAATCATTTTTATATTCTTTCATTCTTGTTGTCCCTCACTCTCGTCAAAGTCAAGCCAGAATTTCTTCAGTACCGTTCGCTGAAATTCAACCGCTATACTCGGATCAACCCAATTTTCTTGCCTAAATCGATGTAATTCCCGCAGTTTAGCTTCAACATCGGCGCTTGTTCTCATACTAAGTATTTCTTTCGGAGGCCATTTTCCTGGCGGTTCACCTCTCACACCCGACACCAATACGTGAAACGCATACGCAGTATCCGAACTCCGAAAGTCTACCCAGATATTCAGTTCAAGGAAATCATCGACATTGACATCCTTTGCACCAGGTAAAAGTATGGCGAAAACTCTAAAGGAGGGATTTTTCACTTGTCGATTGAGTGCTCTTTGAATTTCTTGTCTGAACCAGCCAAGTGGCGTATGTTCACCAATACAGACTGCGCAACAGTGGGCTTGATCTATACCGCGTGCCTTCCCTTGAATAAAAGACTGCCCTGGTATCAACATCCACTTATCCAGCCAAACGCGAAAACCATATTCATCTACAAGGCGTACCGCAAGGTTTTTCTCTACCCATTCAGCATCCGTATGTGAATGACTCAGAAATACATCAAACTGCTTACTTTCTGCTCCTTTTTTCGCCTCTGCATTTTTTTCCTGACGAAGGGGAATAGCATGGCCAGGCTGACCACTACCAGGGCGACTGGCTGACCGTTCATCGGAGCTAGGCGCCTCAATTTTAGGCTGCCCTGGCTTTTGATCATGTTCAGGTTCCTCTTGGCGACGTTTCAAGTCACGGAGCCGGTCTCGCAGCATATCATATCTATGGGAGATAGAAGCGTCATTGGGATCGAGAAATCGAGCGAAATTATAGGCCTCCAGTGCTTCATCGTAGCGTTCCAGTTTGTAGAGCACAGCTCCTTTATCACTCCAGATGCGTGCATTTCTAGGGGTGATAGTCAAGGCCTTGTTGTAGGCCTCCAATGCCTCATTGTAACGCTCCACCTGATAAAGCACATTGCCCCTATTGCTCCATATAGACGCCTTGTTGGGGGTAATAGCCAGGATTTGCTCGTAGGCGGCCAGGACTTCATCATAGCGCTTCAGTTTGTAGAGCTTGTTGCTTTTGGCAAGCCATATACTTGCGTCGTCGGGAGTGATTGCCAAGGCACGGCTGTAGGCTTCTAGCGCCTCACGGTAGCGCTTTTGTCTATAAAGCACCTCCCCTTTTGCTGCCCAGGTAGAAGCATCATCGGGAGTAATGGCCAAAGCAGAGTCATAGGCATCTAATGCCTCGTGATGGCGTTTCAAAGCATAGAGCACGTTGCCTTTGGAGGCCCAGATGACAGGGTTGTTGGGATTGATGGCTAAAGCATGGTTGTAGGCAACCAGCGCCTCATCAAAGCGCTTCGAAGAGTAAAATATCTTACCCTTGGAGATCCAAACGAAAACACTCTTGGGATCGATAGTTAAGGCGCGTTCGTAGGCTTCTAAAGCTTCCTTATAGCGTTTGAGCTTTCGTAGGGCATTGCCTTTGTTACTGTGAGCGCGTGCATCACGAGGGTCCATTTGAATGACCTTATCATAGACTGTTAGCGCTTCTTCATATCGTCTGGCTCTGTAGTAGGTGTCGCCCTCTTTCAATTCTTGTTCTTTGGCCTGATCAGCAGCTAGAGTTGAACCCATATTGGTGGGTGGAAACGAAGATACAGAAGACCCAGGGGCAATAACGGATAGTGCATCTACATCAGTCCCTGGACTTATAACACTAGGCGCAAGGAGACTTCCCATCAGAGATTCAGGCCCACTCCCTCGATTCGCAGCTGCACTATCATTGGTAGCTGGCCCAAAAGCAGGCAGCGTGGCATCGCCACCTATTATAGGCTGTGCCTGCTGATATGAGGGAGTTGCTGGAAGTAGGCGATTGCCACAATTCAGGCAAAAATTATCTCCTGGTTGTGTTTCGGCATCACAATAGGGACACTTATCTATTGATGGAGCCACTAGTAGCGTTTGCTCCTCTGGCGAAACCGACACAGTTGGAAGGTCACTCAGCGAACTATCGAGGAGTGGGGCGACTGGCAATGTTTGTTCCTTTGAAGGAACAGGAGATATAAACGGTATAGTGGGTGGTAGTGATGAAGGGCCTTCGGGCTTAGTAGTAAAGAACGGGCCTGTGTACCAGGCAGTTGGCGATTGCGCCACAAAAGTGGTCTGTGCAAACTCGCTGGCCTGCTCTAAAGCATTAGCAAAGGCCTGCACAGTGGCAAAGCGCTGGTGTGGGTCCTTGGCCAGTGCTGTCTGCACTACCCGTTCAATTCCAGGAGAGATCGATGGGACCTTCTCACGTAAGGGAGGCGGAGGAACAGAGAGATGTTGACCCATCAGCTCCGTGAACGATCCATGAAATGGACGTTCTCCACATAACCATTCGTAGAGGACGATTCCTAATGCATACTGGTCACTCGCTTGGCGAGGTTGACCCGTGATCTGCTCAGGTGCCACGTAGCTAACGGTTCCAATAAATTCATACGAGGCCTGAGAGTGTGTAGTATGGGCCACAACTGCAATGCCAAAATCACTAAGCAGGATCTCGTTGTTACGACCCACTAGCATATTCTCTGGTTTGACATCCCGGTGAATTAGCTTCTGGTCGTGGATATACTGTAAAGCAGATGCGACCTGTTTGACATAGGAGACAATGGTTGTCAGAGGGAGTAGAACACCTTTAGGGTGAAGTTTACGTAACGTACCATTGGAAGCATAGTCCATAACTAGAAACGGAACGTTATTCTCTACGCCAAAGTCGAAGACTCGTATTATACCAGGATGCACTAGACTCGCAATAGTACGTGCTTCGGTGCGAAAATTCTCTATGTCATCACTCGCCAAATGGGTATGCAGTACTTTAATGGCAACCTCCGTGTTTAGGTGAATATGTTCACCCAAATAAACGTCCGAAAAGCCGCCCTGTCCTAGCAAGCGGATCAGATGATAGTTACCCAGTTGTTGGCCTACACGATCTGCCATAGCCGAACTCCTTCTTGGGAGTCTCCACTCAGATACTCTGTAAAAGAGTAAATCACATGCGCTTGAGTAGGGTATTTCTTACTTGCGCGGCCATCTCCCAGGTGGAATACCTTTCACGCCACAAACTAACACATGAAATGCATAATCCTGGTCAGAACTACGAAAATCTACCCACGAATTCAATTCAAGAAAATCATCCACACTGACCCTTTTTGCATTGGGTAGAAGCACCGGGATTACCCTAAACGATGGGACTTTCGTCTGTCGGTCAAGTGCTCTCTCAATTTCTCGTTTGAACCAACCTACAGGTGTATACTCGCCAATACAGACGGCACAACAACCCGCCTGGTCTATGCCGCGAGCCATTGCTTGTTGCCATGGCTGACCTGGTACCAGCACCCACTTGTCTAGCCAGATATGAAAGCCCTGTTCATCGTCAAGACGCTTCGCAAGATTTTCCACCCATTCAGCATCCGTATGCGAGTAACTCAGAAATATATCGAAGTATTCAGCAGGCGTTGCATGTGTAGTCAGCTGGGTATCTGGTCGGATTGTCGTTTGAGGACGCTCATCAGTTGGAAGTGTTACCTCTTTTCGCCCTGCAAGAGGCTTGTCAGGGATATTCTGTGTCTGATAAGCCGTGGGAAGGTTGGCTAAGAATTTTGCCGACAGTTTCTCAACAGCCTGTATGTTAGCTATAATCAGGTGCAGCCATATGGGACAGAGTCACCACTAGCCCATCTCGCATCTGTGTGATACACTACAAGCAAATTAGAACGTTCATTCCATGAGGTACTCACATATGAGTGAGGTCCGTTGGGAGTTTTACCCTTTAGTCGCCCAGTCTGAGACGGCACGAACATGGTTACAGATGCAGGCTCACCTACAGCTAGCACCGAAAACCATTGATGCCTACGGGCGCGGTCTCAACGACTTTCTGGCCTTCTGTGCGCGACACGATATTCTCTCTCACGCGATCACCCGAGAGCACGTCGCGCTCTATGTACAGGATTTAGCGACTCGTCCCCATCCCAAAGGGGCAAATATCCTCGCCATTGAGAGTGGGCGAGGGCTCTCTAATGCGACCATGCAGCAACGCCTTACGATCTTGCGCCTCTTTTGCGACCATCTGGTTGAGAATCAGCTTCGTTCAGACAATCCAGTGGGCCGAGGGCATTACGTGCCTGGCAACGGTTTTGGTGGTGCTCGTGACCGAGGCCTGCTTTCGCATTACCAGAAGTTGCCTTGGATCCCTGATGACGAAGCATGGCTCACCGTGTTACGCGTGCTGAAAGAGGAACCGCTCCGCAATCAGTTGATGCTGCTGTTGGCCTACGATGGTGCTTTGCGACGTGAAGAGTTGGTCACCGTCCAGATCGGTGATTTCGATTTCGCCTACCGTCAGATCCGCATTCGGGCAGAACATGCCAAGAATGGACGCGAGCGCGTGGTGGGTTACAGCACCGTCACCGGCCGGTTCCTTGACGCCTACCTGCAGCGAAGACGAGTCCTCTCCACCAAACGGGGACCACTGTTCCTGTCAGAGTCTCATCGGAACACCGCCGGACCACTTTCGCTGGTGATGTGGTCGAAGATCGTCGAGCGGATCGCACAGCGCGCTGGTCTTCCGCGATTTACCACCCATACGCCACGGCACCTGCGCCTGACCCATATGGCCCGCTCGAAGATGGAACTGCACCAGATCGCGACCTACGCAGGTCATCGCTCACTTGAAACAACCATGCAGTATATTCACCTCAGCGGGGTCGAGTTGACCGAGGCTGTCACCCGAAGCCTGGCCGGTTTTGAGAGTTGGCTCGATAACGTGCTGGGAGGGATGATGCCATGAACCAGCCAGTACTGCATCTTCCAGATCAAAGCACTGCCTGGCGCTGGCCGATCGACCTTGCCATGTATGACCGCACCCCCTTCCTCAGCGAGGCAGAGCGAAGCGAACTTGACCGTCGTTTGGGGCAAGGTATGCTCCAGATACGGGGGCCAAGCAAAGCGATCCTCCATCGACTGGTGCGTCCCCTGCACGATGTGCTCATACTCGTACGCCCCACTCCAAGTAACTACAACAAGACCATCCGCCTCATGCTCATCGAGATGCACCGTCGTGGCACCGCTTTCTGGGGATGGACACTGGAAGAGTGGTGTGAAAGTATCTGCCCAAGTAATGCCGCCTTTCTCGCGCGACATGGACGGGCGAACAGCCGGCACCACCATGATTCACGACCCTATCTTCCCTACCTGGCCTACCTGCTCTGTCCCCTCCCTACGCTTGACCCCCTGCTTGAACGAGTTGAGATTACGCCACTGGCAAGCAAAGTCTTTGGAGAAGAGCGGATTGGTGTGGCAGTACAGCGGCTGAGAAGCGTTCTGTCCAGTTGGGGCTACCAGCAAAAAGAGCGGTGCAGCTTCGACGCTTGTGTTGGGTACCTCCTCTTGCGGAACCGGAGTCCCCATCTTGAAGATCTTTCTACCGAACAGCTGGATGCCATCGATCAGACCTGCACCCTACCCTGTGTCCAGAGGACAATTTACCAGATATCACGAGCGCTCCATGCGCTTGGCGCGATCAACAGGCCGCTTCCAACTTCCAGAGGAGCCGCGACGCTAGCTATGAGCGGCACCGATGGAACGGTCTCGAATGCATGGCTATCCTGGTGCGATCGGTGGCGCAAGCAAGCTACGCAACGTCACAAAGAGAGCATCTACTATCCGTTGCTCAAGGTGGGACGCTGGCTCAAAGTACATCATCCAGAGGTGAGTGGCCCTGCCGATTTCACCTATGAGCTCGCGGCAGAGTTTGTGGCCGCGGTAAATGAAATGAACGTAGGAGAATGGTCGGATGCCTCACGTCGAATGCGCCTACCTGCTGACCGGATTGGACAACCCCTGCGACCAACTGCAAAGAACCGGCTCCTTGAGGCGATGCGGGTGTTCCTCCGTGATTGTCAGGAATGGAGGTGGATTCCCGTGCAACTCACTCCAGCGCGTGCCTTTCGCACACCGACCTCCATTCGCCACCTGATCGGACCCGACCCACGCGTGGTTGAGCGAGGCCTGTGGGCAAAGCTGCTGTGGGCAGCGATGAATCTTGAGGCGAATGATCTTCCCCTCCGGGGGAATGGGAACGAGCATCCTGTCTATCCTGTGGAGATGGTTCGGGCCATCGCAGTGGTGTGGTGCTTTGCCGCCTTGCGTTCTGACGAGATCGTCCGCCTGCGCGTGGGCTGCGTACGAGGGCCTCGCGAGGATGTGATGGTGCCGGAAACAGGAGATATCCTTCCGCGCGATGCGGTGTGCTTTCTGGACATTCCTGTCAACAAAACAAGTACCGCCTACACCAAACCGGTCCACCCACTTTTAGGCAAACGAATCAACGAGTGGGAACGCGTGCGACCAAAGGATCAACTCCGAGAACTGGACAGCAAAACCAGCGAGCCAGTCCAGTTCTTGTTCTCGTATCGTGGCATGCGTATCTCGAAGTCGTACATCAATGCTGTGCTGATCCCAGTGCTTTGCCGGAAGGCAAACATCCCCGCTCAGGACAGCCGCGGCACCATCACCAGCCATCGGGCCAGAGCAACGATCGCCTCGATGCTTTACAACGCGAAAGAGCCGCTAGACATCTTTCAGCTGAAAGAGTATCTTGGACACAAGCAGCTCACCTCAACACAAAGCTACCTGAAAGTCGATCCTACCAAACTTGCCAGCCAGGTGGCAAAAGCGGGCTACCTGGAGCAGAACCTGGCCACAATTGAAGTGCTGCTGGACCAGAACGCGGTGATGAGCGGTGCCGCAGCTCGTGGAGAGCCATGGAAGTATTACGATCTTGGCCACGGCTTTTGTGCGAACCCATTTTGGGCAGAGTGTGCTCATCGGATGGCCTGTGCTCGATGTCCCTACTATCGCCCTAAGCAATCACTGCTAGACCAACTCGTTGAGGGCAAGGCCAACCTGGTGCGTATGCTGGAGTTTGTTCGCCTAACTGAGGAGGAAAAGCTCCTGGTCACTGAAGGGATTGAACTTCATCAGGAGCTGATTGAGCGCCTCGCCGATGTCCCGACTCCAGCCGGGCCGACCCCGCGGGAGTTGGAGGTCCAGCGTCAAGGCCCCACGAAGATCATCCCACTCAAAACTGTGCAGCGGCGTGAGAAAAAGAGTCAAACGAGCTTGACAGTTGATGACACATAATTCGCAAGACCAAAGATGACGATGGGGGATCTATGTCCGAACTGTATGATCAAGCGGCTCAGGTCAATCGGCAAACGTGGGATTCCATTCGTCGTCAGCGAGATGGGGGATTAATCCAGACTCATCACGATGTGGCGGCGCAGCTTCTCGCAGGCAACACTTGCCTCTCGCCAGAACAACGGATGCTCGCAGGAGACGTGCCGGGGAAACGATTGCTCGATCTGGGATGTGGCGACGGGTGCGAATTGCTCGAATGGGCACGCGCTGGGGCAAAGGCCGTGGGAGTAGACAATTCCCCCCTCCAAATCGCTGCGGCCACACGTGCTGCCGAGCGGCTTGGGATCGCGTGCAAACTGGTCGTCGCTGATATTCTACATCTGCCAGAAGACCTGCTCCAAGGGGACTTCGATGTGGTGTTCTCTTCCTGGGTCACCGCTTGGATTGGCGATGTGAGCCGATGGATGGAACTGGTCTCTCTGGCGCTCAAGCCTGGCGGCGTTTTTCTGCTGAGTGGAGGGCATCCTGTGACAGCGTTTGTGAGCGACCTGCAGGAGGCACCCCCCCTACGGTACAGCTACTTTGCAGAGGGTCCCTTTCGGGAAGAAGGGGGAGTGTCTCGTGAATGGAATCCAGCAGGTGATCCCCAGCCGACTATTGAGTGGAGGCCGACGCTGAGCCGTCTGGTGACCTCAGTCGCACAAGCTGGTCTACGGATCTCCCATTTGATCGAAGCCGGTGATGCCCAGGCGAAATTCCATCTTGCTGGCTATCCAGCAGCATTTCATCTGCGGGCTACCAAAGAGGAATGATGAAGGGCTTGACTTTTGATGATACATAATTGTGGACACCTTGAACAATTTCTAGAAACGCTTCGTCACGATTTTGCCACATGGTCACAGGCTTACCACTCACAGGCAAGGGCTGAAGCCCACCGAACCGCGCCCTCTTCCACTCAACCGGACTGAGGATAATAGGAATGACGCGAGCTTCTCCAGCGTCTTGTTTGTCCATGGCTTGCATCATCTCTCTATCATAGCAAGCAGAGGAAGCTATGAAAGACGCACTGACGAGTAACAGGATGATTTGAGCATTGTTCAGGTGTCTATCGATTTCACGCTCCAGTTCTTCTCCAGCAACGAGCTTGCCTTTATGCCAGATAGTGATAAGACCCTCACGCTCCAAACTGGTGAGTTGCGATTCGAGTTTGTCACGTAGGTTTTCGTCTTCGTCTGTGTAGGAGATGAAGATCTCTGGCCTGACATACACGATGTTAGACTCCTCCGACCCGAGAGACAATGCCTCTCATCGTTTGATAGAACGCTGGCAAGCAGTGAACTCCATTGCACTTAAAGTCATATGTAGAATATTTATACTGCTAAGTATAGTACAGACCCGTATCGTTGACAATAAGAATATTGGAGGATTGGAAGCTATTCCTCCCAACTATAAGCGGCCCGTAACAGCCTGAGTTGCTTGGAGTACGAAAGGCTCTTCCGCATCAAGCGTCCATTCATTTGGCGTGAGGTGAGATGCGAGCATTCCACATAGGCGGTGTGGTTGCCTAACAGGGCGCTCATCTCTATCGGGTCACCATAGACAATGTGTGTGGACCGCGATGAGCCGACTGTCACAGCGCACTTTGACGTCTTGCAGATAGCGCCAGTCTGCACCAGGCTGCATCTCTCGTCGGAGGCTTTCCTTGCGATTACCTTTGCTTCCATGCTAAAATGGTGCAACCTACAGATCAGCATGTGCTCTGAGCAGTCCTCCGGCAGGAAAAAAACCTTTGAGAAGAGAGGGTGCGATGGCCCATTCAGTTAAAGAAGCGGACGACCGTTTAGAAACGAAACTTGATGGTGCTCGTTTGACCCGGCGGCGCAGGGCCCTGGTCCCCCCGGCTGTAATACTGGCCTTCTGGCGGCTGCGCCAGGCGTGGGGCTTGCTCATCATGACAGCCATTGGTATGATTGCCGCCGTGACGCTCGTTTGTGCCGTGCCGCTCTACTCGCAAATCGCTGCGACCGCGGGCCTGCGTGGTATCCTCAGCACGCCTCCATCTAACGCGGACATCGTCGTTCGCAGCGACTCCAGGCGCATCTCCCCTTCTTTCATCGCCCAGGTTACACAACATCTCGATCGAGAATTTCACAAGAATCTCGGCCCATATCTCGGCACAGAACAATTTAGCATAGACACACAGCCGTTCCAATTGCTGGCAAGCGCACCTGGACCACACGGCAGCACAATACTACGCCCGGCACACGAACTAATCCAGCTCACTGGCGACTCAATGGACCAGGCTATGTCTCACCTTAAGCTTCTCCAGGGGCGACTGCCACAAGAGAGCAGCACTGACATCGAGATTGCAGTCTCAGCGCAGACCGCTTCCTTGCTGCAACTGACGTATCAGGTAGGCCTGGGGTCTATACTGAACATGAGGGTGCTCCTCATCGACGAGCAAACCGGCGTTTCAACAACGCGCGACCTGGCGCTGCATATCGTCGGCATCTTCAATCTTTTAAGCCAGGACGACCCATTCTGGCAAGGAAACGACTTTTTAAGCCAGGCTCCGGATAATGGGCCTACCATGTACAAAGCGCTCGTCCCTACCCAAACTATCCTCCCGGCGCTCGCACGAACATTTAACGCCACGTCGATAGCGACATCTTTTTACTCAGCGTCTAGCTTAACCTGGGATTATCGCCTCGATCCCCCGCGCATCAGCGTGGATAACCTGGATACCATCATCAACAACGTCCAGGTGGTACAGGTTGATAATTCAAACGACACCGAACTCGAGCAATACCCATTCCTGACACAAACACTGACATACCTGCCAGCCAGCGCTTTGCAGCTCTACCGCAGCCGCATCACTGTAGCCCGGATC
>Ga0187846_10001437_pt1 | contig 13463 bp, 8 predicted proteins | sample TC_taG_FD_161473 | JGI IMG/M metagenome (GOLD analysis project Ga0187846, IMG submission 161473) | Biofilm microbial communities from the roof of an iron ore cave, State of Minas Gerais, Brazil - TC_06 Biofilm (v2) | ecosystem: Environmental > Terrestrial > Deep subsurface > Cave > Wall biofilm ...
CTCCTTCCTTCCACTCCTGCCTGATTTGGACGTCAGTAATGGTAGCCAGGACGCGTGCTCCAGTTCGCATGGGCCATGACCCATCATCGCTTGCGTTTCTCACCTTCCGCATTATGGTCAGGGCAAGAGAAGCAAAGAACAGCAGACCCACGAGAGCGCTAATCCCTGTCAGCAAAGGCGACATGGCCCTTCTCCTTTACACCTTATTGGTCAAATGAATGGCGGAAATGCTCTCAGTACGTGACGACCTTGTCTAGTGGTAGTCTACTCAACCTGGGATGCGACAACATCGGGCGTTCGCCCTATTTTGCTGTCTCATGTTTTTGATGGCGACCCCTTAAGCTCTCTGCATGAGGCGAGGAACTCGGTGGAGAACTCCTGCCGAGTTTTTTCGGTACATGCGATATACTTGAGGATACTAGGGGAGAGCGAAGTGCAACCTGTGCCGGGAAAACTTAGTGGAGTGGTCGCTTCAGGCGGTGCAGAAGGGAGTCCATGCGATGGCAATAGCACACGATCCCGAGGAAGCCGAGACCCGGGTGATCCATGACCTGATTGACTTCTCCAGTACAGACGTGCTGGAAGTGGGCTGTGGTAATGGTCGCTTGACCTGGCGTTACGCCGACCGCACGCGTGCGGTGCTGGCCCTCGATCCCGACGCAGACGCGATCGAGCAGGCGCGCGCCAGCCTGCCAGAGCCGTTGCGTCACACGGTCACCTTCCAGGTGGCCGACATTACGAGCGTGGAGGTGCCTCCTGCGGCGTTTGATGTAGTCGTGTGCTCGTACTCCTTGTGATGCATTGCGCCTGAAGGCGTCGTGAACGCCTTGCGCCGCATCTGGGCCGCGCTGCGCCCCGGTGGTCTGCTGCTCAACCTGCTCCCGGACACCAGCCATCGGGCAGTTGAGGTGAGTGTCGGCGGTGCGATCCTACGGCTAGGCCACCTCGATGCCACGCCGCGAGACATCCAGGATGTCCACGTCACGTTCGCTGCCCTGCAGGCAGCTCTGGACGCCCGGCTGTTTGTCCTGGAGCGCGAGACCCGCTTCATGTTCGTCGACCACTTCGACACAGTTGAAAGCTGGTTGACATACGTGGCGGAACATGAGCAGGGAGTGAGCATCCAGGCCTCGCTGCTGGCACGCGCCCGCGAGCTGCTGCCGCCCTTGACAGCGGGTGAAGTGCGCATCTCCTGCGAGTTCTATGCGGCACGGCTCTGGAGGCCGTGAACCCGCAAGCCGTCGACCTCGACCCTTTTCAAGTTGGTGTTGTACTTAGCGGAAACAGTCTCACCCCACGTCAGCAAGCAGGTCGTGCTCCATGGCAAACAGGGTCGCCGCGGCACGCGTGGAGACAGCAATCTTGGTGTAGATGTGCTGGATATGGTGATCGACGGTCTTCTGGGAGATGGTGAGCAGCCCGCCGATCTGCTTCTTGGTGTGTCCGCGTGCCAGCAGGCGCAGCACCTCCACCTCGCGCTCGCTGAGCCCGGCCACCAGAGTGCGGCGGGTCGAGCGCACACGGTGCCCGGCGGCGGCCAGCACCCCGCTCACAGCTTCACTGTCGAGGCGACCTGCCCGCACCTCGCCTCGCAGCTCCTCGGCAGCCGCCTCAGGAGTGCGCGCTTCCCGGTGGGGTCGTGGCTCGAGCATGGCGTGGTAGACATCGGCAGCGGCCAGGATTCTGGCGGCGGGCGAGAGCAGGCTGGCGGGCACGCCGCGATGGTAGCCCGAGCCATCGAGCCGCTCGTGGTGGAATGAGGCCAGGGCGCCTAAGCGAGCGAGCGCCGGGGGTCGCGCCAGCACGCGCTCGGTATAGTAGGGGTGCATGCGCACGCGCTCCCACTCCCGCTCGGAAAGTGGCCCCGGCTTCACCCAGATGCTGGTTGACACGCCCACGCGCCCGACATCATGGAGCAGCCCTGCCCGTCGGATGGTCACCACATCGGCCTCTGGCAGCCCACAGCGGCGTGCCGCCTCGGCGGCGAGTTCAGCCACACCTCGGGAATGACCAAGCGTATAGGGCGACTTCAGATCGGCGAAGTCAGCAATGGCCACACAGGCCGCGTCGAACTGCGTCTCTGAGAGGGAGGGACGCGCTCCCGGCTCCAGCGCGAGCACCGTCTCCCAGCAGGGCTCTTCCTCCAGCCCTGCCAGTAAGTGCGCTGCCTGCTGGCAGAAACACTCGACCATCCTGGGGTCGTAGGCCTTCCCCTTGCGTTCCCGTGCCATCGCGACTGCTGCCTCGACGCCGCTCAGGCGGTGAAAGATGATGGCATCTTGTGCCAGGGCCACGACGCGCATCGCCGTGGGGATGTGCTCCCCCCTGGACTCTCCGGGGATGCCTCGCCCATCCCAGCGCTCGAAGGACTGGAGGAGGGCATGCTGAATGGGCTCGTCGAAGCCTAAGCGGGCGGTGAGGCGGCTGGCCACCTGACAACTTCCGATGAAGCCTTCCACCATACGTGGCCAGGCCAGGAACCCCTGAGCGATCATCTGGGCAAGGTGCAGCGGTGAGGCCCCTTCATTGGCGTGCCGGATCTGGCGCACCATGAGGCCGAACACCTCGGACATGTGTCCATTGCGACGGGGTGCTCCCTCAGCGCGAAAGGCAAGCTCATCCCCCACGACAGCGGCCATGATATAGGCATCCGCACTGCAGCCGATATAGCGTAACAGGGCCTGGTAATAGGCTTCGCGCAGGTCGCTCTCGCTGAAGCCCAGCGTTTCTCCCAGGCGCACGGCCAGAACACACGAGCCGAGCGCAAACTCCATTGGCTGACCCACGCCCAGGTCAGAGGCCAGCGAGAGAGCAGCGATTAACTCCGCCAGCCGCAGGTCGGAGTGGCTTGACAGGTGCTTCTGCATGTGTACCCCCAACGGCGCAATCGCTGGGCAGAATGAGCGCCCTCAACTGTTGTGGGAGACAATCCCATGGACCCTTTTAAAGGTGAGTACGAAACCAGAAAAAAGACAGCTAGAATATATCATACCGCTTGTTAGAACTCAAGCGGGTTTTGTTTTTTTTGCATCTTGATAGGGGATCCGCCATTTGAAACAAAGACATCTCGCCACCTGTAGAAATTGACAGTTTTCACCCAGCAAATTTACCTGCCTGGAAAACTGGTAGTAAGGATAACGTATAGTATCGTATTTTAATGTATACTTTGAGCAAGCCCAAGAGTTATACTTTCTGGTAAAAACCTATGTTAGCCTGCAACAAAGTAGAAATGTGGGGGCGATCCTTGCAATCGCCCTGCTAACCAAGCCTGATTTAACTACCATGAAACAACGCATCTTTTTCTCCCCGGGAGGCCCGGGATCACGGGCAGAAGAGAAGTTCAGTATAAAGAAAGTTCCAGGCGCCCTCGCCAGTTTACCACGTGTATTGCGCCTGGTGTGGTCGACCAGTTCGAGACTGACCACGATGCTAGGACTCTTGAGCCTCCTACAGGGTTTCACTCCCGCCATCAGCGTCACCATAACTGCCCTGGTAATCGACAGTGTCGTGAAAGCAATTCGCGAACACAATACGGCTCCTATCTGGTTGCCTATCGGTTTGCAATTAGGGATCACCCTTCTATCCAGCCTGCTCAGTACGCTCAGCAATACCGTGCAGCAACTTTTGCAGGAGCAGGTGTCAAACCGCGTTCAACTGGATATCCTCAAGAAAGCCAACACGCTGGACCTGAGCTTTTTTGAGAATCCCGAGTCCTATGATAAGATGCGCCAGGCTGCCAATCAGTCCACCTATCAACCTGTCTCGATGATCTCGCAGACCTTCGACCTGGGTCGTACCCTGGTAACCCTGTTTTCAATGATCTTCCTGCTGCTGCACCTGGCGTGGTGGCTGGCTCTCGTTGCGCTGATCGTGCCTATTCCGGCCTTCTTCTCCAGCACCCGCTATGGCTGGCGAGGCTATCAACTGATGCGCCGTCAATCGCCGGAGCGCCGTATCATGGCCTACTTCGTTTCTTTGATGACAACTGATACCTACAACAAAGAGGTAAAACTCTTCAATCTGGGCAGCTTTTTCATCAACAAATTTTGGGATCTTGCTACTAAACTCTATCAGCAGGACAAAAAATTGTTAATACGCCGTTATCTCACCAACTTTGGCTGGACGGGCCTGACAGGTATCGCAAACAGTGCCATCTACCTCTATGTCGCACTGCAAGCCGTAGCGGGTCGTATCACTCTGGGTGGGCTGACATTGTACACCCAGGCGGCAGTGCAAGTAGGTCAAAGCTTCCAGGGCTTGTTGGGTGGCATCTCCAATACCTACGAGAATACGTTGTATGTGAACACCCTTTTCGAGTTCCTCGAATACCAACCCAGAATTGTGTCGCCGCCGCACCCACAGCCGGTAGCTCTTCCCCTTGAAATCAAAGGACCCGATATAGAGTTTCGCAACGTCAGTTTCACCTACCCAGGAAAGGACCCTGAGACGCAGGCGGCCCTGAGAAATGTCAGTTTCACCATGCAGGCGGGTGAAGCCATTGCTCTGGTTGGACGTAACGGCGCGGGAAAGACGACCGTGGTAAAGCTGTTGACGCGCCTGTATGACCCCGACGAAGGTGAAATCTTGATCGGTGGGCGTAACATCAAGGAGTATGACCTGAAAGAATTGCGCGAACAGGTTGGCGTGATCTTCCAGGATTATGTGAACTACTATATGACCGCGCGCGAGAATATCGGTGTAGGACGCGTAGACAAGATCGAGCACGAGGAACTGGTTATCAGTGCCGCGCGCAAGAGCGGAGCAGACGCGGTAATTGAGCGACTCCCCCACGGTTATGAGACGATGCTTGGGCGCTGGTTTAAGGATCTCAAGGATAGCACACAGTTGAGCGGCGGTGAGTGGCAGAAGATCGCCCTGGCGCGAGCCTTTATGCGCGATGCCTCTATTCTCGTGCTGGACGAGCCGACCAGTTCACTTGATGCCCAGGCCGAGTACGAGGTGTTCACGCATTTTCGCGCCCTGACCGAGGGGAAGACTGCTGTTTTTATCAGCCACCGCTTCAGTACCGTGCGCCTGGCCGACCGCATTCTTGTTCTCGAGAATGGCGCCCTCATAGAAAACGGTTCACACCAGGAACTCATCGCCCTCGGTGGTCGCTACGCGGAATTGTTCAATCTCCAGGCGGAAGCGTATCGCTAATCGCCCCTCTTTAACAAACGAAATCGGAAAGGTTTTGTCATGCTGAGCAAAGCGAAGCATCTCTACGCCCATTGTGAGAGGCCCTTCGCTTCGCTCAGGGTGACATACCCGTATGGCCGGTTTTGGTTGTTAAAATTCATTATCGCGCCAAGGGGTGGGGCACCCCCCATAGTAATTGGTTAATCCCCATCATGGTTCCTACGAACCCATGACAACTAGCGTCACGCTGATGGTCTGCGGGCTGCTCTGCAAAGCGTTCCCATTGCTATCGTTGGCTGATAGCGTAATCTGCTCGCTATAGGTGCCAGGCGCCAGGTTTGCAGGGTTGACACTCACACTTACCGTGCTGCCGGTACCGCTGTTCGTACCCGTCGTGGAGGAGAGCGCGAGCCAGGCATTACTGCCTGTATCACCCACAGCCTTCCACGAGACCGGGAAGGCGCAGTCTCCTTTCTCGCTGAAGGTCAAATTCTGTGCTGGCGGTGCCGCTTGTCCCTGTGCCACCGTAAAAGAAAGCGCAGTTGGTGACGAGACTTGCAGCACGCAGGGTTCCGAAACGGTCAGCGTGACGGAGAATGTCTGCGGGCTTGCCTGTATCTGCGTGCTGGAATTATCAGTAGCAGTTACTGAGACTTGCGCAGTATAGGTACCGGGTCCCATGCCCGCGAGCGAGGGAGCAACCTGGATAGTTACCTGCTGCCCTCCAGCCGTAATTGAGCCCGAGGAGAGTGCCAGGTTCAACCACGAAACAGAATTGCTGGTGCTTGTATGCATACCGAGTGGCCATGAGCAGTTACCCGAGGCAGTGATTGTCACCGGCTGCGGCCCTGGATCAGAGCTGCCCAAAACCGCGTTGAATGCCAGTGCGCCCGACGAGGGCTGTGCCAGTATGCATGGAGGCTGCACGAGGAGATTGACCATGATCGTCTGCGGGCTTCCTGCTGCAGCCACGCCGTGAGCATCCGTTCCGATAAGCGTGATTTGCCCCATATAGGTGCCAGGTGTCAATTGCGATGTATCGATGTTGATTGTGACCTGGCCGGTTTTTCCAGCGGTGACGACTCCTCCCGATGGTGCTGCGCCAAGCCAGGCCGACCCCAGCATGTTTACAGTCGTATGCCAGTACAGCGAGCCACCTCCGTTGTTGGTAATAGTCACTACCTGGCCGGGAGGATTCTCCTGATCTTGCGTGTTGCTGAAGTTAAGACTGGACTCTGAAATACCCAGTATGGGCGCGGTACGAGCAGGGGAACTCTGGATAACCAGTTGCACAGTGATAATCTGCGTATTGTGACCGGCTGAGAATACGATTGCGCTGGTATAAGTGCCAGGGACAAGGTTTTCTGTATTCACTCCTACTGCCATGACGGCACTGCTCGCTCCATTCAACTGTCCCCTGGCGGGTGTAAGCGCGAGCCACCTGGCCTCCGGTGCGGCGTGCCAGCTAATCTTTCCGCTGCAACTGGCAGTGGCGCTCAGGCCTAAGGCTTGATTCGGTGGATTCGCCTGGCCGGAAACAGCAGTAAAGGATAGATTCCCCACGCTCGTCGCCAGACCACAGCGCCGCAAAACAGTAACGGAGACGCCTACCTCTTGTGGACTGTCGAGCGCTCCATGCCTGGCAGTGAATATGAGCACGCCGGAATAGACGCCTGGCAACAAATCTTCACTATCTACGCTAATAGCCATAGAGCTGGTCGAGCCTGGAGCGATAACCCCCGAGCGCTGACTTGCGCTTAACCAGTTTGCCTTTGCTCCTGGTGTAGGGAAGAACGAACCCGAGTTGCTCAAGGTGTTGCTGCTAAGCGACCAATCTAGTGTCTGCGAACCGGGGTTGTTGATTGTTACAGGCTGGCTTGCCGGGGCAGGCTCGCCATCGGTAGCTACGAATGAAAGTAGAGCTGGCGAAACCACGACTATTGGCCCGGCATTGGTGGGCAGGGCGCGAACGGTCATCTCAACGTTCACAAGCTCTGGAGCGCCAATGTTGGATAAGATGCTGAGCTTCCCCTTGTAGTCGCCTGGTTTCAGGTTCTTGCGCTCTACAGCAACTAAGATGGCCTGGCTGCCGCTAAAGGTGCCCATGGAAGGAGAGACCATCAACCACGGTGTACTGCTGCTGGCCGTCCATGAGATGGTGCTGCCGCCAGAGTTGTGCAAAACCAGCGTCTGGACGGTGTTTGTACCCTGTATATCTGCTCCCATATCCAGAAAAGTGTTGTCAATGAGCAGGTGCGTTGGACGAGTCGGACCTGCGCCGATAATCTGCAAGGTCGCGCTGGCGGTGTAGCGCGTTGTGACATCCTCAGCCCCGATGGTATGGAACCCTGGACCCCAACTGTCATCTATCAGGATTGGTACGCTGGCAGTTCCGTTGGTGTCGACCTGGAGCAGTGGTGAAGTGGAGCTGGTCTGCACCGCTTCCTCTATATCATGAGTCAAAAGTACACGCGTCAGTGGCGCGAAGTTAGCGATGTACAGCATCACGGCCTGGCCAATACTCGCTCTGTTTGGGGAGATGGTCAAAGTAGGTAAGCCAGTCGGCGCGAGTGCGCGAGGATGAGGCTGAACGAAGATGACAGAAATAAGTAAGACGTTTGCTATCATGACCAGCAGCGCTATGGCCGCCAGTATAGTGAAAAAGGTAGGCGAGTGAGGCACGAAAAGGTGGCGTGCCGGCAGGTTCTGCTTGCGAGCTCTGGTGTGCTGTAGATATTCTTTCTCAATACGCTCGGCCTCGGCTCTGCTGGGAAGATGGCGGCGTGCCAGCGGGTCTGTGTGATTAGCCCAGATATCTGTCTCGGCCTCGTCAATATCATCCAGCGTGGTCCACCGGTCGGCGTAGCTCCCCGATTTATCGCGGGAGCCCGATTTATCAAGGGACCGCTTGCGATCCAACGTTTTTTGATTAGCATCGCGTCCTCCCCCATTCTTTGTTATAGCTGGATGGGGAGTGCTCTCGCGCTGGATATCGGCGGAAACATCATAGACGGGGGCCAGCCTTGAAGGGCGCGGCAGCCGGCGCGTTGGTTGTTCTACTTCTGTAGCGGCCTGAGCTGCTACTGGAACCATACTCTCGCCCTGTTGAAGCCGGTAATTTAATAACAATTTACACTCGTCGCAGAAGACGGACGTTGCTATACAGGGCTTGCTACAACGCAAACATAGACTCATGTCCAACTCTTTTCACGCTCACAACGTACTGATTCTTTACCTACACAAGCTGATACCTTTGCAGAAAAGAACGTGAAAAGTGCAAGAATTGTCGCAGCAGGCGGGCTGATTACCGGTCAGCCCCGCGGATTTCAACATGGAGAAGCCGGGTAATAGCTTTGCCTACTTCTCGCCAGGTAGCACCGGGCTCGCCTCTCCGGCGATCATACACGACGCGGAAGGTATAACTACGTGTACCGCCGTTGACCTGTTTACCCTCATAGACATCGATCAGGCGTACAGTCACCAGGTCTTGGGACAAGACCAGCTCGATGTGTTCCTGTATCGTGGTTGCCTGGGTATCTGCGCGCGCCAGGATGGAGATGTCAAAACTACCCGCCTCGCGCCGGGGCGTGCTTGAGCGCTGCGTTTGCCTTAACGTGGGCACAGGCAAGTAGATCTCCGCGGCAAAGCTCACCCGCACAGGTTTGAGGTCATAGGCCTGGTGGTCGACTGCGCCTACGTAGCCGACCACATCCCCTGATTTATCCACCAGGCAGCAGCTCTTACCCGCTATAAAAGGAAATGGTATCGAACTTGAGGTATCCGTGAACACGTGTACCCCCAGCGCCTCTAGCATCGCTTCGGCTTCGGCTTTGATAGTATAAAAATCGGGCTGGAGCGCCGGATTGTGCCAGCTTGCCGCTCCGCTGCCAAGCATCAGTACCCACGCAGCCGCACGCCTTTCTCCAGGTCTCCCCTCGATGGAATGAAATGTCCGGCCAACCTCGAAGAGACGCCGCTGCGGCAGCAGGAAAGGCAAAAAGCGAGCGCTGCTTAGCAGATTTAGTACCAGGGAAGGGCGCAAGATGTCCAGGTCACTCGCGGGCGGATTCTCAGCCCGCACTACGTCGGACCTTTCTGCCACGCCTCCCACATGATCCACCAGGAACGCGTCCAGGATAGCTTCGTCGTAGCCCCAGGCGCAGAGTAGATTGCGCACTGCTTCTTCCTGCTCCCAGCCGCTACTGGAGATGTTTAAAGGAGCTTCCTCTCCGACCGCCCGAGCCGCGCCCTCCGCGTCGTAGCTCCCCGATTTATCGAGGGAGCGTTGGCGGTCGGAATTTCTAACAGGCAGACTTTCGAGGCGCTGCAGCGGGATGTGGCTGTAGCTGTCAATGCGCAGCACCTCCTCGATCAGGTCAGCCGGGTGTTCCACATCTGTGCGCCACCAGGGCGGGATAGCCGCTATCTTGTGACCTTGAACGATCTTCGCGTCGAAGCCTAAGGAAGCGAGGATATCCCTGGCTCGCTCGCTTGAAATGCGTACTCCGCTAATGCGCTCGATATCCTCTTGCTCGAGCACAATAGGCTCGCTGCTGCGCTGTGGTGTAGAGCCAGCCTGCCATAACGTAATCTCCCCGCTCGTCCCATGTTGCATGAGTAGAGCCAGGAAACGTTGGAGCGCTACTGAAACGAGCCCAGGCGCGAGGAGCTTGCTGCTGCGCTGGGACGCCTCGGTCATCACTCCATGCCTGCGGGCAGTCCGGCGCACCAGCGCGGGGCGGAAGTTGCCCGCCTCTACGATAATATCCCCACCTGTTGTTACAATTTTTGTTGCATCTCCGCCCATCACGCCTGCCAGTGACAGCGGACTCGCGCGATCCGCAATTACCAGGTCTTGCTCGTCCAGCGCGATTGTTTCACCGTTCAGAAGTTTTAATGACTCGCCCTGCCGTGCCAGCCTGCTGTGAGTGGACGCGACATCCACGGCGGAGGCAGCATAGACGTGGATCGGCTGCCCCAACTCGACCATGACATAATTTGAGAGATCGACAAACGGGTTCACGGGACCCTGACCATACTGTTCGAGCGCTGCCATTATCTCGCTCGGCAGGTGATCGAACCTGGCCCCTTTGATATGCAAGAAACAAATGTAGTCTGGCGTGTTATAGTCTGAATGCTGGATCTCACGTGGCAGATCGGCCAGCAGCGGCTCTCTAATGGGGGTAGAGAAGGCAGCGCCAACCTCGCGCGCTATGCCAAAGATGGACAGGCAGTCGGGCCGGTTCTGGCGTATCTCCAGAGAAATGACCCGCTGGCCGCCGGGCAATGTAGCGGAGCCATCCAGCATATGGCCGATCTCCGTCAACCGGGGCAGCAGTTCGCGCTCCGGTGGGAGATCCACATATTGCTCAAGCCAGGAGAGTGGTACTTTCATGCATTAGACCTCCGGTATATAGGACATGCGCGGGCCGTATAACTCGCGCACGTCCGCGATTCCTGCCGCGCTCATCACCAATCGATCCAGGCCCATACCGAAGGCGAACCCCGCGTACTCATTCCAATCGATACCCATCAAGCTGAGCACGTGAGGGTGTACCATGCCTGCTCCCAGGATTTCTATCCAGCCCTTCTGCTTGCAGATGGAGCAGCCTGACCCTCTGCAAAATTCGCATAGCAGATCGACTCCCAGGCCCGGCTCGACCTGGGGATAGTACTTGGCACGAAACCGGCTTTTGCAGTCAGCGCCGAACATGAATTTCAAGAATTCCGCCAGCACATAGTGGAGGTGGCTCATTTTTATATCGCGATCGATAGCCAACCCCTCGTACTGGAAAAACATGTAGTTATTGGTGGCATTGGTCGCTTCATTGCGATATGCCTTACCCGGAGCAACCATCCTGATCGGCGGCTTTTGGCGCTCCATGACACGTGTCTCCACCGCCGAGGTATGGCTGCGCAGCATGATATCCGGCTCCAGCAGGTAAATGGTGTCCTGCATCTCTCGCGCCGGGTGATCAGCCGGGATATTCAACGCGCCATAGTTGTAGTGGTCGGTCTCGATTTCTGGCCCCTCTACCACCTCGAAGCCCAGCGAGCGGAAAAAAGAGTTCATTTGCCGCAGCACAACTATAGTGGGATGGACACGACCCAGCCGCAGCGGCGGCACAGGCAGCGCCGGGTCGAACGCGCCGCCTTCCAGACGCTTTGCAGCTCCCTCCAGTTCCCGCAGCCTCTCCGTGACGAGTCGCTCCATCTCTGTCTTGACCTGGTTCAGTTCCTGGCCGACCCTGCGTTTCTCCGCTGGCTCCAGGGAACTCAACTCCTGGAACTGCTGCCGCACCCAGGCCTGTAGCTCGCGCCTCTTTTCACGTACCTGGTCAAGGCTCGTCAGCGCTTGCAGTTCAGCAGTAAATGTACTCGCGGTTTCAGTAAGCGTACTCACAATCCACCTCCTTGGTCTTCCCTTGCAGTGCGTGCCATCACTCGCGCAAAGTGCCGCCCACTGACTCGGCCACCCGCCGGATAATACGATTGCGTATCGAGACTACCTGCTCATCGCGCAAGTTCCCTTCCAGGCTTTCGTAGGTAAGTTTGTAGGCCATAGACTTTTGACCCGCCGGAACAGGCTGTCCCCGGTAGATGTCAAAGAGTTCCACCTTCTTGAGCAAGGAGCCACCAGCCTTGCGCATAGCCTCCTGCAAGCGGATTGCTGTAATTTCCTCCGCAACCACGAAGGCCAGGTCCTCCACTACCGGCGGGTAGTTACTTATCTTCTCCATTGGCCGCAGTTCCCAACTGGGCTTCATCAACGGCGCTATGCCTATATCGGCAACATAGACTCGCGCGTCTGTCGGCACGTCGAATTCTGCCTGTATCTGCGGGCGCAGTTCGCCCAGGATACCCTGGACCTCGCCCCGTATTTTCAGTTCGGCGCACGTTGGAGTGAAGATAGGGTTATTGCGCTGGGCAACGCATTCGTGTTCCTGGGCCTGCAGGCCGAGCCGGCTGAGCAGTGTTTCCACAATACCCTTTAGATCGAAGAAGTCAAAAGCTTCAGCCCCGGCCGGATCAGGATAGACGCTGCTCACGCGTCGCGGACCAACCAGCAAAATGCACAACCTTGAATCCTCGTAGGGTCGTACGCCATCGCCTAACTCTGGCAGGTAGACGCGTCCTATCTCGAAGACTGCCACGCGCTGGATATAACGGTAGTTATACTCCAGGTTTTCCAGGGCGCTTACCAGCATCGAACGGCGCATGACCCTGCGTTTGGCCGACAGCGGATTGACGAGAGTGACGAAGGGCATGATTTGCTCAGCGCTGCCTATTGGATCGCGCTTGATCTTGTCGTGATTTTCCGGTACCGTCAAAGAGTAGTTAATGGTCTCCTGTAAGCCGCAGCCTACAAGAATATCACGAATGCTCTCCTCGGTCTCCAGTGAAAGATTGCGATGCTGTGTTGGCAGTACATCATCCATCAGCGTTGTCTTGATATGTTCGTAGCCGATGATGCGGGCCACCTCCTCGGTGAGATCGGCAGGCACCTGGATATCCAGCCGGTGCCAGGGAGCTATACAGCGCAGCAATGGCTCACCGGCTTCTACATGCAAGCCGAAGACGGCATTCTCAATATCTGTAGGGGCGGGAGTGGAGTGGATGTAGAGTGGGGACCCTTGGGTCGCCCCTTCCAGTTTTTCGGCGGCTATATCTAGCCTTTGCAAACTGGCGGCAATTTCAGACAGCGCTACGTCCATCCCCAACTGGCGGCGCACTTCGCTTTCACTGGTGTAGACAATGCGCCGGGCCTGGGGTACAGGATAGTTGTCGAGCATGCCTGGCACGACCGTGCCACCCGCATAGTCCTGCATCAGCAGTGCCGCCCTTCGGGCAGCGATAGCATTGAGCGTGGCTGGCACGCCCTTTGTAAAACGCTGGCTTGCTTCGCTGTGCAACTTCAGCTTCTGCGATGTGCGCCGGTTGTTGATGCCATCGAACGTCGCCGACTCCAACAGGATATTGCGCGTCCCCGCGTGTACTTCTGTTTCCGCGCCACCCATCACGCCCGCGATGGCAATAGGACCGGCAGTATCGGTAATCATCAACATTGAATCGACGAGTTCGCGCTCGACCCCGTCCAGGGTAGTCATCTTCTCGCCAGGTTTAGCCCTGCGTACGATAATCGTTGGCGTGTTGTGTCCTGTTTTCTTACCACGCTCGACAAGTAAATCGTAATCGAATGCGTGTAGTGGCTGCCCCCATTCCAGCATCACGTAATTGGTAATGTCTACGACATTGCTGATGGGGCGCATGCCTGCCTTCGTGACCCGTTCCTGCATCCATTTAGGCGCCTCGCCAATCTGCAC
>Ga0187846_10001438_pt1 | contig 13452 bp, 10 predicted proteins | sample TC_taG_FD_161473 | JGI IMG/M metagenome (GOLD analysis project Ga0187846, IMG submission 161473) | Biofilm microbial communities from the roof of an iron ore cave, State of Minas Gerais, Brazil - TC_06 Biofilm (v2) | ecosystem: Environmental > Terrestrial > Deep subsurface > Cave > Wall biofilm...
AGTCGACGTAAGTCGACGAGCCAGGGTTTTCTGAGAGGTGAAATCATGGCGAGGTTTTTTTGCCTTTCAGTCGGCTTCGAGCCGACAAACTATGAACCCCTCGCCTTATAGGCGAGGGTCGTTCAGTGTCATGGTTGACCAGACGTTTTCAGTGGAATCGCTTCGTCGAGGCGACTGAAAGCCTTCTCCACCGGCAGGTAGAAGCCGACGAGTCGGTCGTCGGCGACGACCAGGTAGGCCTCAAACACATTTGAGCATTCCACGGTCAGCACCTGCTCGCGCGAGCGGTAGACCTCACCTTCGGCGAGCCTGCCGACAGCGAACCAGTGCGTGTTTTTGCGCAGGGTGCGCGAGAAACCACAGGGGGCTCCGGTGATCGGTGTGTCGGTGGCCAGGACGAAACTGCGGTCGCCGTCGGCAAGCGGGTCGAGTTGCGCCGGCTGATGCTTGACATCGGTGATGTCAAAGACGCACCCGGGGCCCAGTATGACGGCGGCGAGCAGCAGGAGACCGCCGATAGCCCGGACCGCTTGAGCCATGTACCCCCCTTGTCGCCAGGGCGACCTCTCTACTTGTTTCGAGGGGGCTCTTGAGCGCCGGCCACCAGTGCCGAGCGCCAAGGGCGCGCCGCAACTCGCGCCAAATGAATCATCCCCTCCCTTATGAATCGATAGCTTTATGGACCTCCAAGGGAAAGGCAATAGGTCTTTCGATCTACGGATCCGGTAACTGAATTCTGGCTGATTGGAACGGATCGGCCCGAGCCAGCCTGCAGCTACCGAGGTCGGCCAGGAACGGACTTCCACGAAGATCGTGCGACTTGTGCAATAGTCAGCGTTCATGACACCGGACATCGACCAGTGGCGTGCGCGGGGGCACTTCGTGGCCTTCGGGCCATACCGCGTCTTCTGCGTCGACTCGGCGCCGGAGGATCGCACGCGTCCCGTGCTGGTTCTGATTCACGGATTTCCGACCGCGAGCTGGGACTTCGCGAAGGTCTGGCCGGCGCTCGCGGAGCGTTTCCGGGTGCTCGCCGCTGACATGCTCGGGTTCGGCTTCAGCAGCAAGCCGCGGCGTCACGCCTACGCGATCATGGAGCAAGCCGATGTGATCGAGGCCGTCGTCGCGCACCATGACGTGGGGTGCTATCACGTGCTGGCGCACGACTACGGCGACACCGTCGCCCAGGAGTTACTCGCGCGGGACAATGCCAGGCCGCGCGGACGGATCGAAAGCGTATGCTTCCTGAACGGTGGCCTCTTTCCCGAGACCCACCGCCCCCGTCTGATCCAGCGGTTCCTCGAGAGCCCGCTCGGACCGGTCGTGAGCCGATTCTTGAATCGCCGTGCGTTCGCGCGCTCGATGACGGCCGTGTTCGGCCCCGACACGCCGCCGAGCGCGAGCGAGCTCAGCGCCTTCTGGACGCTCGTCGCGCACGAGGACGGCCATCGGCTGGCACACGAGCTGATCCACTATGTTACCGACCGCCGCCGGCATCGGGCTCGGTGGGTGGACGCGCTACAAAACGCCCGCTGCCCCCTCGCGTTGATCGATGGCACCGCCGATCCGGTCTCCGGCGCGCACATGGTGGCGCGCTATCGCGAGCTCGTCGGCAAGGGCTACGTCGTCGAGCTACCGGGCGTCGGACACTATCCGCAGGTCGAGGCCCCGGACCTCGTGCTGGAACACTATGCGCGCTTTCTCGCTGGCGCCGGGCTCGCGACTGCGTCCGATGACCGATAGGGGCTATCGTCCGCAATAACTTCGGGACGCGTGTTACGCTGCCCTTTCACCGGGCATGCCAGTCTGTTCCACCTCGGCGCCGAGCACTGCTCAGCGGTCGGTTTAACTTCTATCCATGCCGGCAATGGCCGGTCTTCACATACCGCATACGCGCAAAGCGCTGGGTCAGTCCCGCGTTTGCCAACGCACCCCCATCTTTGCGGACGGTGGCAGCGGGGCAGCGCCGGTACCAGCTGATGGGTGCCGAATCCAACGCCCGCATGCACACGCAGCTTGCCGCGAGGGCGGTCGCGCGAGCGGCCGAGCTCGTTCTCGGCGTCTTCCATCTCGGCGAGGATTCGTCGGCAGCGGGCGAGAACCAGCTCGCCCTCGGGCGTGGGGGGTGCTAATGTGACCCGCGCAAGCATTCCGTAGCGCTCCCAAAAAGTGACAGGGCTAGCGGGCGCCCGCGCCTGGGCACGGGAACCGGATTCAGCCAAACGATTCATAGCAAAGCGGAAGCACGATGAGCAGACTTGCTAGGACGTTTGTTACTGCATTGCTGTTGTTGCCGATTGTCGCCGGTGCTCAGGCTTATCCCAACCGCGCAATTCGCATCGTCGTGCCATTTTCTCCCGGCGGCACCACCGACATTCTTTCGCGCGCGGTTGGGCAGAAACTCACCGAAACATGGGGTCAACCGGTCGTGATCGACAACCGTCCCGGCGCGAGCGGCATGATCGGCGCGGATATCGTCGCCAAGGCCGCGCCCGACGGCTACACCGTGTTAATGGCCTCTGTCGCCGAAGTCGCGATCAATCAAAGTTTGTACAGCAAGATGGCCTATGATCCACTCAAGGATCTCGCGCCGGTGACGCTGGCGGGGATTGCGCCGTTGATTTTGGTGATCCATCCTTCGATGCCAGTGCAGTCGTTGAAAGAGCTCGTTGCCCTCGCCAAAGCGAAGCCCGGCCAGCTCGCGTTCGCGTCGCCCGGAAATGGCAGCGTGCAGCACCTGTCGGGCGAGCTGGTGAAGACTGTCGCGCGCATCGACATGGTTCACGTTCCGTACAAGGGAGGAGCTCCGGCGCTGGCCGATGTGCTCGGCGGGCAGATCTCGATGTTCTTCGCAGGCATGCCGCCCGCCATGCCGCTCGTGAAGGCGGGCAAGCTGCGTGCGCTTGCGGTAACCACTGCCAAGCGCTCGCCTGCCGCGCCGGATGTACCGACCATGGAAGAAGCCGGCGTGCCGGGTTTCGACATCAGCATCTGGTTCGGTGTATACGTGCCCACCGGGGCGCCGAAAGACGTCATCGCGAAACTCGCCAGCGATATGTCGAAAGCGCTGAATCGTCCGGACGTAAAACAGCGTCTTGCAGAGCAAGGGTTGGAAACCGTGGGAAACAGCACCGAGCAGTTCAGCGCGTTTTTCAGGGCTGAAATCGTTAAATACGCAAAAATCATCAAAGACTCGGGCGCAAAAGCCGACTGAATGACGATTGTAATGGGGCGGCTGTGCTCCGCAAATATTCATGTCGCGAACATTCTGCCGTTGAGCGACTGCGCGCGTAGGTCGGATCTGGCGTGATGCGCGCATGTTTCAGGTGGCGCGAGCGATTGTCGAAGTGCTCTTCGACTTGGTGAGGCTGGCCGCGCTATTCTTGCGCCCGGCCAGCGCGATCCGCGCAGAGAATCTCGCTCTTCGCAAACAGCTCGCGGCCTACATCGAGCGCGGTATCAAGCCTCGGCGGTTGGATCACGCCGGACGCGTGAGTCTCTCCGTCCTGTCAAGGCTGTTCAGTTGGCGTGACGCGATCGTGATCGTCCGCCCGTCAACCGTTATTCGCTGGCATCGGCTGGGCTGGCGGATTTTCTGGCGCTGGAAGAGCAGGGCGGGTCGACCGCAGATTCCGCCGGAGCTGCAGCGGTTCATTCGCCGCATGGCCACGGACAACCCGCTTTGGGGTGAGGAGCGGATCGCTAATGAGTTGCTGCTGAAGCTCGGGATTCGCGTCTCACCGCGAACGGTCAGAAAATACATGCCCCGGACGCCACGGGGCCTGCCGCGCGGCGATCAGCGCTGGTCAACGTTCTTGAAGAACCACGCCAAGGCAATCGTCGCCTGCGACTTCTTCGTCGCGGTGACAGCGACATTCCGAATGCTGTACGTGTTTGTGCTCATCGAGCATGGGACGCGCCGATTGGCACACGTCAACGTGACGTCCTCTCCCACTGCCGAGTGGACGCTCCAGCAGTTGCGGGAGGCAGTCGGTGAGGAACGCTGGCACCGACATCTGATTTACAACAGAGGTCGCCGATTCAAGGGGCTGCGTGGCCCTGGGGGTTTACATCAACCGAAATCGGGTCGACGGGCGCAGAGTCGGAAGGCCCATGCAGTCAGTGCTGCGAAAAAATAGAGGGTGGGTTCGTAGTCCGTCGGTCCTATTCCGGCCGCGCCAGTTGTGGACCAAAATGCCGTCGCGGCCGTACGCGGCCACCTCGCTTCGAATCCGACCCGCGGGGAGGTCTCATGCCGGAACCCGGCGCCCAGCATGTTGAAAGAGCGCTTTCGCCAGTCGTCGATCTCGAGGCGCGCGAGGCCGCGCCGAGCCCGTCCGCCGGCATCGCGCTATGTCTCTCCGGTGGCGGGTACCGCGCCATGGTATTCCACGTTGGGGCGTTGTGGCGGCTCAACGAGCTGGGATACCTCGGCAAGCTCGATCGCGTGTCGAGCGTCTCCGGGGGTTCCATTACCGCCGGCCTGCTGGGGCTGAAGTGGGCGCACCTGGGCTTCGTGAACGGTGTGGCAAGAGGCTTTGAACCGGAGGTCGTCGCACCCATCCGCGCCCTCGCGGGCAAGTCAATCGACGTCACGTCGGTCGTGCTCGGTGCATTGCTTCCAGGCTCGATCAGCGGGAGGGTGTCCTCGGCCTACCGCAAGCATCTCTTCGGTGACGCGACGCTGCAGGATCTGCCCGACGATCCACCGCGATTCGTCATCAATGCGACCAATGTCCAGTCTGGTGCGCTGTGGCGGTTCAGCAAACCGTACATGCGCGACTACCTCGTCGGCGAGGTGAAAAACCCCAACGTCCGGCTTGCCGATGCGGTGGCCGCCTCCTCGGCGTTTCCGCCGGTGCTCTCCCCCGCGCGGATGCAGCTCGACGCTGCGCTCTTCAGCCCTTCCGTTGGGGAACCGCTTCACCAGGACGCGTTCCTGAGCCAGGTCGTGCTGAGCGACGGCGGCGTATACGACAATTTAGGGCTCGAGACCGCGTGGAAGCGCTACCAGACGATCCTCGTGAGCGACGCCGGGCAGAAGATCGCGCCGGATGCGAATCCTCACGCCGACTGGGTGCGGCACGCCATACGCGTGCTCTCGATCATCGACAACCAGGTCCGGAGCCTCCGCAAGCGCCAGCTGATTGCGGCCTACGAAGCCGGCACGCGCAACGGAACCTATTGGGGGATCGGCTCCGATATCGCGAAATACGGCGTCGCGGGCGCATTGCCGTGCCTGCCCGAGAACGTCGCCCAACTCGCCGCGGTGCCCACGAGGCTCGCCGCGATGCCGCCGCAGTTACAGGAGCGACTGATCAACTGGGGCTACGCGATCTGCGACGCGGCGATCCGGCGTCACGTCGACCCTGGCCTTCCGCCTCCCGCCGGCTTCCCTTACCCGGCGATCGGCATCTGAAACGCGAGGAACACCGATGAGCCGCAACCTCTTCCTGCCCTGGGGCGCCAGCCTCGACGACGACGCCTTCGCCCAGGCAGTCGCGGCTGCCGCCCTGGTCGGAGTGGAGCCGGGGCTTTCGCCCCCCCCGGCGTGGTTTGCCCTTCTCGAGCGCTTACGCGACCCGCAAACCGCATTTGCCGGGCTGTCGGTCGGCAGACTCGCAGCGTTCATCGAACTCCTTCGGGAACCGGGCGGTCGCTTCATTCAGGATGCGAGTACCTACGTGACGCTCTGGCAGATGTTCCTGAATGAGTGGAGCACGCGCTCCGGACCCTACCGACCCTTGCGCGTCGAGATTGACGACGCGGTGCATCGAAACGGGGTGCCCGACCTGCTGTGGCTCACGCGCGAGCTCGCGCGCCCGGGGGTCGGAGTCGCGTCCGCGTACGTGCGCGCGGACCAGCCCGACCTGGCCGTGACCTGGGACTGGCCTCTTCGAATCGGTTTGCTGGGCGACCCGCGATCGCAGGCGCTCAAGCCGGTACTCGCTGGCGCACGTTACGCCGAGCTCTACCGCGTCGTCGATGCCGAAGCCGCGGGTGTGGAATGTGACGTCCTCGTGCTGCCCTTCAGCCTTCACGGTGCGCTTTCCGCGGTGCTCGGGAGCCCGCGGCGGCTGCGCGCCGATTGCGTAATCCTGCTGGGAGGATTGACTGTATCCGCCGAGCGAGCGCTGCCGCTCTTCGCGGCGCTCCGCTCCGAAGTGGAAACGGCGGGCATTGCAATCGATTTCACGGCGGCGGACCAGCGAACGGCTTGGTTCGAGCAGCTCATCCGACAACTGGCGCACGACGAGCCGCTCGACATCGCACTGTGGCAGGTGGCGCGCGGTACCGTCCCGACGGCGGTGCTGTTCCAACCGCCGCTCGTCGTGGCGTCACGGCGACTGATGAGCGGCGCGCGGCTGTCGGAGTTCGCCCTGCGCTTCAGCGCCCGACTGAAGCACGCACCCGAGCCGCCTGCAGCAGAAGGTGCCCGGACCGACGAGGACGAGACATCGCACGGTCTCGGGCCCTCCACGCGCGCCGGCACGCTCAGGCAAGCCGGCGAGGCCCTGGAGCGCGATCTCGCGGGCTTCGGCTATGCCCACGAAGGCGACGAGGCCACCGAGCTTGCACGGTTGAGGCGCTCCGCCGAGGCGAGGCTAGGCGAGCCGCTCCGCGTCGCGCGCATCCACGCGGTGCGGGCGCCCGCGCCAAGGCGCGAGCCCGACCACCGGCGCTTGACCGCGGTAGTGCGCGACGTAACCGACCCTCGCACGCCTCCCCTGGAGGTTGACGCACTGCGCCCGGACCGCGCGTACGAAGCGAGCATCGGCATCGAGTTGCCGCGCGAGGACCGTGTGGTCGCCGACGCGGCGTTCCCGTCTAACCAACTCCCCGAATCATCGGCAGGGCATACGCTCACGGTCGCGTTCGTGCCCCTGAACACCGACGCGCGCGGCCAGCGCGCGGAGCCCCAGGTCGGCACGGTGTTTCTGCCGCCGACCGGTCCGAGCAGGCGCACTTCGTTCTCGTTCGACACGCGCCAGATGACCGGGGAATTCCGTGCGCGGATTCTCGTCTTGCACGAGAACCGCGTGCTGCAAACGCTGACCCTGTCCGCACCGGTCGCCGCGGCCGCAGGCGAGATCACGCTGAAGGTCGAAAACCTCGTCACCCAGGGATTCCAGAACCTCGAGTACCGCGAGCGCTTCGATGCCGCGATCGTTGCTAACGACTCGCCCACCTGCGTCCCGGGGTTCACGACCATCACCGGACAGCAGGTGTCCTTCCTCGAGCCGGTGGGCATTGGGAAGACCATTGAACAGATCAAAGCCCTCATCTCCGGCGAAGCCGCGCTGCCGGAGAAGCGCAGCGCGCTCAAGAACCCTGAGCTCGAACAGCTGCTATGGAAGCTTGCAAGCTACGGCAGAGGGCTGCTGGACGCCGTGCCGAACGCTGCGCGCGACGCCTTCGAGAAGGCGGGCCGCCTCCAGGTGGTGGAGGCTCGCACTGGCGCTTTCCTGCCCGTCGAGTTCTTCTACGGCGGAGAGGCGCCCGACAACGGCGCGAAGCTGTGCGAGAACGCAGCCACGGCGCTCGGGGACCCGAAGGTGCATCTGTCGTGCCCGCACCGCAACGACGGGGAGCGTATCTGCCCTGCCCACTTCTGGGGATTCAATCGCGTTATCGAGCGCCAGCCCACGGACCTCATAGCTGGCGGCGGCGAATATGCATTCAGCGTTCCGAATCCCGACCGATCGCGGCTCGACATCCTCAGGTGCGCTCTGGTGGCCGGGAGCAGCCGCGTGCGCAAGCAGGACCTGACGGGCAGCAGTGGGGTCGTCGCTGCGATCCGGAAGGTCGCGCCTAAAGTCGCCACGGCGCGGGACTGGGACGACTGGGTGGCGAAAGTGGAGAAGAACTCGCCGTCGCTCCTTGTGCTGCTGCCGCACTCGCAGGACGATCCGGCGCTGCCGGGCATGCCGGCGCTCGAAATCGGTGACGAGTTCCTGCGCAGCGTGAAGGTCGGGCAGGAGCACGTCGTCGCCAAGCCTGCCTCCGACCCGCCCGCGGTGCTGCTCCTCGGCTGCAGCACGCAGCTCACCGACATCCCGTTTCTGAACTTTGTGCAGCGGTTCAAGGCGAAGCGTGCCGCGCTCGTGGTCGGCACGCTCGCGACCATCCGGGGCCGGCGCACCGTGGGGTTCGTCCGCGAGCTGATGTCGGCGCTCGAGTCGCAGACCGGCGCGGGCGAGCGCACATTCGGTGATGCCTTTCTCGAGGTGAAGCGCCGGTTGCTCGCACAGGGCGATTCGTTCGTGCTGAGCCTGGTCGCCTACGGCGACGCCGGATGGAGGCTGTGATGGCGGTCCGGAGCAGGACGAGGGGCAAGGGCGCGGTGTTCACCGTGGAGATGCTGCCGGCCGAGTTCGGCGACTGCATCTGGACCGAGTACGGCGAGCCGGCGCACGTCCACCGCGTGCTCATCGACTGCGGAACGGCGAAAGCCTACCCTGCACTGCGTAAGCGCATCCTCGCGATTCCCGAGGCCGAGCGGCGTCTCGACCTGTTCGTGGTGTCGCACATCGACGTCGATCACATCGGCGGCGCGCTGAAACTTCTGGACGAAGCCAAGGCGCTGAAGCTGCGGATCGACGACCTCTGGTTCAACGGCTGGGCGCAGCTCGAGGAGGCAACTGACCTGCTTGGACCCATCCAGGGCGAGCAGCTCACCGAGCGGATCGTGAAGATGCGGCTGCCGTGGAACAAGCTGTTCAACGGCGAGGCGATCTGCGTCGCGCAGAAAGGCAAGCTGCCCGCCAAAACGCTTTCAGGAGGGATGAAGCTCACCCTACTCTCTCCGACGCCGCAGACGCTTACCGATCTGAAGCCGATCTGGGAGAAAGCGGTCAAGGACGCGGGTCTCGTGCCCGGCGCGGCCGCGAGGCGCGAGAAGCCGGAGCCCGCCGAGGACGAGCTCGGCGAGACGCTGGACGTGGACGCGCTCGCCGCCTCGAAGTTCAAGTCCGACGCCGCCGAGCCGAACGGGAGCAGCATCGCCTTCATCGGCGAGTTCGACGGCCGCGCGGTCCTCTATGGCGCCGACGCCCACGTCCCAGTGCTGCTGGAGTCGCTGAAGCGGGTGAACAGCGGCAGGAGAACGAGGCTGGACGCTTTCAAGCTCGCCCACCACGGCAGCAAGAACAACACCAGCCGCGACCTCATGGAAGCCGTCGACTGCCGCCGCTTCCTCGTCTCCACCAACGGCAAGCAATTCAGGCACCCGAACGGGGAAGCCATCGCCCGCGTGATCCGCTCCGCGACGCCGAAGCCGATCCTCGTCTTCAACTACCGGACGGGCTTCAACGCGATGTGGAACTCGGACCGGCTGCGCGCGCGCTACGGATACCAGACGGCGTATCCGGACACGAGCGCCAACGGAATCACGGTGCCCCTCGGCGCCTGAGAGGGCAAAGGAACGGAAGATGACTGAGCGTCGATGGAGCCAGCAGGCGCGCAAGCGCCTCACCGATATGCAGGAGGAGGCCTACGCACGGCTCGGCGAAAGAGAGGGTCTCGGCGCTGATCCCAGGAAAGCCTATCTGCGCTTCGGGGCGGGCAGGATCCCCGCAGAGCGGCTGAGCGCACAGAAGTTCGAGGAAACGTTCGCCTCGACCTGGGGAAAAGCCGAGGGGTGGGGTGTACACCGCGAAAGGATCGATCACTACCTTCAGACATATCACCAGGTCCCCGTGCCGACGCCCTACGAGGATCCGAACTGGTATCCGACGCTGCTCGAAATGGCCGATGCGATCGAGCAGGCCACCACATCCACCAGCCGGCCGATTCAGGTCCGCCCCCTGTTCGGCTCGTTGCCCTTCGGCGACATTAACGCTAGGGTCTTCTTCCTGGGAAGCACCCAGGAATACATAGTGCTGTTCGAGCACTTGCCTCTTCACTTTCATCTCCGAGATGTCGAAGCTGATGGCGAGGCTCGTGCCGCCCTTGGTACCCGATGGGACTTCCGCCAGATTCTCCGCTGATCCGGATCCGGCGCGCGCGCTCAAAGCCTGTCCGGATCTGCTGGACCAGTTCGTCGAGGTCGTACATGCGTACGTCGTCCTCGGCAACCCTCGAGCGGTTCGCCGCTTCGAGCTGGACACGGCGTCCCAGACCACTGCCGGACTCCTGCTGCGCACCATGGAGCTGTTCGCCCTCGGCCATGAGTACGGCCATATCCCAAGGATGACCATCCTTCCGCGTTGCGCCATGTCTTGTAGCCCTCCTCTCTGCCGATTTGGGGTAACGCTCACTGCTCAGAACGTGCACCCTTCACTACTTCGAATCGTATATCTGGCCAGTGCTTCGGCGCCGCATGGGCTTCACTGCGTACCGCGATACGAGAGAAGGTACTGGTCCAGGGGGACGCCTCGTTTCTCACCGACCCCGCAGTAGAACACCCTTATCGCCGCGCGCGTCTTGCCATCGCCCCTCGACGGTGGTACGCACCGTGCAAAGGCTGACCGTGCTGCGCGCAAAGCGTCAATAGACCCTTCGGTCTAACAGGCTACGATGACTGAAATGTACGAAGAATGATTGCCGGCTCTCCAACATTCGCTCGACCCATTGGACGGCGTGTACGGCGTGCACTCCCTTTAGACCGGTGTGCCCGCGCGAGAATGCGTCGCGAGCCCCATGATGGCGCGGCCGTTCATCCCAGAGATCACTGGAAATGCCCGTTGCGTAGCGCCGAGAGTTTTTGTTGACTCAGGCCGAGCTATTCTCCCAGGGGTCGTTGCGAACTTGGTATGGCCCAATAGTCGCTGTACGGCTCTGAGGTTCTTTGTGCGCCGATAGATCAGGGACACTCCGTCTCCGCAGCGAATGCATGCCATAGGCTACCGGATCCAACCCGATTGGACACCCACGACTCCGCGAGTCGAGCGTATTGCCGTGTTGAGAGTTGCGGCGACCGCCGATGCAGCCGGGGAACAAGAAGTACCCGCGCTTCACGTCAGCAACCTAAGTATTTTGGCGTATGGACGCCTGAATCGGGCCGGCGTAGCTTGATACTAAACGCGAGGAGTCAGGGCGCTTCACACCATTGTGCTAGGAGCAGGCGATGGATCAGCGCTGCCCGCGGATTCGATCGCCGAACGCATGGTTAGCTATGGAGGAATAGAGATGGCCACGAAAGATATTTCCCCGACGGAGGCAACACTCACCCCGGCAGCGGTCGCATGTTGTCCACAGCTCGAGCCTTGCGAGGTCTGCGACGTTCTCAACTTTCCCTACAGGCTTCCCTTTCGCCCCCTCGTTGTCGTCGGAAACCAGCGCCAAACCGTGCCCGTTGAGGTCACGCTCCACTACCGTTTAACGCGCTGTGCGGGGCCGCTTTCGCTCGGCGACCTGATGTACACCACGACACTTCTGCCTGGCGAGCAGGTACGCCTTAACTCGAGCGACCGTCACACACGGTTCAGCTTCGACAGCGAGACGAAGCTCAGTTACCACAACGAATCGACCTCGGAAGAGTCGTACTACGCGGCGGGCATGGCCTACGGTATGAGCAACCTCAATGTGCTCGACACGACGAACGCGATCTCGTCTTTCAGCTCATCGTCGGTCAGCGGAGGAGGCGGCGCAGGAATCGACCTCGGCTTCTTCAGCATCGGTGGCTCGGCCGCAGCCAGTTCCCATGACGCGCATTCCGCCAGCACGCTCGCGCACTCACTGAGCCAGCACGCGGAGTCGCTCCAGCAGCACATGGAGGTCAGCACGCGCGCAGCAGCTTCCACCTCCATCGGCGAAGTGGCGACACGCAATCACCAGCAGAGCGAGTCCGACGACCAATACGAATCGGCCTCGCGAACTTTCAAGAACCCCAACCACTGCCATGCCATCACGTTTCTCTTCTACCGCATCAACAAATGCCAAACGGTCAAGTTTGAGTTGGTGAGCATCGAGCGCCGCGTCGACGATCCGCTTGCCCCCACGGGGGTCACGCTGAATCCGCCGAAGCCGGTCACGGGAGTCGCCGTACACCCCAGTGTGGTGCTAGCGACGGGCGCGAACCGTCTCGACGTGGCGCGCCGCGCCCTGGACAGCGTCGCTGTTGAACAGGGAGGCACAACCGCCACCGCCGGGGCCCTGTTCACGAGGTCTCTTGCGACTCTCACGCCGCAGCCACCGATTCCCGTGAACGTTCGGCAGGCTGCCCTGCAGCAAGTTGATCAGGATTTAGTGAAGGAAGGCCTGCTTGATAAGGTAGGCGGCGAGGTCTCTCCCGCTGCGCAGAAGGCTCTGGGCTGGCAGAAAACGATGGCTATTCCCACACCGGGAGTCCTCGTAAAGGGATGTCTAGACGACTGCGACATCTGCGAGCCTGAACTGCAGCAGCAGATCGCGCTCGACTTGGTACGCAAGGATCTCGAGAATCAGCTCCTCAAGAAGCAAATCGACCTGCTCGAGAAATCACAGGAATATCGGTGCTGCCCGGCGGGCGAGACAGAGACCACTACACCTAAGTCATAAGGTCACCGGAGTGGCGCAGGCCGCTTGAGTCTGCGCCGCCCCTTGGCAACAAGAAATTCGGCTTCAAGCCCCTGAAATGCACGTTTGGCCGAATTCCCCTTGGCAGCGGCTGGATCGAAGGAGGTGCGGAATGGACGAGGGAACGACAGGTCGTCGACCTGCCAAAGGGCAGATGCCAAGTGGAGGGATGGCCAGCGCAGGGATGGATGCGCCGCCGCGAAGCGGGAAGATGCCAGGCCATGGAATGGGCGGCGCGGTGATGAAGGCAGCACCCATCAAATGGAAGATGCCAGGGGAAAGTGCGCCGCAGGCGCAAGCCCGGTGCTACACCCGAGCATTGAAGAACGCCCGGCATCTTCAGAGGATCGCTCCTCAGATCTTTGCAAAAGGGGCGTCCGTCGAGGGGTTCGGCACAGGGATCCGCATGGAGGTACTGAGTCAACTGCATCGGCTGCGCCCCGACTCGCCGGAACTGAAAAGGCATCAATCGGTTGCCGATTTTCTCAAAGAAAACAAACTCCCTCTACCGGGCAGGAACGCGCGCGACGCGTTGTTCAGCGGCACGGTCTACTTTGCGCAAGTGACCTTCCAGACCAACGCCGGCAATCTCGTGATACCCACGGCGGACATGAGCGTAATCGTGGAATACGCGCGCCACGCGATCATTCCCATTTCCGAGTACGCCGCGCAGTACGGCCCGACCACAGTCTCGATTTCGTCGAACCTGCTGCCCTATACCGTCAACGTCCCGAATGCTTCCTACACAGACGCGGATTTGCAGGGTTGGGTCAACGACATTATCAGTCGGAACGGCCTGCCGTCGAATTCCTGCATCTTCGTGATCAGTCCGCAGGGCTTGACGGCCCCGAACGTAGGCGGCAATTCCGGCTATCACGGCAAAGCGAATTCTCCGTATATTGTGGCGGGGGTGTTCGCGCAGAACCTGACGCTGCAGGACGTTCCGGATGTGTA
>Ga0187846_10001439_pt1 | contig 13446 bp, 13 predicted proteins | sample TC_taG_FD_161473 | JGI IMG/M metagenome (GOLD analysis project Ga0187846, IMG submission 161473) | Biofilm microbial communities from the roof of an iron ore cave, State of Minas Gerais, Brazil - TC_06 Biofilm (v2) | ecosystem: Environmental > Terrestrial > Deep subsurface > Cave > Wall biofilm...
GCTAGATCCTGGTAGGTGATAGGCCAATCGGCGCCAACACCGTATTGGGACCGCCTTTTGAAATCAGCTTCGGCCATGCGCAGCCAGACACGGGTGAAGTGGTTAGTGCGGCCACCCAGAATGCGAGCGCGCTCCCAAACGAAGGGCGAGCCAGGGGCATTAATGTACGGCTCCCCTCGGATCTCTTCGCCAATAAAGGCCACATTCAGCTCTCGGCTGCCGGAAGCATCATAGCGGCTTCCCCCGATGCCTGCACCTCGGTGTGGAAGCTGGTAAGGCCACAGATGCTCCGTGAAGTGTTTCGCCGGATCAAGCAGGGGGCCGGCTTCGAGCATGACAACATTCAGCCCACCTTCCGTCAGAACCATGGCCGCCGCCCCGCCTGCCGCTCCGGAGCCGACAACGCAAACGTCGTAAACCTTGGGAGAGCGAATCACCTCAAGCATTGGTGGCACCTGCAGGAAGCATTGTGTCAGTTCCTGAGAATTCGTCTGAGGTTTGCTGAAAATAATCCTACCTTGCCGGACGGCGACGGCTGGCAGCGGTATTCTCGACAGGCGGTGGTTCTTTTCGCGGTCATAGGTTGTGACAGTATCGGCCTACACTACGGCATTCATCGTGAGTAGTGGCCGATGACAGATTCTTACACTGCGATCTTGCCCGGAGCAAGGTACTTCTACGTGTTGGCCAAATTAACCGGCCAAGTGGATTCGATCGTACTCTCACTTATAACTCCCGAAATCGAATCTCGAGACCGCGACACTCTGTCCTATTGACGGCGCGTGGGTCAGCTCCGTCAAGGTTGAGAGAAAAGACTTCTTGACATACGAACTCTTTACTAGTAAGGTCTTCGTATATGGCAGCCGTGCCGCCGAGACCCACTAACGCCGAACTCGAGATCCTGACTGTGCTGTGGAGCATCGGACCCGCTACCGTGCGCGACGTTTATAACGTAATCAGTCGGCGGCGTTCGGCGCAGTACAGCACCGTACTCAAATTCATGCAGATAATGGCCGAAAAAGGGTTGGTACGCCGCGACGAGAAGCAGCGCGCACACGTCTACGAAGCCACTCGCTCGCGCGAATTTACCCAGCGGCAGCTCGCCGGAGACTTGATGGAGCGCGCCTTCAGTGGGTCGGCTAAGGAGCTTCTGGTGGGCGCGCTCTCGGCGCGGAAGGCTACTAAAGCCGAACTCGCTGATCTGCGCAACCTGCTGGATGGGTACGAGAAGGAGGAGAAATGAGACTTCTCGAAACCTGGGTAGCGACTCCCCTGGCCGAGGCCGTGGGCTGGACGCTGCTCCATTCACTGTGGGAAGGAGCCATCGTCGCGGCCGCGCTCGCCGCGGCGCTGGTGCCAATGCGGTCGGCGCGCGCCCGCTATATCGCGGCTTGGGTGGCGATGCTCGTGATGCTCTGCGGGATCGGCTTCACTTTGTTTCGCGTGATCCCGGATGGGGTACACGGCTCGCGCATTGCGGGATCGCCCGCTTTTCCGGCATGGAAGGTTCAGACCGCGACGGATGACCCTCACCCTTCAAATACAGCTCTTGCCGTACTCTTACCTTGGCTTGCGCGGTTCTGGATTGTAGGCGTATGGATTTTCGCTCTCCGGTATGTGGCCAGCTGGGTATCGGGTATGCCGATGGCGCCGGCGATGCGTGTGTTGTGCGCCCGAGCGCTGGTAGAGGGATCTCGTCCGGCTGAGTGCCCGGTTGCGCCTGACGCGACCTATCCTGCTGCTAGAGTCTTGCCTGGCGGAAATGCCCCTGGTGGTTGGCCATATCCGTCCGGTAATCCTTATGCCGATCGGCCTGCTCGCTGGCTTACCTGCGGGACAGATCGAAGCCATCCTGCTGCATGAACTGGCGCATGTCCGCCGGTACGATTACCTGGCGAATGTAGTGCAGCAGTTGATGGCGACCCTTTTGTTTTATCATCCGGCGGTCTGGTGGGTATCCGGGCTGCTGAGCGCCGAGCGCGAAAATTGCTGCGATGATGTGGTTGTAGAAATGCGTGGCAATGTGCACGGATACGCTGCTGCGCTGGTCACGATGGAGAAAAACCGTTGGTCCGGCCGTGAACCGGCCGTGGCCGCTACAGGAGGGAGTCTCGTGAAACGCATCCGTCGTCTGCTTTATCCGAAAGGGGCAAATGGGCTTTGGACGCCGTTATTCGCAACACTAATCCTCATCGCTAGCGCTATGGTGGGCTGGGCCGCTTGGCCACGTGAGCAGCCTCGGCAGGGTGGCGCCACTACGGAGCCGCAGGCGGAAGCAGCCCTCGCTCCTGGCATCGTGAAATTGAAAGCATTTCCCGACGCGCCGCTGGCGCACTTCCGGTTGACCGCTGACAGCCGGACGGCCTTCGAGACCCTCGCAAGGCTGGCCGACCTCAATGTCAAATTCACGTCTGATTTCCAGGCTCGCCCAATTACCGTGGATCTGACGAACGTCAAAATCGAGGAGGCTTTCCGGGTAGTCAGCGATCAGACGGGGAGTTTCTGGAAGCCCGTGGCGTCCAACACCATTCTGGTGATCCCAAACAACGAGATTAACCGCCGAGAATACGGGGACCACACCGAGCAATCCTCTTTTCACAAATGGCTGAATGAGGAAGTCGTCTACATCATCACCGATGAAGAGCGTGCCGCGTTCCAGAAACTCACTACCGACGAAGAACGGGACATGTTCGTGCAGCAGTTTTGGGAGCGGCGCAATCCAAATCCCGGCAGCCCGGAGAACGAGTTCAAAAAGGAGCACTACCGCCGGATCGCCTATGCCGACGAGCATTTTGCGTCCGCCAGACCGGGCTGGAAGACCGATCGCGGCCACATGTATATTATCTACGGCCCACCGGATGAGATTGACTCCCACCCGGCGAACATACCGTACCCCTTCGAAGTTTGGACGTACCGGCATCTGAAGGGCGTCGGCGACAATGTGCCTTTCACTTTTATAGATCAGACGGGAAGAGGTGACTACCACCTCGCGACTCCCCCATGGAGGTGGCCGGTGAAGAAGAACTCATCGTCAGGCTGACCGGGTTTGCCGGTCCACGTGTAGTCGGCAAACCGTGGTCCGTGCTGTCATCTCTAACGGTTGTACTTGGATGACGTGTGACCCGGAACCACCGTGAGGGAACACTTCCGCATCACTAGCACCAGCCGAGGGCTCCGCCCCTTGATCCCCGATGTAAGGCATGTAAGGCCGGGGCTTGCCGCGGCCAAGGCCGACCCAAGGGTCGGCCCTCCGTTCCCGGAACAAGCGGACCGTTGACACGGGCCGGGGATTCAGCGCTGTTGTGACCGTGGGCTTTCCCTGGCGGTGCGTTCCCTGGCAGGCCTCGTCAGGCGGCGGGTGGTCTCGGATATGCGCAGTAGACACCGGAGAGCCTCATTCACTGCCGCCGAGTTCCGAAACACATGGGCCACGTCCGGTTCCAGGACCGCAACGTTCGCACCCTCCCTGATGAGGCGACGGTAGTACTTGCCGCGGACGGCGGTTGAGTAATCGAAATTGTACTCCGAACGCAGATCATCCGCCTGCGCCGGGCGCTTCGTCCTCATGCCGTTTCCTTTCGCGAAGGGTCGCGCGACGCGCGCTGATGATACGCACGGCACCGCCTCGCTTAACATGGCTGACCAGCAGCAGCCGACCGCGCGCTGAATAGCCCACGGTGATCAGCCGGGTCTCCTCCTGTGAATGGTCCGGGTGTCCAAACGTTGCGGCGAGAGGGTCATAGAACACGCTCACAGCTTCATCGAAGGACACGCCGTGCTTCTTGAGGTTCGATACGGCCTTGCTCCCATCCCATTCAAAACGCATTATATCATCTTCTACTGCATTGCCAGGACCGACCCCGAGGGTCGGCCCCACCGCCCCTGAAACAAAAACGTGAGCAAGATTCACGTTTCAGCCACTATAGCGGACAAACAGCTAGTCGCCCACCATTTACCGACCCGGCCGGCGTAAGACGACGCAAGGAAACTACTCAAGCATTCTGAGTCGTGCTCGGCTGGTTGGGGTGAGGAACCGCCGGCTTAGTGCCCATTTCACCAAAAACCGCGTTCGCACCCCCAAGACTGTGATATAAAACCCGCTCGATACGATGGACGATCCTGCCTCCGTTTGCGCGAAGGCGGAAGGGCGAGGCACATGAGAAGCCCAGTTCGAAGACGTTTTGCTTCCAGACGCGAGTTTCTTTGCGCCGGTTTAAATTAACAGCCGGTGCCGCCCTGAAAGGCAGTTCGACTGCCGGTAAGAGTCATTCAGCCGCGTCGCGACCACTGCTGACCAGTTCCGCGCCCGCCAGCGCTGCCGGTTCTGAAGAGCGAGGCGCTCAGCGGCTGGAGCCAAGGCAATTGCGGGCCTGGGAAGCTCTCGGTTACGGAATGTTTCTGCACTTCGGCCTCAGCACGTTCACCCGCCAGGAATGGGACGATGGAAAGCTCCGGCCTCGGTCTATAATCCCGACCGTCTTGCCGTTGACCAATGGATTCAGATCGCGCGCGATGCTGGCATGAGATATGCCGTCTTGACCACGAAGCATGTGAGCGGGCACTGTCTGTGGCCGAGCCGTTTCACGGACTACACCGTAGCTCACAGCGCAATACCAGCGATGTGGTGGAAGCCTTTGTAAAAGCCTGCGAGAAGCGCGATGTGCGTCCGGGCCTCTATTACTGCTCATTTGACAATCACCACTTGTTCGGCAGTGTGACGGTGGATCACGCCGGATTCCCCTATGACACAGTCGAGCAAGTCCACTTCATCGAGAAGAATGGGAAGGCCTTCACCAGCTCCTTCTATCAGGACTTTCAGACAAATCAAGTGACTGAGCTGCTTACCCAATACGGGCCCATCACCGAGGTGTGGATCGATGAGCCAGGAGTCCTGGAAAGCGGCTATCGTACTTTTCTTTACGAGCATATTGCCGGCCTGCAACCGGAAGCAGTTATCGTAATGAACGGCAGCTACGGCGATACCGAGAAGTGGGATCCTTGGTTTACATGGCATGTTGTTTCGGACAGAGACTGACGAGATTCACCGTGAGACTTGTTCCTGCGCCATCATGCATGTTATAAGCTCATTTTCAGCTTTCGTTACGGCTTGCAAATCGAGGAGAGGGAATATGTTAGAAAACCAGTCCGCCGACCAACTCTCACGGAGGCGAGCGCTCAAAATCCTAGTGGGCACAGCGAGCGCAGCGGCGACCCTGCCGGTGATTGGCGAAGGCGCGGCGCGAGTCTCGCCGCCTGTCTGCCACATGGCGAGTGCGCCAGCGGAGATGGCAGCTCACCAGCCAAAGTTCTTTCGCCCGGAAGAGGTTCGAACCGTCGAAGCCCTTTCTGAGACCATCATCCCGGCTGACGACCATTCGCCTGGCGCCAAGGCCGCTCGCGTCTGGGAATACATCGACGAAACTGTCTCCGATGCGGACAAAGGGACGAAAGACCTTTGGACACAAGGTCTCGCATCCCTCAATGGCATGTCGAACGAAGAACACGGCAAGAGCTTTGAGGATTGCACCACCGCTCAGCAAGTGGCCTTGGTGGAAAAAATATGCGCGAACGAAGAGAATCCGACTCGAGCGGAAGACCGATTTTTTGTGGCGGCCAAGCGCGCCACGATTGACGGTTACTATACCTCCGAGATAGGAATCCATCAAGACCTCCAGTACCAGGGCAACACAGCGCTGGCGGAATTTCCAGGTTGCACCCACCCGGAACACAAGGTCAACGGCTGAAAACCGATGCCCTCGTCCATCTACGACGTTTGTGTAATCGGCTCCGGTCCTGCGGGCGGGGTCCTCTCGAAAGAGCTCGCGGAAGCCGGCGCAAAGGTGGCACTCGTCGAGGCCGGGCGCAAGATGACGGTGGACGATTACCACTTTCATGCGTGGCCTTATGAGCTGCCCAAGCGCAAGAAACCAACGCCCTACTATCCACCCGAGGTGACACAAGCAATCCGCTATGAAGACTGCGACAACATCATGGTGGATCGGATCCGCGCCGTCGGCGGGCGGAGCATCCACTGGAATGCCGTCTGCCTGCGCTTCGCCGAGCGCGATTTCCGGGAGCGAAGCGTGGCGGGGATCGAAGAAGATTGGCCTTTCAGCTATCAGGAGTTGGCGCCCTTTTACTCCTATGTGGAACGCATGATCGGTGTCACTGGCACCCGCGAAGGCTTGGACATTGTGCCCGACGGTGATTACCTGCCCCCCTTGAAGTTCCGCTGTTCGGAGGAAATCGTCCAGCGTGCTTGCGAGCGGATGGCAATTCGGATGATTCCGGCGCGCAAAGCGCTGCTGACCGTGCCTTTCGACAGCCGCCCGCCTTGTCACTACTGCAATCACTGCATGGAGGTCTGCGACGTGGGTGCCATCTTTACGGTGCCAAACTCGATGATCCCCAAGGCGGAGAAAACCGGTAACTTCACCTTGCTTGCCAACCGGCTGGCACGCGAACTCCTGGTGGACAAAGAAGGAAGGGTTTACGCCGTTTCGGTGGTTGACACCGTGTCTCGCAAGGAAGAGGAGATCCGGGCGAAGAGCTTTGCCGTCTGCTGCGGAAGCATTGAGTCCGCTCGGCTGTTGCTCAATTCCCGCTCGCGCCAGCATCCGAACGGCTTGGCGAATTCCAGCGACTTGGTTGGCCGCTATCTCACCGGGCATGTGAACTCGGAGACCCTCGGTTATCTTGATGAACTGGTAGGAACGCGGCCGGTCAACACGGACGGCGCGACGGACCATTCCTACATTCCGCGGTTCAATCTCGATGGCAGGAAAAGAGACTACGTCGGCGGCTTCCACTATCAGATGCAGTACTCCAGCTTCATGGTTCCCTATCACGCCAAGTACGTGAAGGGATTCGGTGAGGCTTTCAAGAGTCGGGTTCGCTACTTGCAGCCGGGCTTCTTTGTCATCGGAGGTTGGGGTAAGGTCCTTGCCAGGCCTGAAAACCGGGTGACCGTCGACCCGAAACACCTGGACGCTTATGGGATTCCGGTACCGGTCATCCATTTCCGCTTTGGCGAGAACGACCGCGCCTTATTCAAAGAGATGAAAGCAAAGGAAGAGGAAATCCTCAGTAACGCAGGGGTACGCTTCATGGTCGCACCCAACCGGGAGCCCAGCGGTTTCGCGAGCCACGAAACCGGAACGGTGCGCATGGGCAACGATCCTCGCACCTCGGTTCTGAATGGGCACAATCAGGCGCACGAGGTGAAGAACCTGTTTGTCGTAGATGGGAGCTGCTTCACGACATTTCCAGAGAAAAACCCTACGCTCACCATCATGGCGTTGGCTGTGCGCACAGCTCGGTACATGGCAAGTGAAGTCCGGAAAGGAAATGCTTAGATTAGTTTAGCAGGCTGCTGAAAAGCCTCTAACGATGTCATTCCGAGCAAAGCGAGGGATCTGCTTTTGTTTTGTCTTCAATGAGAAACAACAGATGCTTCGCTCCGCTCAGCATGACAGACACCCTTTTCCCCAGCCTGTTAGCTTAATCGGGAGATCCTGCAGAGCCGCAGTCGAACCCATCCGCTTCGACCCTGTTACCGCGGGCAGCGAGCTGGCAAGGCGCGGCTGGAGTTCATCAAGAGAGGACAACTTTCCTATGCGCAGGAAATTCACTTTGGGCGGCGCTTCGACCCTGCTGAAAGGTATGACCGCATTTGCGCTTGCCGCAACGCTCTACCTCTGTTGGGACGTCGCGCGCGTGAAGGCGGTGGGGTCGGAGGAAATTCCGTTCCGCAAGCACACGATTGACCTCGGCCGAAGCGAGAGCGTCACCGTGGCCGACATCAATCAGGACGGGCGGCTGGACATTGTTTCCGGCGAGAACTGGTACGAGCAAGCTCCCCCGGAGGGGAAAGGCACGGGGCCACGCTGGATCAAGCATCATTTTCGCGAGCTGGATTTTACCGAGGGTTACATCGAAGACTTGAGCGACCTGGCCATCGACGTCAACGGAGACGGATACCCCGACATTGTCAGTTGTTCTTACTGGCAGGAGCCGCTCACCTGGTGGGAGAACCCTCACGGCCAGGACAAGCCCTGGCGGAAGACGATAATTCAAACCGGATCCCCGGTGGAATTTGCCTTTCTGGTTGATCTGTTGAATTCGGGGAAGGCCACGCAACTGTTGCCGCAGTTCGGCGACGAGAATTTTCCTTTGTCCTGGTACGAGGTCACGGGCAAAGGCGCTGAGGCCCAATGGGTGCGTCACATCGTCAGCCAGCATAGCTACGGCCACGGCATCGGCGTGGGCGACGTCAACAAGGATGGACGAAACGATATCATCACGCCTAAGGGGTGGTTCGAGGCTCCCCCGGACCCCCGCAATGGCCAGTGGATTTTTCATCAAGAGTTCAATCTCGGCGCCACCGGATTCATTTACGTGAAAGACGTGAACGGCGACGGCTTACCTGATCTCGTCACCAGCATGGGCCACGATTACGGAATCTTCTGGTACGAGCAAAAGAAGAACCCGGACGGCAGTCGCAGTTGGATCAAGCACGTCATCGACAACGCGTGGTCGCAGGCCCATGCCATGACACTCGTGGATCTGAAGGGGAATGGACAACAGGTACTCGTAACGGGCAAGCGCTACTATGCTCATGAACACGATCCTGGAGCGAACGAACCCCTGGGTGTCTATTGGTACGAACCCGTCCATAGCCGGGGACGCCTCGAGTGGATCCGGCACATTATCGACTACAGCAGCCGGGCGGGTGGCGGCTTGCAGATTCCGGTGGTCGATATCGATGGCGACGGAGATCTCGATATCGTTGTGGCAGGCAAGTCCGGGCTTTTCCTTTTCGAGAATTTAACTATCAACCGTCAATAGAACGGCTCTCTTGACCGTGGCGAGTACTCCGGTCGAGCGAGCCCATCCCGGTCTGAGGGCTTTCTTGGACTGCCGGTCTCTGCAAGAGAGCGCGGGGAAGCGCGATGGTTTATGACGTTTGCGTGATCGGGTCAGGCCCTGCGGGCGGAGTTATGTCCAAGGAACTGGCCGAGGCGGGCGCCAAGGTTGCGCTGGTGGAAGCCGGGCGAATGATGACAGACCAAGACTTTCACTACCATGAGTGGCCTTATCAGCGTCCGTATGCGCAGCGCTTGGAAAGCTACGGGCCTAGGAGCGCTTATCCGGCCGAGGTTACAAAGGCTATTCGCTACGAGAATAGCGATCGCATTTCGGTTGATCGGATTCGCGCGGTGGGAGGACGGAGCATCCATTGGAATGCCGTCTGCCTTCGCTTTGCCGAACGCGACTTCCGCGAGCGGAGGGTTCAAGGCGTGGAAGAGGATTGGCCGCTGACTTACCACGAGCTAAGCCCTTCTTATTCCTACGTCGAGAAGATGATTGGTGTGACTGGAATGCGCGATCACCTGGAGATCGTGCCGGACGGTGAATATCTGCGTCCATTAAAAGGCCGCTGCTCCGAGCAAATGATCAAGCGAACGTGCGCCAAACTCGGAATACCGATGATTGCCGCGCGCAAGGCGGTATTGACGGAACCCTATGACAATCGGCCTCCCTGTCACTACTGCGGACACTGCATGGATGGGTGCGACGTGGGTGCCATCTTTACCGTTTCCGATTCGATGCTTCCGAAGGCGCAGAAGACTGGCAACTTCACGCTGATCCCCAACAAGGTGGCGCGAGAGTTGTTGATAGATAGTGAAGCCAAGGTGCGGGCGGTGTCGCTTGTGGATAGGGTCACAAGGACCGAGCAGCAGCTCCAAGCTCGCGCTGTCGCCGTTTGTTGCGGCGCCATCGAATCGCCACGTCTGCTGCTGAATTCGCGCTCGCGACGCTTCCCGAACGGCTTGGCGAACTCCAGCGATGCCGTTGGCCGGTATTTGTGCGGTCACGTGACGGCCGGCGTGTTTGGCTACCTGGAGGAGCTCGTAGGCACGCCCCCCTTGAATAACGATGGAGCGACTGACCATTCCTACATACCCCGCTTCAATCTGAACCGTAAGGGCCTGGAGTACGCCGGCGGGTTTCAATACCAGCTTCAGGATATGTCGTTCATGTATCCCTTTCATGCGCCCTATTGTAAGGGCTTCGGCCAAGCCCTCAAGAAACAGGTGCGTCTCCTTCAACCCGGATTCATCTGGTTAGATGGTTTTGGCAAGGTGCTGGGCCGGCCCGAGAACCGGATCAGTGTAGATCCGAACCACCTCGACGACTACGGCATTCCGATTCCGGTGGTTCATTTTCGCTTCGACGAGAACGACCGTGCGGTATGGAACGATATGAAGCAGAACGCCGAGCAGATTCTGCGCGCCGCAAAATGCCGGATGATTGTTAGCGACAACCCCGAGCCTAGCGGTTTCGCAAGTCACGAGACTGGAACCGTGCGCATGGGGAGTGACCCACGCACATCGGTCCTCAATCAGTATTGCCAGGCCCGCGACGTCAGGAACCTGTTTGTTGTGGACGGTAGCTGCTTCACCTCCTTTCCCGAGAAAAATCCCACCCTCACCATCATGGCCTTAGCGGTTCGAACGGCCGCCTACATCATTAGGGAAGCAAAATCCAACAGCCTTTGGCGGTGAAAAACCAACGCTACAGATATGAAATCGGTAGACGAGAAACGCAAGGTTTCTGGCTGCGAAACTTTGCACTACCCTTGTTTTCGAAATCCGACGGTCAGGGTCGAGAGAGGGCAAAGGAGGTAGTATGAGACTAAGCGGCAGGGTTGCCCTTCGAACCCTGCGCTACACTGACCGCATGTCGCGTCTGCGGCGCGTGCAGGTGACCGGAACGATCAGCGCAGTGCGGGCACCCCCTCACCCGGCTCTCCCGCGACTGCGGGATCGCCACCCTTACAGTTCTAAGCCGGGCGAGGGCCGTAGCTCTAGTTTTCTTGCTTCAGATGCAGTCTATTTGCCAACTATATGGAAAGGCCCGCTCGCTGCTGCCCGTTCTCAATGTCGCCGCCGGACGGGCCACTTCTGATTAATGCCATGCGCTATTTGGTAAACTTGGTAATTCGAACCTTCGGAACGTCGAGGAGGTAGCATGGTCAGGGACAGGGTGACTCCGCAGGCTAGAAGGCTGGCTGTTGCTCTTCTGGGTCTCTGCGCTCTCATCATCGTCGCCGCAAGCCCGGCCTCGGGACAGAGCCCGTGGGGCGCCCGAAAACCAAAGCTCGTTGTGATCCTCGTGATCGACCAACTCCGATACGATTACCTGGAGCGGTTTCGACCGCAGATGGTTGAGGGTGGATTCAAACGACTTCTGAGCGGGGCCACGTTCGTGAATTGCCGGTACAACTACGCCGTCGTGTTCACCTGTCCGGGGCATGCAAGCCTCTTCACTGGCGCGTATTCCAACGTGCATGGCGTGATCGGAAACGAGTGGTTCGACGCTTCACGGGGTCGAAAGGTTTACTGCGTCGAGGACCCGGACACAACCCAAGTAGGCGGTAATCGGGGACCCGGCTACTCACCCCGGAACCTCATCGGCAGTACCATAGGCGACGAACTGCGGATGGCTTCAGGCTTTCAGTCCAAGGTCATCGCCATTTCTCTGAAGGATCGCTCCGCCGTTGTACCGGGAGGTCACACGGCGAACGCGGCCTACTGGTACGACGGGGAAAGCGGCCAGTTTGTGTCTAGCAGCTACTACATGCCGGAGTTACCGGCGTGGGTGAGTCACTTCAACAGCGCTCAGCCCGCCAAGGCTTATTGCGGGAAGCCCTGGCAAGCGCTCCCTGAGACGCCCCAGGTCGGTGGGAAGGTGCTGAGCCAGCCGCGTCTTGATCCCAGCCAGACGTGCCCTAACCGGGATTTTTTGGCGTGGCTTCATAATTCGCCTTTTATGAATGCCATCGAACTGGACTTCGCGAGTCAGGCCGTCAAGAATGAAGGTCTGGGTCAGGGGCCGACGACAGATCTTCTAGCCATATCGCTGAGCGTTAACGATGCTATCGGACATGCTTTTGGCCCATACAGCGATGAGGTGGCAGACACAACGCTGCGCACTGACCGCGATTTGGCGGATTTCTTGGCGGAATTGGACAAGACGATTGGACTGGATAACGTCTGGATTGTTCTCTCCGCCGACCACGGGGTGGCCCCTACCCCCAAATTCATCAAACAGCACCACTTGGGGTTGGGCAATGCAGTCATCTCCGTGGTGAGAGACGCCGTCGAAAAGGCTTTGTCCCAATCTTACGGCCCTGGCCAGTGGGTGGAGGATATCTCGAGCTCTTGTATCACGCTAAAGAAGACAACTCTGGAAAAGCACCAGATGGACGAATCCAAGGTCGGGGCAGTTGCGGCCAAGGCTGCCGCCTTAGTGCCCGGCATCTCGGCTGCCTTCACTCGAACACAATTCCTGACAGGGGCTCTTCCCCGGTCACGCGCCGGCCGTGGGGCCGCGAATAGCTTCCATAGCCAAAGGAGCGGAGACGTGTTCCTCATCCTGGACCCTTACGCCTTGCCGATGGCAGGGGAGACTGGAAGCACCCACGGAGCCCCCTGGAGTTACGACACCCAGGTGCCTTTGGTGCTATGGGGCAATGCCTTCAAACCGGGAATCTACGCGACAGAGTGCGAGCCCATTGACTTGGCACCGACTTTGGCTGTCGCTCTGGGGCTCACCCAGCCCTCCGGGGCACAGGGCAGACCGCTAACCGCTGCCTTGAGGTATGTAAACTGAGCCGAGATATCGCCTGGGTGCCACACGGGAGGAGACAGAAGACTCCTTGCGGATATGTCTGTACCCATTCATACCCATAGGTTGCTGGTGAGGCGGTGTCAATAGAGGCTTGCTCTTGCGCGGTCAGGTGGTTGCGGCGAGCGTCCGGTTGGCTTCCTGAGGAGTTCACATCGGCACGGAGATTCCCAGGCACCAGGATCCACGGGCAAACCATTTAAAGCCAATCAAGCCACAATCAGACCACTCAAGCCAATTCAAACCCCTTAAGGCCTCAAGCCCGCGACGCTCAAGCCTCAAGCCCTCAAGCCCCGGGACGCTTGACATTTTCTACAAAATTCTGTATTTTTTGACAGACTTAACTGGGACACTCTGCACTGACAACGCTTGGGTTTGGCTCTTGAGGGGGAACTTTATTTGGAGGTGGAATGAGAAGACTGTTTACGGGCTGTGGAGTTGCTGCCCTTGTTGCCTTAACAGCGCCGTCTGAAGCCAGACCACCCGCTTCGTTTGGCAAGTTGCCCGAAGGGTGGTCGGCATGGCCGCGCGCTCTGCCAACTTTGACCAAACTGCCCATGACCTCTCCCCCCAGAGTGCAACTAGGCCTGGCGAGTTGGTACGGCGAGGAATCCAGCGGCGTTACCGCCAGCGGAGAAGTATTTGACCACGAAGAACTTACCGCCGCCCATCGGACCTTACCGCTGGGTTCAAAAATTGAGGTTACCAACCTTAGTAACAACAGATCCTTGGTCCTGCGGGTGAACGACCGCG
>Ga0187846_10001440_pt1 | contig 13443 bp, 14 predicted proteins | sample TC_taG_FD_161473 | JGI IMG/M metagenome (GOLD analysis project Ga0187846, IMG submission 161473) | Biofilm microbial communities from the roof of an iron ore cave, State of Minas Gerais, Brazil - TC_06 Biofilm (v2) | ecosystem: Environmental > Terrestrial > Deep subsurface > Cave > Wall biofilm...
ACCCCGCGAGCAGCGTGATCTTGCCGCTCTTGGCGTACTGGATAAAGTCAGACGGGAGGCCGAAATACATGTGCACCTGGCCGCTGGCGAGGTCGACCATCGCCGGCGCGCCGCCCTTGTACGGCACATGCGTCATTTTCAATCCTGCGCGCGCGAGGAACAGCGCCGGCGCCAAGTGGCTGACGCTGCCGGTGCCGCCAGAGCCATAGTTGAGCTGCCCCGGGCGCGCTTTCGCGTAGTCGACCAACTCCTTCAGGTTCTTCACCGGCAGCGAGACGTGCACGCCGAGAATTAACGCGTTGGTGCCGAGGATCGAGATCGGCGCGAAGTCCTTCACCGGGTCGTAGTTCACCGGCTGCACCAGCGGTAGGATCGAGATCTGTGGGACCGCGGTGAAAAACAGCGTGTGGCCCCTGCATTCGTCGCGTTTCCCGGCTTCGCTTGCGGTGAAAGAGCCCCGGCCTCAAGGCTGGCCGACCGGCGCCCAGAACAGAGAGGACCCGAGCAATGAGGTTTCCGGCCCCGACCACGGACACGCTTGCCACGCGGGCGAAGATCGGGGTGGTGGTGCCCTCCACCAACACCACGGTCCAGCACGAGTACGAGAGCATGCGGCCACCAGGTGTCACCAATCACGTCACCCGCATGGTGCTGCCGCCGCGGCCCTACGACGACATGGTGGTGTACAAACAGGCGCTGGAGACCGAGAAAGGCGAGCTGGACGAAGCGCTAGAACTGGTGCTCCACTGCGAGCCGCATGTGATCGCGCACGGTCACTCCATCCATTCCTTCCGCGGCACGATCGAGACTGCGCGCGTCGAGGTAGCGAAGCTCGAGGCGTTTTGCGAGCGCCCGTTCATGACGCCTTCCGTCTCGGTGATCAAGGGACTGGAAGCGATCGGCCGCCCGCGCCGCATCGGCGTGCTGACACCCTACTGGCCGCCCGCCGGCGAGATGGTGGCCAACTTCTTCCGCTCCGCCGGCTACGAGCCGGTGAGCGTCGTGAACATGCAGGCGAAGGGCCCGACCAACGTGGCGAAGATCTCCTACGCCGACACGCTCGCCGCGTTCGCGCGGCTGGACCGCCCCGACATCGAGGCGTTCGTGCACATCGGCTCCGCGCTGCCGGTGACCGCGATCACCGAGCGGATCGAGAGCATTTACGGCAAGCCGCTCATCGGTGTGAACGTCGCCACCTACTGGGCGGCGCTGCGCGCCGCGGGCGTGAACGACAGAATCCGAGGTTTCGGCCGGCTGCTCGCCACCTGTTGAGTCCGGACGCGATCCGTCGTGCAGGCGGCCGCACTGCATCCGCTTTGCTCGCCGCGGGTGCGCAGCGCGCGATCTGCTTTCTGGCACTGAAAGTCCAGTCCATGTCCCAGGTTCAATCGATCGCAGTCGTCGGCGCCGGCCCGGTCGGCGTCTTCGCCGCGCTTGCCTGCGCGCGTCGCGGCCATTCCGTCACCATCGTCGAGGCCGAGACGCGCGTCGACGACGGTCCGCGCGCCGCGACCACCCATCCCTCGACGCTAGAAATGATCGCCGGCGTCGGGCTGATCGAGGACTACATCCGCAACGGACTGGTCGCGCGCCATTTCCAGTTCTGGGACGGGGTTCGCCGGGAACTGGTCGCGGAGTTCGATTTCGATCGCCTGCGCGACGAAACGCCCTACCCATTCGTCGTGCAGCTGGAGCAGCACAAGCTCGTCAACATGGGCCTCGGGCGGCTGCGCGGCATGGCGAACGCCAAGGTCATGACCGGCACGCGCCTTACCGGATTCACTCAGGACGCGAACGCAGTGCAGCTTACGGTCGAGGGCGCCGACGGCCGGGAGACGTTTGCGGCCAGATATTTGATCGCGGCTGACGGTGGACGCAGCACCGTACGCAAAGCGCTCGACGTCGAGTTCGAGGGCTACACTTGGCCAGAGCGGTTCCTGGTGATTACCACGCTCGCCGATCTGCAGACGATCTCCCCCTGCTGCTACCGCAACTACGTCATGCATCCGCAATACTGGTTTGCGTCGTTCAAGGTGTCCGGTGACGACGGCAAGGGTCGCTGGCGCGTCACCTCGGCGCTGCCAGCGGGTGAAACCGATGAGCGTGCGCTGTCGCCGGAATCGATTCGCCGGCGCATGGTGCAGTTCGGCTTGGCCGAGGCGGTCGACGGGGTCATCCACCTGAACGTCTACCACGTGCATCAACGCGTCGCGAAATCGTTCCGTAAGGGGCGGGTGTTCCTCGTTGGCGACGCGGCGCACGTCAACAACCCACTCGGCGGACTTGGGCTGAACAGCGGCGTCCACGAGGCGACCGACCTCGCGAACCTGCTCGACGCGGTGCTCACCGGCCGGGCCGACGAGTCGGTACTCGACCAGTACGAGCGGCGGCGCCGCGCGCTCAATATCCAATATGTTCAGGAACAGACGACTGCCAACAAGCGTCGCATCGAGGAGAAGGATCCGGCCAAGCGCGCCGAGCGCCTGTGCGAGCTGCGCGACATCGCCGCCGACCCGGCCGGGCACCGCGCATTCGTCTCGCACGCCGGTCTGTTGGACAGCGTAAAACAGGCGGCGACGATGACCTGAGCCGCCGGCACCCGGCTAGTCGACCCGGAACCTCCGGCCGCGCGCGAACGCACCGACGTCGGTGCGCACCGGGTTCGTGCGCTAGTGACCGTAGCGCGTCACCAGCTCCTCCGCCGCGGAGAGGTATGCTTTTTCCTTCAGCGTTGCGACGAGCGCGCCTCCTCACGCGCGCCTACATCCCCCGGGGCGATCAAGCCGCAAAGCTGGGGATCCTCGGCACCGACGTAGCGGACCTGATCCGAACCATTGATCACAATCTGACTGGTGCGCCGGGCGAGGCGTACTTTCAGCGCCGGGTGAGCTACGACAACATCCCGCGGGAGATGCTGCCGGCGCTCGCGAAGAAGGTCTCGCGCAAGGCGCAAGCATGTCTCGAGTCATTGGACCGCACGCTCGCCGCGGCCGATCGGGACCGCAGCCCTGGCGTCAAAGGGACAGGCCGTATGCGTACCGGCGTTGGAATCCATTACTTCGAGGACCGTATCGAATGAGAAAGAGACTGCGCCGTTGCATTCTTTTGGCCATCCCGACGTGCATTGCCGTGGTATCGATTGCCGGCTGTGCCGTCGGTCCCAACATCGACGGTGGAATCGTGGGCACAGGAAATCGCATGGATTGCGAACCTCAGACGAAAAAAGACGGGACCCAGATACCCTTGCCCGAGGAATGTAAGCAACAGAGCGCGGCGCCGCGCTAGCCGTTGCGGGAACGCTATGGCCAGTTTCGGCCGGTCCGAGGTCAAGGATGTGGGAGAGCCCCGGCCGCCGCTCTGGCCCTAAAACGACTTACCGTCTTCGACCCAGCCGCACCGTGTCGCACCCGTTGCGACGGTCCGGCCCACCCAGCGGTCCATCGCGGAATCGGCAAGATAGAATAGGTTTCCCTGATCCAGGGGGTGTGGGCGCTCCGGGATGGCTGCGCCGATACGACTGGAGCAACCCGCCGCGCAACGAAAGCGGCACCGCTTGGTCTACCTAATCGAGAAGGGGGCCGTGGCCGGTGGCGGGCCGGCATAGCGATTGGTCTACCGCAACGCGAGGCAATATTGAGCATTTACGACGAACCGAAGATCGACTGCCACAACCACGTTTTCGACCCAGCACGTTTCCCCTACGCCACCGACACGCGCTACCGACCCGCCGGAGCGGAGATCGGCACCCCGGCGCAAATCGTGCGGGTGTTCGATGCCTACGGCGTACGGCATGCGCTCATCGTCGGGCCAAACTCCGGTTACAACCTCGACAACCGCTGCCTGCTCGACACGCTCGCACGCAACGCCCACCGGTTCAAGGGCGTCGCCGTCGTGCGCAATCACGCCACGCGCGCGGAGTTGGAAGAGCTGAAGGCGGTCGGCATCATCGGTTGCGCCCTCAATCCCGCCCTCTACGGCGTCGAGTTTTACGCGGACATCGCGGGCTTGCTGCAGAATCTCGCGGCGCTCGACCTGTTCGTGCAGGTGCAGGTCCAGGACGATCAGCTGCTGTCACTGCTGCCGGCACTCGAGCGCTCCGACGTGCGCATCCTGATCGACCACTGCGGGCGGCCGGACCCCGACGCCGGAGTCGATCAGCCCGGATTCCGGGCATTGCTCGAACTGGGACGTAGCGGACGGGCGTTCGTCAAGCTCTCTGGGCACGTCAAGTATTCGCGCCAGCCGTACCCGTATGCCGATACCAGGCCCTATGTCGACGCGTTGATCGACGCCTTCACGCTCGACGCCTGTGTCTGGGGCTCCGACTGGCCATTCCTGCGGGTACCTGAGCGAATCGACTACGGGCCACTGCTGAAGCTCGTCGAAGTCTTGCTTCCCGACGGCGTCGATCGGCGCAAGCTGCTGTGGGACACGCCGAGGCAGCTATTCGGCTTTGGTGCTTGATTCAATGATGCGCCCAACAGGTTGCGTCCGTTGGGGCCGGCCGGAAGAAATCTTCAACACGTCGGTCGTCGGTGCGCCAAGTTGGCCCTGCCGCGTCGATTGAACGTCCGGGTTCAGGGGGGTCAACTGCGGTGCGCTCGACGACTGCTTCTTGCCCCGCCGCGCCTTCGCCCCCGGGACGGCGCCTAGCCCCGGGTTCGCGCCGCGTGTCCCAGACCATGGCGGAGCCAGCGCGCATAATGACCTTGGTCGTTACAATTGACTGATCTTGTGACGCCGGATCCGCGCGAAACCCGACTCGCCGACGGGGCAGGCGGGACTACCGTAACATTGCGCCGACACGCGCCACCCAGACGACCAGTTAGTAAGAGAGCATCGTGAGCGACCCGGTGAAACTCCCCGAAGGCAAGCAGCCCGCGTTGCGGGTCGTGCCGATGCCGGCCGACGCCAACCAGCACGGCGATATCTTCGGCGGCTGGATCATGGCGCAGGTGGACATCGCGGGCGGGGTCGCCGCCGCGCGCCGGGCGCGCGGGCGCGTGGCCACGGTCGCCGTGAACTCCTTCGTCTTCAAGCAGCCGGTGTTGATCGGCGACGTGCTGTCCTTCTACGCCGACATCGTGCGCATCGGGACGACCTCCATCACCGTGAACGTCGAGGTCTACGCGCAGCGCAACCCAAGGGACATTGCAGTGACGAAGGTGACTGAGGCCACGCTCACCTACGTCGCCACCGGCCCGGACCGCCGCACGCGGCCGGTGCCGCCAGAGAGTTGAACGCGGTCCAAGCGCGTACGGTACGCCGGCGCGCGATCCCAATCCGCTGCCAGGGAAGATCCCAACCGCGAGGGCTGGATCCCAGGCGAGCGCTTCCCCCACCGCGCGCATGGCGCGCGCGAGCCGCGGCCGTTATGATCCTCGCCGATGGAGATCGACGCCCTCAAAATCGCCCTGCTCGCGGCCTGCGCGGCCGAGCGCGCGCCCGTGCACCACATCCACGGTGAGCTCGAGCACTGGCTGAACCGGCCGATCGGGAACGCCGAGGTGGAGGCGGCTCTCGCCGCGCTGCAGGCGCTCGTCCTGGTCATAGCATCCCGGACCGGCGACGGCACGCTGGCGTTCCAGACCACCGGCGACGGCCGGGCAATCGTCGATGCGCGGTGGGAAGAGTTCTTCCCCGAATAGGCCGATGGGCGACATCCTGGTAGGCACGGCATCGTGGGCCGACAAAAGCGTCGTGGATTCGGGCCGCTTCTATCCGTCGCCGGCCATGAGCGCCGAGGCGCGGCTGCGCTACTACGCGACGCACTTCCCGCTGGTCGAGGTCGATAGCACCTACTACGCCCTCCCGTCGGTGGCCAACGCGCAGCTCTGGGTGGAGCGCTCGCCGAACGGGTTCGTCTTTGACCTCAAGGCGTTTCGTCTGCTCACCGGACACCACGCCGAGCCGAACGCGCTGCCGGCTGACCTGCGCCGCGCGCTTGGCCCGACCGAGAAAGTGAACGTGTATTACCGCGATCTGAGCGAAGAGATCCGCCTCGAGCTTTGGCGCCGCTTCCGCACCGCGATCGAGCCGCTGCGGCACGCCGGCAAGCTCGGCGCCGTGCTCCTGCAGTTCCCGCCGTGGTTTGTGTTCGGTCGGGCGAGCTTCGCGCACATCACGCATTGCGCGGAGATGCTCGCTGGCTATCGGCTCGCGGTGGAGTTCAGGAACAAGTCATGGTTCGGCGAGAAGACGCGCCAAGAGGTGTTGGCATTCGAGCGGACGCAGGGCCTCACGCACGTGGTGGTCGACGAGCCGCAAGGATTCACGAGCAGCATCCCCCAAGTCTGGGAGGTCACCGACCCGAACCTCGCGATCGTCCGCTTGCACGGGCGCAACCGCGAGACCTGGGAGCAGAAAGACCTCCCGAGTTCGGCCGACCGCTTCAACTACCACTACTCCGCGGCGGAGCTGGGGGACATCGCGGCGCTGGTGCGGCGGCTCGCGAGCGAGGCGCGCCGCGTCCACGTCCTCTTCAACAACTGCCACGAGGACAAGGCGCAGCGCAACGCCGCGGCGTTCACCCGCCTGATCCAGCAGGCTTGAGCTCGGGCGCGGCTCAAACCGCGGGCGGCGCGATCCAGTTGTGCAGCGCGAGCCCGCCGTCGACGACCACCGTCGTACCGGTGACGTAGGCCGAGAAGCGATCGCAGAGGAGCGCCACGGCCATGCTCGCGACATCCTCGGGCGTGCCGAGGCGCCGCATGGCGACGCAAGCGATGAGCCGGTCGAGTCCCGCTGCGGCGGCGTCGAAGCCGCCGCCGGGGATCGCCCCGGGCGCGATCGCGTTCACTCGGATTCCGGCTGGCCCGAGCGCGCGGGCGAGCTCCTTCATCACCATCGTGGTGCCCGCCTTCGCCGCGCTGTAGTGGGGCAGGTTGCGCGGCGACTCGGCGTGGAGCGAGGTCACGAAGAGGATCCGGCCGCCGATCCCCCGCTCGCGCATGTGTCGTCCGGCGTCGCGGCCCAGCACGAAGGCCGCGCGCAGGTTCACTGCGAGCATCTGGTCCCAAGTGTCGTCGCTTACGTTGAAGATCGTGTCCGCTTCGCGCCGCCGCGGGCTCGCGCTGTGAACGAGGATCGAGAGACGACCGAGCGCAACGAGCGCGGATTTGAGCAACTCTTCCGGTCCGCGCGGTGCCGCCAGATCGCAGGCGATGAAGCGCGCATCCAACCCTTGTTGGCGCAAGGCGTCCGCGGCCGCGGCGCCCCGCTCGGCGTCGACGTCGGCAAGCACGACGCGCGCGCCCTCCCGCGCGAGCGCGGCCGCGACGCCGGCCCCGATGCCCGAGCCCGCACCGGTCACGAGCGCCGTATCGCCGGCGAGCAATCCTTGCACCATCCTGCCACCTCCTAATCGAACGCCGCCCGCGCCGCCTATACTACGCGCGCCCCGTACGAGGAGACGAGGATGAACCCGCGCTGGAAGGAACGCCCTCCAGGCTCGACCTGGGGCGATTTCGGCCCCGACGATCAGCTCGGGCGCCTGAACCTGCTCACCCCCAAGAAAGTGAAGCAGGGCACCGCCGAAGTGCGCGCGGGCATCGCCTTCTGCCTGTCGCTGCCGCTCGACTATCCGGGCCAGAACAAGCTGAACCCGCGCCGCTTCCCGCCGCGCTTGGACGCGACCTATCGCGACGGCAAGCCGTTCGTGAACTTCCCGCTGCGCAAGCTCGACCCGCGATCGACCGACGTGATCAGCGACGATCAAGCGACGATCTGGCTCCAGTACTCCACGCAGTGGGACTCGTTCGCCCATGTCGGCGCGTGGTTCGACGCCGACGCCGACGGCGTCCCGGAGCGCGTCTACTACAACGGCTATCGCGCCGAAGAGCATGTCATCGGGCCGGTTCGCTATCACGGCGACACGGAAGATCCGTGCGGCCCGCACGTCGGCGCAAAGGCGCTCGGCATCGAGAACTTCGCGGTGAACTGTATCCAGGGCCGCGGCGTGCTGGTCGACCTGCACGCGCGCTTCGGCAACTCGCGGGTCGCGGTCGGGTACGACGAGTTGCTGCGCGTCATGGCCATCGACCGGGTCGAAATCGAGCGCGGCGACATGCTGGTGCTGCACACCGGCTTCACCGGGCTCATCATGCAGATGAACCGCGATCCCGATCCGGGCGTTCTTGACCACGCCTGCGCCTGCCTGGACGGGCGCGACGAGAAGCTCCTGCAATGGATCACGGACAGCGGCGTGGCCGCGATCTGCGCCGACAACTACGCGGTGGAGCTCTATCCGGCGAAGCCGCAGGACGGCGAGCGCCCCGCTCTGCCGCTGCATCAGCACTGCCTGTTCAAGCTTGGCGTCCCCCTCGCGGAGCTGTGGTGGCTCAGGGATCTGGCGGCGTGGCTGCGCGCCCATCAGCGCAGCCGGTTTCTGCTGACCGCACCACCGCTCAGGCTGCCGGGCGCCGTCGGCTCGCCGACCACGCCCGTGGCGACCGTCTAGCCTGTCCGCCGGCCGCTCGCCCACCGGCCCCGCAAGGGCCGGGTAGAGACCGCGGCGCGGCGGCTTGCAGCGCCGTCAGACCAGGTGTCCGACGATCGCCTGCGCCGTCTCGCGCAGCTTCGATTTCTGGATTTTGGTGGCGTTCGCGCCCGGGGTGACCGGGAACGCGTCGATCGGCCGCACGCGCACCGGCACCTTGAACTTGGCGATGCGAGCGGCGCAGTGCGAAATCAGCTTCCGCTCATCGAACAACGCCCCTGGATTCAGGATGACGAACGCGAACGCCCGCGCGCCCGCCGGCGTGTCGACGCCGACGACCTGCGCCGCGGCCACGCTTGCGTGCGTTTGTAGCACGTCCTCGACCTCGGCCGGGCTCACCAGGAATCCGTCCAGTCGTAGCGCATCGCCGAGCCGCGCGAGGAACACGAAGCTCCTGTCGTCGGTCGAGTAGCCGAGATCGCCGGTGCGAAAGTAGCCGTCGTCGGTGAATGCGCTGCGCGTCGCGGCCGGGTCGCCGTAGTAGCCGGTCATGCAACTCGGCGCGCGGCACTCGAGTTCGCCCGCGATGCCGTGCGGCCGGATCGCGCCGCTTTCCGGATCCCGCGCGCGCACGCGCCCCGCAGACGCGACCAGACGCCCGCCCGCCAGCGCGCGCTGCCCGAGCGGCGCCGACTCGCTCTGCCGCGCGGCGAGCGCGTGCAGCTCGCTCGAGCCGTAGAGGCCGACCACGGTGAGCCCCCGCGCCTGCGCCCGCTGCGGCAGATCCGCGCACGCCGGTGAGAACGCGGCAAAGCCGAAGAACTTCGCGCTCGGGAATGCCGGCGTGCCGGGCACCGCCTCCAGCATCCGAGCGATCATCTCGTCGCTCGCGTGCGTGTGCGTCACGCGGTGGCGGAGTACCGCCTGCGCCGACTCGACCGGGTCGAACGTCGGGAGCATCACGAGCGGCCGCGCCGCAGCGAGCGCGCCCATTGCGTTCGTGAAGCCGAACACGCCGCACAGCGGCGCGGTGACCAGCACCCGCGTGTCTTCCGCCGCATAACCGAAGTCGTGCGCGACGTCTTCGGCGTGCCGCAGGACGGTCCGCTGGTCGTGCAGGACGAGCTTCGGCGCCTTGGTCGTCCCCGAGGTCGTGAAGATGACGCAGCCCGACTCGGGCCGCGCCTGGTCCGCGATCATGGCACCGCCGGCAAGGAGTGAGTGGTAGGCGAGCGCTTGCCGGCCGTGCACGCGTTCGGGCAACGCCGCGTGCTCGTCCTCGGCGTAGGTCACCGCGTGCGTGAGGGAATCGAACGACTGCGGCTCGCACTCGGCGAGAATGCCGGCGAAGTCGATGCCCCGAAATCCGGGCCAAAAGACAATCACTTTGCACCCGGATCGCGCCACGATGTCGGCCACTTCACGGCCGCGAAACCGCGTGTTCACCGACACGGCGATCGCCCCGAGCCGCGCGCAGGCAAGAAAGACCGCGAGCCACGCCGGGACATTGGGCAGCCACAGCGCGACGCGATCCCCGACCCCCATGCCGATCGAGCTCAGGCCCTGCGCCAGTCGGGCGACCTCCTCGGCGAGCGCCGCGCAGGAAACCGGCCGGTCGCGGTCGATCAGCGCCGGGGCGTCGGGCCGGTGCCGCGCTAGGCGGTCGAGGAGCGCGGTGAGCGTCCGCTCGGACGCGCCCACACGACCGCCGGCGAAGGGTTTACAGCCCCGGCACCTTGACGCGCGACAGCGTCCAGCGCGTGACGTCTTCCTCGGGCTCGTCGCCGATCGCCGGCGTGAGCGCTATGGCGAGATTGGTCACGAACATCGAATCGCCGACGAACACCATGCTCGCCGGGAAGAGCAGCCCGTCCGGTGTCCCGTCAGCACGGATGCCGCGGAATTCACCCACCTTTCCGACGACCCGCCCGTGCTCGTTCAATTGAAAGACCGTGTCGGCCTGGTTGGCCGCCACCCATAGGCGACCCTTGCCGTCGACGGCGAGGCCGTCCGCGCCATCGATGCCGTCCGTGAACACGCTGATCCGGCTGGTGCCGAGCGTGAGCGCGAGCACTCGGTCATCGCCGGTATTGGCGATGAAGAGCACCGACTCGTCGCCGCTGAGCGCGAGCCCGTTCGCACCGAAGGGCGGAAAGCCGGCGGTGGCAAGCAGCGGGTCGTGCGCGACCGTTACCATCGGACATGGGGTCTTGCAGGAAGCCGCATTGTCGACGCGGAAGATCGCGCCCTGGAACGAGTCGGAGACGTACAGGTTGCCGTGGCTGTCGAAGACCATTGCGTTCGGGACCGACACCACGTTGCCGAACGTGATCGTGTCCGAGGTGCCGTCCGGGTTGGCCACGGTGCGCGGCGTCGGTGCGCCGATCGACGGCAGGAATGCGACATCCTCGACCACCGTGCTCGCGCTGAAATTCGCCGCGATGCGCTGGACCCTGGACTTGCCACCGGCGAAGGCGCCGACGTTGAGAACGTAGACCTTCTGGTTGTGGCGATCGAAATCTAGACCGAGCAGCGGTTCGTTGCCGAAGTCGCGTAGCGCGACGAGCTTCCCGTTGCGGTCCCAGCGCAGCAGCTTGTTCGGGTTGTTGCCGGGCGGGGCATCGAACGTGCTGGCGTAGATGTCCCCGTTCGCCGGATTCGCGGTGATGCCCTCGGGGTGGCGGACGCCGTCGGGAAGCGTCGCAAACCGCTGGACCGCATCGCGTATGACCACCTTGTCCTTCTCGTTGTCCTTGCCTCGATCCTGGTCCTCATCCGCGAAGCTCACGCCGGCGCCCACAGCGCCGATACCGATCACGATGCAAGCGGTTACGAATTTCTTCATCTTCTCCTCCTTCGATGGGAATGTCCCGACGGTGATTCTCGTCGCCGACTGCACGGGCTGTCAACGCTGCGGCCGGCCCGTGCGCGGGCCGCGGCGCGCCGCCTGCGCGCGCCCTCACAGACTTCTTCTTCCAAAGCAAGCGCGTGCGCGACGTCCTACGTGTGGATCTCGAAGTACGCCGAGCGGCGCGAGTGGCTGGAGATTTGCCCAGGCGATTCTTACGTTTGTCTTACGTTCGCACTCGCGCCCCTCCGGCGCACTTCGTGCGGCGCAGGCTCATGGCTGCGCGCGACCTCGGCCTGCGCATCGCTCGGCCCGAGCGAGGCAAGCGGCAACGCGATTCCTGCCACGAACGACGCTCGACGAAGCACTAGCGTGCGCAGCGACAATGCGCGGCGCCTTTAGTTTCTTTCGTGCCCCGGGCAACCCATGGCAGGTTACTTGCCGACGTCGGGGGGGACCACAGCGGTCTTCACCCAGGAGCGCATCGCCAACACCGTCTCGCGCTCCACGCCGACGTACCCGTGAGCGGCGAACGCCCCACAGGGATCGCCGCGGTCGGGGCCGCCGCCCCGGACGGTCACCAGCGGACTGTGGGTTTTTTCGGCGTACCGCTGGGCGTCGCGATACGACGTGAGCCGACACGGATCGCGCTCGTGATGGACCCATAGCAAGCGGGCCGAAAGGTCCGCCCAATTCACATAGTAGAGGCCCGGGCCATTGTCCGCCGGTCCCCAGACCGACGAGGTCAGAATCGCGCGCCGCGCGAGGCCGGGGTTCATGCGTGCCGCATGAAAGGCGCTGATCGAGCCTTCGCTCGTCCCGACAAACGTCCAGTCGTCCACACCATAGCGGCGCGCCACCTCTTTGACGAGCGCCGCCACGTCCGCGCCGTATCGGGGCGTCTCGCGCCACTGCTGAAAGAACCTCACCCACTGATCGGAGGGCGCATCCACGACGACCACCAGCGTCTCCTCGTCGAGCCAGTGCCGACGCGAGCGCACCAGGAAGTTGCCCTGCATGGCGTAGCGCGGCTGTCCGTCCTCTTCGCGCAGCTTCATGATCCCCGGATGACCGGGGAAAAGCGCCACCCCATACTTGAACGCCTTCGCGTCCTGAAGGCGCGTCACGAGTCCGGAAATGGTGTACCCCTGGAGCGCGACGGTGACGACAGTGTCGACGTTAGCGAGGTTCGGGTCGCCGGCCGGCACATCCGCCGCTTGCCCGTACCCGAGCCGCGCAGTGGCCAACAGGAGCGCGACACCGGCCGCAGTCAGGAATCGACGACGAAGCTCCGCCATGGCTGTTCAGCACTCCCGTGCAGTGAATGGCTTCATGACGCGAACACGAGAGCGAGTGCTACCGCGCCCGGAACGGCCTGAACCCAGAGTATCTTGCGATTCGCCGTCATTGCGCCAAACACTCCCGCGACGATGACGCACCCGAGAAAGAAGACCTTGATCGAGAATCCGTTCGCGCCGAGGCCGAGTCCCCAGGCGAGCCCGGCCGCGAGGAAGCCGTTGTACAGACCCTGGTTCGCCGCCAGCGCCTTTGAGGCGCGCGCGAACTCGGGTGTAAGACCGAAGACCCGCGAGCCCAGCGGTTTGTCCCAAAAGAACATCTCCAGCACCAGAAAATACAGGTGCAGCAGCGCGACCAAGGCCACCGCGGTGCTTGCCGCCATTGTCATGACCGGTTCTCCTGACGGCCGCGGGGCCGCGCCCGAGCAACCCGCGGGGAGCGCGCGCAGCCCGCGTGCGCGGACCTGCGGCGACGGTACGACGGTGCGAGCGCGTCGGACCGCGGGCGCATCATTCGGGAAAGACCGCAGGCCACTGCGTGTAGGGTGGCTTCGGCTCCTGGTCGGGTGCGAGAAATGGTGGCGCCGGCTCGCCCGGAGGACCTAGGACCTCGATGAATTGGTACATCGCGCGCAAGTCCTCGACCGAAGTCTCGTGCAGCGCCCACCATGGCATCGGCGGTCGAGTTCGGACCGCGCCGGCGTAGGTTACCCATGCCGCTTCCGTCATCTGGTTCACGTTGATGCGGAGATTCGATGCGTACGTCGTCCCCCAAGTCCCGCGATGGCCGCTCGCCGAACCCTTGAGCCACTCTTTCTCCGCGACCTTGCCTTCCAGCCTGCCGTAGTCGTGCGTATGGC
>Ga0187846_10001441_pt1 | contig 13441 bp, 17 predicted proteins | sample TC_taG_FD_161473 | JGI IMG/M metagenome (GOLD analysis project Ga0187846, IMG submission 161473) | Biofilm microbial communities from the roof of an iron ore cave, State of Minas Gerais, Brazil - TC_06 Biofilm (v2) | ecosystem: Environmental > Terrestrial > Deep subsurface > Cave > Wall biofilm...
TGGTGCTAAGATATTCCTCGTTCCACAAGGTCAGGGGGTAATTCCAGTTCAAACTTGTACCGAAAGAACTGAAGGGCCCTTCGTATACCAATCATGCACCACTGAAGAAAAAGCTCTTTCTCCTATAACAGAAAGCAAATATGGAATGAAGGTAGTTGAAATAAACAACATTACTGATGCCCTAAAATATTTCAATTCAACCTAGCTAATTAGTTCTATATTGTTGGTAAAATTAAAGATTAATATTTAATTTTAGTTTCTTGAGATATTGTGGAAGAAAGATCAGACGAACATTGGAAACAAAAACTTACTCCAGAACAATATGAGGTTTGTAGAGAAAAAGGAACAGAGCCACCCTTCTCCGGAAAATATAACAACTGCAAAGATAAGGGAATTTACAAATGCGTCTGTTGTGGTAAAGATTTGTTTAATTCCGAGACAAAATTTGATTCTGGAACAGGCTGGCCTAGCTTCTGGTCATCTATAAAACAAAATGTAACCAGTGAAATAGATACAAGTTATGGGATGTCAAGGATAGAAGTTTTGTGCAGAAATTGTGGGTCTCATCTTGGCCATGTTTTCGATGACGGTCCTGCGCCTACAAACCAACGATACTGCATCAATTCAGCTTCACTCAAGCTTGAGAGAGTTTAAAAAATAATTCAAATTTTATGGTGATTTTAGAGTTACCCAACTATTAATAGTACCGTATAGTACGGTATTATATGCTAGATTGTGAATATTGTCCTAAGCAGTTCGTGGAGAGTGCAAATGGTCTGATTCAAAAAACCTTCCATGAAGTTCTTCATGATCCAGAAGTAGTTAACAACTAATTCTGGTCTTTTTTTACACAAGATTTCTTTCAAAACCTAACTTTTTTATCGGTTAAATTTGCTTTAATGTGAAGTGGCAAAACATTCAAGTCGCAAAGGGTCAGTTCGTGGAGGCACTAAAAAAGATTCGAGTTCAGATATTTTTAAAAAAATGAGTTCGATATCTGATACAACAAAGAGTCTGGCAACAGAAGTCAAATCAATGGCAAAAATTTTTGCTGAGAATCAAAAAATTCTCATCTCATTAAAAAATATGATAGATGCGGTTGAGAATTCATTAGTACAAATCCAGAGAAATTCTAGACATATAACTATTCTAGAGGAAGATACTCAGAAACTGTTTTCTGGTTTAGGTCAGGTAAAAGCGCACTCCAATTTAATAGCTAAAGTCAATGAACAGTCTGAAAGACTTCAAGAGCAGGTAAACAAGATTAGGGAAAAGCAGGAATCCTTGCCTGATACTAATAGAATAATGCAGAGTGTTGCTAATAGTATAGATTCGATTCGGAATAATACAAAGATGATAATGCATGTTTCTGAAAAGACGGAAAATATTAGAGATGAACTTAAAAAAGTGGCATCAAAGACTGACTCTTTAGCTAATCTTGGTTCCTATTTGGAAGAAGTGAAAAAAGATACTAATGAAATTTCTGTTAAGGCGGAGAAAATTTCACAATTAGAGGAGAACATTGCAAATCTAAAAGTAGATCTTGGTACTGTTGCATCAAAGAATGAGTCCTTGGCTAATTTGAGCTCTGACATCAAAGATGTGGGAATAGAGCTCGGTTCATTAGTTAGAAAAACAGATTCGTTGAGCGAACTTGGTACAAACATTAGGAACGTCGAAATAGAATTTGCTAATTTTCGGGAAAATGTACTTGGTAAAACAAAGGAGATAGATGGAAAAATAGGGGACTTGGCTGAATTATTAAACCGAGATTCGGCGTCCACTGCAGAATTTCATAAGAAGACACATGAGATTTACCAAGAATTACAAGAAATACGTCAAATAACTCACAAAACCTCACAGAACACATCTAGGGAAATTATGGGATTATTACGATTGTCTGAATTTCAATCTAATGTACGTATGTATTCAGAATCAAAATATGGAACCTTGGAAGATCTTGATAAAATAATTAATCAGACAGTCGATATGGTAAACTTGTTCGATAGACTTTCTATAGAATCAGACAAGAAAATGCCACTTCCAGAGGAGGTAAAGAAGTGGGCCATATCCAAGATTTTAGACTGTGCTGACAGATGGGAAATTAGATTTACCGATGTCTTCAGACTCTTAGTAAACCAGCTTGGTTCTGATTTACTAAAAGAATCTTTGAGAATGGAACAAGTGAGAGATCTTTTTGGCATCCGTGCTGTTGATGAAGTGAGACACGAATTCAATATTCAATAATTCTTATTGAACTTACTCAGAGATCTCATAAGATTTTAGTCGTTCTTTCTTTCTTTTTATCACCGCAAAAATTCCTATGATTGCAGCAATCCATACAGAACTTAGAAGTATGTTTGTAAAGCTGACATACATATAAGGAGTTGCGTCCAAGAGATTAAAGTCAATGTCAGTGGCCATGGAATGAACGTTTAGCATTGCAGTATGAAAAGATGCGCTATCTTGTGGAATGGTCGAGACTTTATCAACCGTGGAGATCATTGTATCAAGATCCTTTTGAATTAACCCAAAGTCAGTTGAAGCTGTTGGGAATATCCACACAGGATTACCTTCTTTTGGCAATAGACTCTTTATTGCCTTAAGATCTACCACAATTTGTTGTGGGTCTGAAGTTGCTTGTATTCTAGACAAAAAACCTCTTGACTGATCTAGTTGATAAACAGAATTCTGATAGCCCTCAAAGGCCACTACTACTCCAAATACGATAAAGCCCACTATCCCCAGTATTGCAAGTTTGTAGTATCTGTTTGCCATCCTCTCAGCCTCTGATATCTGAGTTTTCGATTGCATCTTGGTCTTTTTAAATGTTGAATGAGATACGCTGAGATATGCAATATAAAAGAACCCTAGTGTCTGGATGCCTATTATCGGTGCAAATACGGGATTATTTGAAAAGATAGCAGTAAACATAGCTACGAGCCCGTACATTCCAAAAAATATCTCAAGAAGCGTCGTTTTAGTGAATGGTAGATTGTAGGCTTTGTCCCTCCAATCATCAGTCTTTCTGACTATCCCATATTTTGGAGTGCGCAAAAACTCGTTTCTCTTACCAAACAAAGCATCAAAGACAGCTACTGTATTATTCACTGACATCCCCGCAGAATAAAAGACGAGATAAAAATATGCCAATGCTTTTGATTTCCAACTTTGTTTGTACAAGTCATGTATTATCATCAAGTAACCAAGAGGTCCTATTGCAAAATATGCAGCTAAGGTAATCAAGGGCAATGTACTAACAACATATAGGTTAATTTTTGCCGCTAAAAGCACTGGCAATATGAGAAATTGTAGTAGCATTAATGGGTAAACTATGTGCCTTGTCAATTGAACAAACGCTTGGATTTTCGTATCAAAAGGAATTTTTTTAATTGCAATATCACCAAGCAACTTTATGGCGCATTGGATCGATCCTTTTGCCCACCTAAACTGTTGTCTCTTGGCTGCATTCATCTGTACTGGAAGCTCTGCTTCAACAACGATTTCGGGCAAAAAAACACATTTCCAACCCTTCATTTGAGCTCGATAACTTAGATCCAAATCCTCAACAAGCGTTGCGGTGTGCCAGCCCCCTGAATCTTCAATACATTGTTTTCTCCATATGCCAGCCGTTCCATTAAAGTTCATGAAGAGGTGCGAGTTGCCCTTTGCTTTTTGTTCTATAAGAAAATGAAAGTCCAAGCTCAAAGCCTGTGCTCTAGTCAAGGCAGAGTATTCTTCATTCACGTGACCCCACCTGCATTGCACAAACCCAATTTCTGACTTGCAAAAATATGGCATTGCTTTTTTCAAATACCAAGAAGGAGGTATAAAATCTGCATCAAAAATTGCGATAAAGTTTCCTTTTACCATCTTCATTGCATTACGAAGTGCCCCAGCCTTGTACCCTCTTCTGTTTTCTCTTCTAACATGGGATATATCAAATCCCTTTTCTTGATAATCAGTTACTAGATTCTCCAAAATTTCATAAGTGTCATCATCAGAGTCATCCAATACCTGAATACACATTCTTTCTTTTGGGTAATCCATTGAGCACACTGCGTTAACAAGTCTTGCTGCAACATATCTTTCGTTGTATATAGGAAGTTGAATAGTAACTGTTGGAGTATCAATAAATTCAGCATTTTGAGATTTTCTTTTCTGTCTTGAAAGAAATACAAGATAATAGAAATTACAAGTGTAAAATGTAATCAACATAGCTATTCCTATAAAGATACTAAATAGAAATTCTGTTAGTGGGTTGGGGATAGCATGGATTAACATAAACCCTAGATTAACAGATTAAAAAACTGTATATTTATAGTTGTGTGGTTGAACTAAAGTGCTTATCCTTTTTTGAATATTTTGATCGCCTGTACAGGGCAAACGTTTTCGCATGCAAGACAAAATATACAATCAGGTTCCCTTGCCATGAGTGGTTTTTTTTCAGAAGATGGATTTCCAGGAAATTCACCCCATTCATAAACCTTTACTGGACATGCATCAATACATGCTCCGTCAGCTACGCATATATCAAAATCAACAGAAACGTATTCTCCCCAGATGCCCAAAACTTCATTTCCCTTTCTTGGACCAAAGATCTTTATCTTATTGCCGTTTGATGATACTGTAAATGTCTCCGATATTTTTAGTTTTGATTTGAATTCTACATCAATTGGACCCGATTTTGCCCCAGATGGAGTCTCTACTTCGGTTTGTACTTGTACAGCTTGTTGTCCTGGAGGCGGAGAAGCCGGTTTTGGTTTTGGTTTAGCGTTGGGAATTATTTGTGCAAGAGGAGTCATGGCTTCTAGTTCCTTCAATGCTTCCTCTTGAGGAAGTTTTTTAGTCTTGACCAGATGTTCCACCATCCTGTCAGCTAACACCGTGTTTCGCAATATCGTATCTATCATCATCTTGGCATTGGTATCTGCTTTTTTCCGATAATCTCTAACCCATAACCCATCTCCGTATTTTTCGACGGGGTAAATTTGATAAATCATGTCGACAACTTCACCAGTAACAACTTCGACTTGCACTTGAAGTTCGATTTGCTTGTATCCAGAGGCATCAGGATCAGGAATATTTTCTTCTTTCCAATAATATGTAGCATAGATTCTATCAGCAAAGAAGTCCATCACAAAGGTCTTTTTGAGGCCATTAACAATCGAATCAATTTCGTATTGATCTTCCAGCTTAATTGGTAATCGATAGAGTCCAAGTTTGTAGCTATGTAGAGGATAAATGCCTCTTTTAGCAGTGGCAGATTGTACTGTGTAGACTTTATCTTTTAACAGAAGGGACATCTGCTCATATTATTTTAAAAGTACTTAAAAATGCTTCCTAATAATCAGGGCATGTCTCTTCCCTAATCTTCTTGTATCTTTGTTCCATTTCTTCCGCAAGTGTAAAAACCATTTCAAAATTGTATTCTTTTTTTGGAAAGTACCAACGAATTCCTACTTTACGACCGATACCATCCATATCATATATCATCCCCTTTTCTGCTTCCACGTGATATTTTTCATCTATCGATCTCTCTTGTGTTCTAAGACCACGTTTTGTCCTGTCTTCCATAATTATGTGGCTATTACCATCCCTAATGAAATAAAATAGTCCTTGTTTTAGCAGAGGAAGTTCCTGGGCCAATTCTACTTTTCAACAGGATTTCCTATCATGTTACCCCATTCTGTCCAAGACCCATCATAGTTTCTTACTTGTGGATATCCTAAAAGGTATTTTAAGACAAACCAAGTGTGAGAGGATCTTTCCCCAATTCTGCAATAGCAAATCACATCTTTGTCTGCCATAATTCCCTTGGATTCGTAAATTTGTTTCAGTTCATTCACAGCTTTGAAAGTTCCATCGTTATCGTTAACTGCAGTAGCCCACGGAATGTTATTTGCGTTTGGAATATGACCTCCTCTCTGAGCATGCTCCATTGGATACTCTGGAGGAGCAGTAATCTCGCCAGAGAATTCTTTTGGTGATCTGACATCAACTAACACGGTATCTTTTCTTTCAAGTGCTCTTCTAACATCAAATAAGTAAGCTCGCAGACCTTCGTTTGGAGGTTGAGCAACATATTTTGTCTTTTGGATTTGAGGTTCATCCTTCGTATAGGATCGTTTTTCTAGTTCCCATTTTTTCCTACCTCCATTCATAATTTTGACATTTTTGTGCCCATAGTATTTGAATATCCAAAATACAAAAGCTGCAAACCAGTTGTTAAAATCACCATATAAGACGACCTCAGATTCTGGGATAATGCCATTTCGTGACATGAGTTCTTCAAATTGAGATTTGCTAATAATATCACGCCTAATTGGATCGTTAATATCGCGCTTCCACCAGATCAGACTAGCTCCAGTTATGTGACCCTGTTTGTAGGCGTTTTCTGGATCATAATCAACTTCGACAATTTTCATTGTATTGTTTGAAATATTTTTTGATATTGTTTCTGTATCAGCTAAAACATCAGGATTTGCGTAATTCATCTTCTCTTCGTAATTATAACTGTTGAAGGATCTTAATATTCTATCCTCATCAGATGCTTTTTAAGTGAAACTAGGATAGTAGTTTCTGCTTGAATCTTAACAGTGTTGCTGTGGTAAGTAAATTCGGCTCAAAGGAAGCTGAAGATGCAGCAAAAAAAGTCGCAAAGAAGTTACTAGCAAAAAAAGCCAAAGTCTATACAATTTCTCCAGTTAAAGTTGAGGGAGCAATAAAGGTAAATGATTTAGAAGAATTAAAGGTAACAAAACTTGATCTCACTATTACTCTTGGTGGCGATGGTACAACACTACGCACCTTTAGATATTTAGAAAACGAGGTCCCTAATTTAGCGATAAATGTAGGTGGAAATAGAGGAATACTATCGGAGATTACTTTACCGCAAATAGACAGGGCAATTGAGCAAATCATTTCAGATAATATCTTACTGGATAGACGAACAAGAGTGGTTGCTTTAAGTAATGGACAAGAATTTCCACCGGCCTTAAACGAGATTTACATAAACAGGCAAAATCTTACAAAGACTTCGCTATTTGAAATTAGGTTTCAAAATGATACAGTTATGCAGAAGATGGATGGAGTAATAGTTGCTACTCCAAGTGGTTCTACCGGCCATTCATATTCATTGGGAGGACCAATATTACACGAAAGTCTAGATGTTTTGATAATTACTCCAGTTGCGCCAGTAAACAAACTTCCTTCTATAGTTGTTCCTGATGAGAAAATAGAAATAATTAGCAATCACGATTCTAATATAATCATGGATGCTCAAGTGATTAAACCCGCAAGGTATGATGAGGTCATAACTATAAGAAAATACAAAAAACAGGCAGTCTTCGTAAGACTGAAAAAGCGTGGTCTCAGACAGATGAGCAAGCTTGGCTTTTAGAGTGCTAGATGCTAGTGCCTTTTACGCAGGAATTCCCTTTGCTTCACAAGAAGCTAGTTGTACGACTCCAGAAGTTTTTGAAGAAATAAAACATATCAAGAAAAACCATGATGCAGTTAATGCTCTTTTAGAAACCAAAAGGCTTGATATCATAAACCCTCAGGTAGAGTTTAGGGAACAAGTAATATTGAAGGCAAGAGAAACTGGAGATTTTCAGAATCTATCCAAAGGCGATATTTCGGTTGTTGCCCTTTGCCTTCAGATGCATGCAGAAATAGTAACGGATGATTTTGCGGTTTCAAACGTTGCAAAGCACTTGGGCCTCAATGTGATTCCGGTGATGACTCAGGGCATAGCTCGCGTAGTAGATTGGCTCTATTTTTGCCCAGGATGTAAAAAGACATTTTCCAAAATATTTCATTGCCCGTTTTGTGGAAATCAACTTAGACGAAAACTAGGCAAGAGAAGGTCTTCTGCTAACTTTGTCAGCAAATGAACCATCACAAGGTCTGGCATTTTCATAACCAACAACCTATAATTGAGTGAAGTAGAATCCAATATTATCACCTCAGGATCATATAACGCTCCGCTAGCTAGAGATTATCATTTTTGATAGTTGAACTAATTTCATATATTTGAAGTGTATTTCACATATCATGTAGTGTTTTTTGGTTCACATTTTTCTTGAATTTACTTTCTGCATCCAATATATTGCGGATTTTAAAAGCTCGCGATTCACCGAGTCCTTTTATCTTTGAAAGTTCTTTGTAAGATGCTTTTAGTGTGTTACTGGGAGAACCGAATCTTTCTAACATACGAGATGCTAGTTTTTCACCTACACCTGGCAAGCTACACAGAATGGAGAGTTGCTGTTTTTGTAGATCATTTGATTTTTTTATTTTTTTTAAAAATGGACCTTTTGTTGAACCTTGTCGATTACACATGGATATCAATAATTTTGCAGAATGGGAGGCATTAGGAGTTGGAATAATTGGAATCCGGAGGTCCAATACAATGGATGATATTGCACCATAAAAAACAAGTGGATTCTCTGTTATTTCATCTATCTGGTCTATATCGCCTTCTATCAAAATGATAGGATGTTCGAAATGCTCTTTTAGTCTATTACATTGGTCAAAAAGCCGCCCATCAAAAACAGACGAAATAAAGTCTGGCATGCTTTTTCGCTCCACTATGGTTTCTGGTGCTACAATGTAGTCACCTACTACGAGATTTTTTAATTCTGTTTTTACTCCAACTGCTCTCAAGAGATCAGGAATACCGCTCTTTCTTTCCCTTTCATCAATAATTATTCGCAGATCGTCTATCTTCATCGTATAGGAGATTTAGTAACTTTTCTTAATATTCTATTTGGGTGTATCTGTTTTTTGTTGTTGATTAGTCGTGGGTGGAGTCCGTAACATTTCCTTTATCTTTGCCTCTGTCTCTTTGAGATTTTCTTTAAGGCGAGACTCTTGCTTTGACAACACGGTGACTCGTGTATTTGCAAGTTCCTTTTTTTCTTCAAGTTCAGCTAATAGATTTGCTTTTGTTGATTTTATTAGAATTGTACCAGCACTTTTAAAAACAGTATCATTATCACTAGCCTTATTTAGTGCCTCAATTGCTCTTTCTGTTTCAAGCTGTTCCATTTCAATATGTTGTTTTTGTCCCATTATTGCTTGAAGATTCTGTTGTAACTGTTGCATTCTTCCCACTTGTTCTTGCAACCAGGGTGGAACTTGCTGCTCACCTGATGACATGTTAGAATCATCCGATAGTATGCTTATATTTTTACCGATTCGATTGCATCGTTACTTGCTTGTATTAGACGTAAAGTCGAATTCAAGTTAGCACGTAAATGTGACAGCTGTTGTGCCTCAATTAAGATTGTAATTTTTTTATCAAATGATATACTGGTCTTCGTGGGATTTTCTGAATAAAACTTGTTATCAGTTTCTAGTGATTCAAATATTGATTTAGTTTTTTCTTCTGCTAAAATAGAAATTCTTGCACTATACTTGGATGTCATATGCCAGTCCTGCAATCTTAAATCCGCATTTTTTACAGGTCCAAATTCCTACTGATTGTCTCAAAAATTTGCTTGAACCGCATTCAATACATCTTCTTCTTTTTTTTAAGAGGAAATGTACTGCGGTGTATTTCTTACGAGGCTTTAGTCCATATTTTGCACGAAGTCCTTTCAGTGATGCACTCTTACTTTTAACCATCTTACATCAGCTGCTCAAGTTGCTTCCTTATTTTTGGTCCTACAGCAAGGGCAATTTCTGAACATTTGATTAACTGATCTACCGTAAATCCATCACTGCCTCCTTTTTGTAATGCACAGATATTTCCTTCGGAGTTTGTAGTTATTGTTATCCTAGCATTCATGCAAGCTTCTTCATCTGCGGTTGGATCTACTATGATATGTTCTCCAATTCTTGCCATGGTAACTGATACAGGAATTGTTTTTACTGGTGGTTTAGAATTTACACCCTCTACAAGTGCAGGTACTTCATCCTTTATTTCGTATTTTGGTACGGTGCATGATAAAAGTGCAGCAACGGATGCATAGGAACATGCATCAAAAAGGTTACCGTCAGCATCAATAATACTGCTGTCTATAAAAAATCCTATGACAGATTTATTTTCGACAAGAACCAGTTGGTGAAGATCAATCATTTCTGTCTCTCTTATTCCCCTATCAACAACTCTTGCAAGTTCAATCACTTCTTCTGTTGGAGGACCTGGCTCTGCATTAGGATCCGCTAACGGTAGAATTTCAGCGGTGCATATCAGTATGCCCTTGTCTCCAAGATCTGGGAACGGCTTGTCTGGTTGTATTTTAACTCCAGTAACTACCTCCGTATCTCCTAGACGGACTCTTGCAGAACCGTTTGCCTTTGGTATTACTCCTGTCTCAATGTAAAGAGGTCTTTGTTCTTCAAGACGCCTGCCATCAAGTCTCTTGCCTTGTTTTAAAAGTTCTAAAATCCTATCCCTCTTAAGCTGTTCAACTATCACCGAGTCAGCCATCATTACTGCCCTCCGTTTCCAAAGTATTTTTCCATCAGTGCTTTTCTCTGAATTTCATAAATTTGTTTACAACCCCCTATTGCAGTTTGTAAGCAGGTTTTGTACTCAGCCGGTGTCAATATTCCATCTAACTGCATAAGGGTAACCTTGCCTAGGTTTGGCATTATTGCTATCGGCATATCTGCCTGTCCTTCTTGGTCTTCCTCATTGTTGACATCCAAAACTATCTGATCTGCTACCTTTCCAGCTGCACACGCAGATACTAAATCGCGCATAGGAATTCCTGCATCTGCCAAAGCAATTGAAGCAGCGTCTAATGCAGCACATCGTGAACCACCATCAGCTTGCAACACTTCAATGAAAACATCAATTACGGTTCGCGGAAAATCTTTTAGTAGCACTGCAGGCTGCAGAGCCTCTTTGATTACTTTTGATATCTCGATTTCTCTTCTAGAGGGGGCAGGATTTTTTCTTTCCGTTACTGAAAATGGCGACATGTGGTATCTACAACGCAAAATTCCACGGTCTTGGTTTGCCATGTGTTTTGGATGTACATCTCGTGGACCAAAGACTCCAGCCAGAATTTTATTTTGCCCAAATTCAATATATGCAGAACCATCTGCGTTTTTCAGAATGCCTACTTTTATAGAAACGTTCCTTAGCTGATCTACTTTTCTGCCATCGCATCTAATTCCATTTTCATTCATTAATTGTGTCATTATTTTCACCAAGTTCTACCCCAAGCATAGATTTGACTCTTTCAGTCAGGTTTGGAAGATGTGCTTGGGCGTCAACCATTTTCACTGCTTCTATGGCCTTTAATAATCCAACTGGATCATCAGATGAGACAACCACCCAGCCGTTTTGACCAATTGTAATCATAGCCTTTGTAGCCATCTCTATTGTTTGTATCATGGAACCACGCTTTCCTATAAGGCGTGGGACCTTGCTTGGAGCAATCTCAATAAGCTCCCCCGATTCAATTTTACCCAAATCTCTATCTTGTACTGTCAGTAACGGATCACGAGAGCGGTCAAAATTGGCAACACGTGCAGCTACCAGATCCCCTACGTCAAGCCTTTCTTTTAGTTCATCTTTTGTAGGAGAATAATCTCTCCCAAAAACATCTTGAGCAGGTAAGAATCCAACAAAACATGAATTAATGTCAAATTCCCACGATAAAGAAGAATGACCTATAACTTTCCCTATAACTAAATCGTTTGTTTTTGGCATGTAAATACCACACAGTGGAATAACTCTGACTGTGTTTTCATAAATTTCAGAAATGCCAACACTGGTTGAAACAATCTTATCACCATCTTGATAGACGTTTTGTTCGGGCCGGAATGGACCAGTTATTATTACGTCTCCAGGAATTACGTATCTTCTTTTGACTTCCATTATTTTACAACCTCAACAGAAGCGGTTCCTTTTGTTATCGATCCCAATCTATCTATCACTTTTGCTCTGGCTGCAGCCGGTATATCTAGTATTACTTTGAGGGAACCATTAGCTTGCCATTCTTCTTTTTTTAAATTCCCTACAGACTTTAAAACTGAGTAAGATTGTGCCGCAAACTGAGCAGGTATCAAAATTTCTAGTAACATGTTCTCTGATTTCAGCGGGATAATTGATCTAAGATGTTCTACAACATCTTTTGTCTGTTCCTCCAGACTTTTGAATGGATCAACAGCAACTTTGGCATCATTCATAGCTTGTTCTATTCGGAGCGGAGGATGCGGAAGATGGGATCTTGGATCCACAAAGGTTTTCGCTATAAATTCTATAATTTGTTTGCGCTTTTCTGAAACCATTTTTCGTCTTTGATCAGTTGTTAGATTAAGATCACCTTTTTGAAGTATAACATTTGCAATTGTTGCCTGATCAGTAGTTTTGAACGCCTTCATCAATTTTTCAGTAGATGCGCGAGTTCCTTTGCTCGAATCCGAATAAATCTCATCAGAAATCAAAATGGTTGAAATGTCCTTTCTTTTTCCAAGTTTATACTCTAAAGCTGGATCTGGTTTTACAAGAATTTCGAACTTCTCACTATCAGCCGTTAGTTTAACAACAGTTACTTTATCCATTGATTTTGGTATCCAAACTTTAGTATTTATCTATACAGAAGAAACTCGCTAGATTTTTATTTGGACGATCAATTTTTTCTTCTTAAGGCTTGGCTTCTTTAGAGATTGTTGAACAAAGTGAACAGAGAATTGTTGTAAAGTTGAGGGATATTCCTCTACAATACGCGAATGCCCTCAGAAGAATTTGTCTTACTGGTATTCCAGTCTTTGCTATTGATGATGTGGTAATAATTGAAAATTCTGCGGTCTTACCAGATGAAGGTATAGCTCATAGGCTTGCAATGATCCCCTTAAGAACTGACTTGACAAGATTTGTCGAACCTTCTCGTTGTGACTGCCACAGCGAGCTTGGCTGTTCTAGATGTAGAGTCATGTTAATGATCGATTCTAGTTCTACAGATACGACAAGAACAATTACCTCAGCTGAGCTTACTTCAGAAGATGACTTAGTAAAACCAGTAAGTGACAAGATTCCAATAATTGAACTAGCTCCTGGTCAAAAACTCAAATTGGAAGCATACGCAAGACTTGGTAGAGGTACGGAGCATGCAAAATGGAATTCAGCAACAGTTGCTGTTTTGACCGAAACGGGAAATCCAGAAGATCATCTCTTGAATGTAGAAACAACTGGAGCCCTTAAACCAGCTCAAGTGGTCATAGCTGGAGTAGAAGAGTTGGCAAAAAGATTAGATGATTTTAAACAGGTCATAGCTACTCTCTAACTGAGCATGCATTATATTTGGGTTAAAAATGGCATTATTACAAATGAACAACCAAATAGTGCTACAAATGGCAAAAGAGCTCAAGGTAGCGTCAAAGAAAAATAATGCTCCTATTTGGTCCAGACTATCAGAACTTGCTCTAAAACCATCTTCTCAAAGAAGGGTAATCAACATAGCCGAACTAGATAAAT
>Ga0187846_10001442_pt1 | contig 13438 bp, 9 predicted proteins | sample TC_taG_FD_161473 | JGI IMG/M metagenome (GOLD analysis project Ga0187846, IMG submission 161473) | Biofilm microbial communities from the roof of an iron ore cave, State of Minas Gerais, Brazil - TC_06 Biofilm (v2) | ecosystem: Environmental > Terrestrial > Deep subsurface > Cave > Wall biofilm ...
ACTGACTCTCAAAATGAAGCTACAACCACCTGGTTCAAGCATTTACAACGCATGATTCTCAGCCAGCAGCAGCATGAGGTCATGGCAGCGGCCATCATTGAATCACCCCTACGCGTGCAACCGAATCAGGTCTTCCTCGTCCGTTTAAATATCATGGGCAGAGATGAACCAATGCTTCCACTCGACGCTGAAAAGGGAGAACAAGCTGCGGGGCTTAGCGGTCTTTTACATGGCGATACCGTTTCTATAGAGATACGTTCGGTGATCCATCAGAGCTATGCCTATCTCGTGCAGAAGGCAACAGTCGCTATACCAGAGGCAGGCTATGTAGCTGAGGTGACGATTCCTATGCAGCCGCTTTCTAGTGCTCCAAGCGGCAGGCGCGATCGTTTGCATATCTTTTTCCTGGATGAGCAGCGCCGCCCACTTTACGAAAAGCCATTTGTGGTGGAAGTTTTTGTTTCCCACCTGGTGAAACGAGGACACGAGGGCCATCATGTGCTGGCAATCCCCGTCTGACACTTTCTCCATTCAGCCTTTCGATGCGAACCTGTGAAATATTCCAGGTCTGTGATACGCTATAACAGAGATTGAATAGATGGTAGCATCATGAAACGAACATTCCTATCAAAACTGCACAGAAATGGCTTCTACTGCATCACCGGCGCGCTCCTTGTATTGCTGGGAGTGCCGCTGTATCAGTTCCTCATCTTCATACTTTCAGGTTATGGTAATGCACTCGCAACTCCGGTCCTGGCGCTACGTTGGATCAACGCCCATATCTTTGTATTTCTAAGCTATCGTGTACTGCTGGTCGTAGGTTTTGCCCTTATGATTAGCCTGCCTTTCACCCTCTTCCGCATTATCGTCGCCCAAGAAATTTTGGGGCGAGAGGAAGACGAACAAGAGGAGCATGACGAAACTGATGAGCACCAGGCGGACGGTATGCCCGCTTTTGCATGGCGCGGCAAAGGTTACGCGGTACTGGCAGCATGGGCTGGCCTGATCGGACTACTCTTTTTTGTGGGAGGAACCCTGGCAAGCTCGCTCTACCTGGTTAGCAGCGCGGCTTCCCTTCCTTCACACCTTACCAACCTGGACAATGTCGCTCCCCTGGCTGGCATTTTTTCTATAATCACCTTCACCATTGGCGGCGGATTGCTAGCCCTTTCGTGTCTGTTCTTTGGTGCAGTCATTGCCAGGAGTGGGCTAAATCTCTGGCCGGGCGTATGGGTCGCATTTGGCTACATGGCCCTTGGGCTCTTCGTATTCTTCAGCGTGAGCGCAGTCGATGTTGCTCTTGCGCCTGGCTCTGGTCAAACGCTATTTTCTACCCTGGCGATTCTCTTCTTTACCATCTGGGTTCTCTGGTTCGGCATCATGCTCGTGCGGTTAAAACCGGAGTGAAAATGGATTATTGGGCAGGCGTATTACTGAGGCAGGGCAATTTCCGTTGCTACCTTAATAGGCCCTTCTCCTTCCCTGGCCTGGCGAAGTGTAATATCCGCAGTCAAATTCAGTGCGGAGAGTAGCTCTATAAGCGTGTCCAATGTGGGATTGATATCGTCGTCAGAGAGCAGGCGAGATACCGCTTCTCGTTTCTTCCCCATCCGTTTTGCAAGCTGTTCCTGGGTCATGTTAAGCTGTTTGCGCACCGCATCGATGGCCTGCATAAGCTCCAGCTCAGCAGCCATTTCTCGATAGCCAGCAGCAACTTCTTCGTTCTGTAACCGCTTTTGTAAGCGTTGCTCGAATCTATTCATTGTCTTCCTCCTGTACGGGACTGACACGGCGAGTACGCATATATTCTGTCCAATATCCAAATGCTTTCTCCAGGTCATATACTGATGCCGGTTGGGTTGTGTCTGCTTGCTCAAAATACTCAACTGTCCATCTCATGTATGGATTGTAACATATATGTTACATTTGTACAAGTCCAGAGAAGGTTCGAATCTCTGTCCTTAGAAAGATCTTACATTATTCATGATTGACAATCAACACTGAGGCACCTACAATTCGGAAGTGGATACAGATGAATTTCTCTATAATCCAAATTCCGTTATTATGGGAGGCACCTAATGGTATCGGAGGTTACGTGGCAGAGCAATCCACCAGAAATACTACTCAAAGAGCGCTTTCACATCTCGACCGGCTTTCACCCAGGGCAACGCGACATCATTGAGCAGCTCGTTCAAGGCAAACGCATTCTCGTAATTCAACGCACAGGCTGGGGTAAATCCCTCTGTTATCAACTGGCGAGTCTCTACTATCCACATCTTACGCTCGTCTTCTCCCCTTTAAAAGCCTTGATGCGCGATCAATGCCAGCGCTGTAACAATGACTACGACATCCCTGCTGCAATTGTAAGTTCAGAGTTTTCTCAGGAGGAAAACAAAGCAACCCTGGCGCAATCTGTAGAGGGATACTTCAAAGTACTCTTTATTGCGCCAGAACGCCTTGATAACGCTGACTGGCAAAGCTATGTCCCAAAGATGCGCATCAGCATGATCGTCATTGACGAGGCACACTGTATTTCGACCTGGGGCCACGATTTTCGCCCACATTATAAGCGTATTGTACGCCTCTTAACGGCTCTGCCTAAAAGCATCCCTGTGCTTGCTTTAACCGCAACAGCCAATCGGCGTGTCGAGGATGACGTACTTCAACAAATTGGCTCGGGAGCGCAGGTGATACGAGGTACAATGCAGCGTCCTAACCTTTACTTGAACGTAGAGCAGTTACATGGTCATCGAGAAAAACTTGCCTATCTTACAGAATTCCTGCCGCACTTGCCAGGGACAGGTATCATTTATACAGCAACGAAGCACGATGCTGAAGTGGTGGCCGCATTTTTTCAGCAACAGGGGATACAGGCTGTATTTTATCATGCTGGGTTAGAAGAAAACGTCCGGCAGGATATCGAGCAGCAATTTATGGTTAACCGCTTCAAGGTGGTGTGCTCGACCAATGCGTTAGGCATGGGAATTGATAAGCCTGATATTCGCTTCGTTATCCATTACCAGATACCAGGGTCTCCCATACATTATTACCAGGAGATGGGAAGAGCTGGACGTGATGGTAAAGTGTCATGGTGTATTTTGCTCTATGATCCTGCTGATCTAATCATCCAGGAATATTTTATTCGTACCGCCAAGCCCGCAGGGCAGTGTTACGAGCTCGTTTTATCTCTGCTACACATTTCACCAATGGGGCTATATGATCTCTTGCGAGCGACAGGTTATGCGCAATCTGTCGTGCAGAATATCCTGGTAGACCTGGAAGAGCAGCACTTAGTTGAGCATAATCTCAAAGAGCGTACCTACACGGCTGTTCCACGCCTGGGTCAGCTAGATTTCTCTGCCTACGATGCTATTCGGGATCAGAAGCAGCGCGAGTTACAACATATACAGGATTATGCCCAGCTTCGCAGTTGCTATATGGAATACCTGACCACTTATCTTGGAGATCAGCCCGGCTACCACTGTAGGACATGTGGACAATGCCGGGCATCGAACTTTCCACTTATTAAACTCTCAGAAAGAATGCTTAAGGCAGCTTCACGTTTTCTTGAAGAGGAATTTTTACCTCGTATCGAAAAGCATGGCACCGAAAAACGTCCAATACATGAGGCTGGTTGGTCGCTTTCGTATCATGGTACAACTCGTATCGGTAGACTTGTGCGTGCGAGCAAGTATGAAGACGCCGGGCCGTTTGCACAGAGCCTGGTTTCGCGTGTCGTTGAGATCGTACGAACCCGCTATCCACTACAAGCAATCGATGCTGTCGTAAGTGTGCCACCAACCAGAAGCGGTATACTGGTTGAGACATTCGCTCGCCAGGTTGCTATCCAATTGGGTCTGGAATATGTATCTGTGCTGGTAAAAGTGCGCCAGACTCAAGAGCAGAAGAGTTTATCAAATTGGCTGCAGAAGAAAGCTAACGTCAAGGACGCTTTTACAGTACGTTTTCCTGATCAAGTTGCTGGACGTACACTGCTGCTGATTGATGATATTTACGATTCGGGCTATATGCTGCGCGAGGTGGGTCTAACGCTGATGCAGGCAGGAGCAAAAGAGGTCTATCCACTGACAATTACGCGAACTGCCCACTCGGATGACCAATAAATAAGGAGATAGACAATGGAGCAGGATTTACAAGAACAGGCATGCTGGCTACTGTTAACGTATGAGAGTGGCCTTACTGCTGGCATTATCAATAATATCGTGATGGCCTGGTGTCAGCAATCTGGCCGCACGCTCCAGGAATTCTTCGCTGCTGACCAACAGGTATGGGCTAATACATGCCATCTGAGTGCCGGGCTGATAGAGAAGCTTGAACAGGCCAGGTCAAAACTTGCCGGGCAGTCATTTCTTGTAGAGCAGTTATCTCACGATCATATTCACCTGCTGACTGTGCTCGATGACAGCTACCCCAAATTGCTCAAATCCTCGTTCGAGGGTAAGCAGGTCCCGCCGGTTCTTTTCTACGCCGGGGATTTGCGTATTCTTAAACGCCAGGCTATCGCCATTATTGGCTCACGTAATGCTGGAGACGAGAGCCTTGCTTTCACCCGAGCCGTTGCTTCCTACTTAGCAGAACGAGGTGCTAACGTCATAAGCGGCAATGCGCGGGGCGTTGATCGCGTAGCATATGAAGGCGCAACCAGCACAGAAGGCTACACGACGGTTGTGCTACCACACGGCATTCGTAAACTCAGCGGCGTTCAGTGGCGAGCATTGCTCTCAAAAATTGAAGCTGGCAAGGTGCTTGTATTGAGCCAGTTTCATCCAGATGCCCAATGGGTTGTCAGCCGGGCCATGGAACGCAATAAGGTTGTGACGGGTTTGGCGCAAATCGTGATCGTAGCCGAATCAGATATCCAGGGTGGTACATGGGCAGGCGCGGTGGGAGCTTTACAGCAGAATCGGCCATTGTATGTACGCGAGACAACATCTTCTCCATCATTGCCTGGAAATCAAGCATTGATAGAACGAGGTGGCCGCCCTCTTCCATGGCCGGCAGAAAACCTGGCGAACGTCTTATCTCCTTTACTCCAGGAAAGTGCAACGCTGTACCAGGAGAAGAGTGAGATGCCATTACATCCAGGTCAGCTCTCGCTTTTCGCCGCGCCTGGTGAATAATGAGATGGCCTGGGTCTCAGGTATGGAAAGACGCAATGTAAAACGTTGCAAATTGCTGAATGCTGTAATGAATCTGTATCATTCCTGGCTGTACCTGGTTGGAGTTCGGATCAAGCCGGCCAACCACGGCAAAATTTGCCAATGTTTGCATCTCTGCCAGCCTGGTAAGCATCGCAGGTTGCTGCAGCGCTTGCCCACCAGACTGCTGAAAAGCTTTTTCCACTTGTATTGCATCGGCGCGCACCATTTCTAGCCAGGTTTGCAGATTAACTAGATCTGCCTCCGTACTCCTGGCAAGCGCACGTACTTGAGAGGTTACACCAGAAGCGCTAATCAGTCCTTTCAATTGGGAATCGATGCGTTGCAGGTAGCTCTCACCGCCTGGTGTCTGCAGGTTCAATGGATTGAGCAACGGAATCTGCGCGAGAGCCTTATCAACCAGTAGAGATTCTCCAGGGGCATCCTGCTGAACAGCAGCCACTCCATCCAGGTAGTCCAGTATGCGTATCACCTGGCGGTGTTTAAAATTGGTGTCAGTAGAATCTTTGGCGCTACCAGCCCACTCCAGAATTTTTAATGTATTTCTCAGTGCCTGGATATCCAGTGTGCCATAAATCCCTAAACCTTGTAGAGTGCTGCCTTCGACCAGTAAGTGGCGTATATAGTCAAGCGCGCTAAAGCACTGTCCTGCCTGTTGGCGCGACTGAGGAAACTCACCATAGAAGCGCCATGCATTCTGATCGGATGATGGGGTAACAGGCGTACTGTTTGTGTTCTCCTCCGTAATGAGAAAACGACTATACCGTTGCAACAAATTGGTATGATTTTGATCGACGTAGCTAAGATTGATATTACCATTCGTAACGGGCAGCCGTCCTAGCAAAAGGGCTTGCGCTGTACCTGGAGCGCTGGTTCTCGTTGGGCAGGCCGAGCTTCCAGTAGTCGTCGCACCTGCAGCGCTGGCAGTGGTGGTGATCGTTGCACTCGTTTGTTTGTCGCTCAAAAGCCAGGCATAATAACTTGTGCCGGATGATGGCATTGGAATATTTTTTAACGAGATTCGTACACCATCTTCGATGCCCTGACTGCTGCTCTGATTTATTTGTCCGCTACTGTAAAGGAAAGCCACTCCTCCAGGCGGGCCGGGTATGCCGCTAGAGCGATTTTGATGCGAGATCAGGAAAAATGTTCCCAGACTTGCACCTACTACGACCACGATCACGGCGAGCAATGTGATCACCAGCCACGTCCGTCTTTTCGATGTTGCTGGTGGTTGAGGTGGAGGCAACGGTGGTGTCACGTCCGTTGGCGGGCCAGGGGCCGCCGGCTGAGTTGGCGCAAAGCCAGGCATAGAAGGAATTGAACTGGCAGGCGTAGTGGCTCCACTGCTCCTGCTAATGGGCGATGAGCCAGGTGGAGTCGATAGGGCTCCTGCGGGAGATGTCCCTGCTCCGATCACTGGGGAAGAGGATGGCGACGAAGAAATTGTGCCACTATAGGGCCCTGGCTCATTACGCATTTCAGCCTGAAGTGACTTGTACAGGGTTGCCCCGTCCATTGTATCTCCCGTAGAAAGGGGCACACTCAGACTCTGGGGCACCGGCAAGTTGAATGCCTCGGCTATTGCTGCTGCCATCATTGAGGCGCTGGGAAATCGTGCCGCGGGGGCCTTTGCGAGACAGCGCATAATTACCATTGCCAGGGCAGGCGGCATATTTGGATTGATCAGGGCAGGTGATGTAGGTGTTGAGTTGATATGCTGCATCATGATACTGGATGGATTGCTGCCATGGAATGGCCGCACACCTGTGCAAACTTCATACAGAATCACTCCTAGCGCATAAATGTCGCTGCGTTCATTGCCAGGATAGCCCTGAACCTGTTCCGGCGAAATATAAAGCGGTGTCCCAATCCAGGAGCCGCTCATCGTCCCTGTGGATGTGCCCATCAATTTAGCAATGCCAAAGTCAGTAAGAACAGGCTCGCCTGCTGTAGACGCCCGATTCGTGCCCTCTAACACTACGGATAAGCGCTTGTCGAGCAGGATATTCGCCGGTTTGAGGTCGCGATGTATCATCCCATGTTGGTGCGCATAGTCAACGGCCCTGCTGATGGACGTAAAGAGGCGCACGATTTCGCCTGGGGGTGGAAACTTGCCCGTGCTGGAGGTTTCGCGAATGTATTCAGCCAGGGTCTGTCCTTCGATATAATCCATCACCATGTAAGCAATGGTGCTATCAGATTCAGGAGGACGCGAGATCTGGAAGTCATGAATTTGCACGATATTGGGATGATGCAAGGAAGCAACCACCCGCGCTTCACGCAGGAAACGATTCATGAAGTCCGGGTCATTTTGTAGATCCGCGTGCATAATTTTAATAGCAACAAAACGCTGCAACTGGGGGTCAAAAGCCTTCCATACCTCGGCCATACCACCACGGCCCAGTCGTTGGCGTAGTTCATATTTCCCAAGTAGTCGTGGGCTTGTGCTCATCCGGGCACCTCTTCTCTATACACTTTGCCAGCCTTATGTTTCACACCCCTACATTTTGTATTGTGTGATCTCAAAACTCGCCATAGCAGCGAGATGATAATAAATCTGTATCACGCCTTCCCGCACATTATTGGTGGAAAGATCGAGCTGACCTACGTAAGCATAGAGCGCCTGGGCAGCCATATCATCTAATATGGACCGCGAGTTCTGGGAAAGCAATTGCGCATCAGGCAAATTCACAAGTAGTTTTGCATCCTTACGCACCTGTGTAAGCCATTCAGTTGCATTGTTCAGGTCAGTATAGATCTGGCTGGCAAGGTTGCGTTGATTTGTTGTTGCTCCAGGGGCGCTGATGACACCTTGCACGTGACGACTGATGTGTGTCAGGTAGCCAGGTGGTTGTTGATCAGGGCTGAACTCGAGGAGCGCAACTTTGGCTATTCGCTGATCAACTATCACGGGATTGGCGGATAACACATCTTGCCCGGCGTAGGTCGTGCTATCGAGATAGTCCAGGATGCGTATGAGCTGGTCGCGCATTAAATTTGTGTCTTTGGTTGTCCAGTAATCCCTGGCGCTGCCCGCCCATTCTTGCACCTTCTCTACATTCCTGACGAGCCAGATGCCCAGGCCACCGTGTAACTTCAGCCCATCTAGTGTCGGATCTGCTGCGAGAAGATGACGCAGGTGAGCAAGCACGCTGAAATGATTGGGTGTATCTGTAGGATTGGGTTTTTGCGGAAGCTCGGCAAAGTAGCGCCAGTTACTTGTAACCAGCGAAGGAGCCACTGGAGTCGTGTTTGCGTCCTCTTCTGTGACCAGAAAGCGGCTATAATTCCCAAGCAGGTTGTCATGCTGCGGGTCGCCAGTGTAGATAAAATGCACTTTTCCCTGATTAACGCTTAAGCTTCCAAGAAGAAGAGATCCTGCCTCGCTCTTGTTTTCATCCCCTAATAACCAGGCATAATAGCTTTTACCAGCAGCAGGAGCAGCTACGTTCTGCAGGTCAATCTGCAATTCATCGTTGATTCCTTGAGAGGTGATCTCATTCGATAGCCCGCTGCTTAGAAAGTAGGCATGTCCAACTATTGGATTGACTATAGCGACAGAACCGTTATTACGATTGAGTGCATAGAGAGTACCCAGGCCGGCTCCTACCAGTACAATGAGCAGTATCACAATCAAGGCAGTCAACAACCCTCTTCTTCTCCTCTCCGGCGTGGGAAGAGAAGTTACAGGGACTGGCGTAGTTGGCAGGGACTTTGCCGTCACTGGAGATGCTGGAGTTGATGGTATCACGGGTAGATCTGGAACCGGCTTGTCCTGCCAGGTCCCCCAGGCATTACTGCCGGCATTTACTGTACCTGACATAGGCGTACTCGCTCCCGCATTCAAAGTTGAAGCAAATTGGGGTGTAGAGGAAGTTGCTTGAGGAATTGGCGTTGCAAAAGGTGGTAAATTAGATTGCGAGAGAGCTACTCTATCCCCTGCAGCCAGAGTTCCAGGGGAGACGGCATCTCCCTGTTGCCGACCGCCTTCAAATCGTACACCATCAATTGGCATGCCTGCGATATAAGTCGGACTGTTTCTTGGATCGATCGTATACTCGGATATAGTGGATATCTCAGGCACAGGCAAGTTGAGCGCTTCTGCTAGCTCTTCAGTCAAAGAAGAGGCACTCGGAAAGCGTGCTTTGGGGTCTTTGGCAAGGCCATGCAGGATAACCATGGTCACTGAAGGCGGAATGTTTGGCTGGTACAGAGCCGGTGGTGTCGGGGTAGCGCTGATGTGCTGCATCAGAATAGCTGGCAGAGTACCCCCTTCATAAGGGTGCCTCCCTGTACAAACTTCGTAGAGGATAACACCGAGGGAGTAGATATCACTCAGGGCAGTCCCGGCCAGGCCTTGAGCCTGCTCGGGTGAAATATACAAAGGGTTAAGGATTTTCGCGTTAACTTCTGAAGTTCCGAAAGTCACCAGCATCTCGACCAGGCCAAGATCAGTAAGCATAGGTTCGCCGATGGCATTCCGCTCAGTGTTGCGTTTGTCAAGCAGTATATTCGCCGGTTTGATATCCCGGTGACTGATATTACGCTGGTGGGCATAATCGATGGCCGCGCTTACAGATGCGAAGAGTTGCACAATTGTGGCTGGCGATGGAATGTTGCCCATGCTCGATGTAGTTCGTATATACTCGCCCAGGGTTTGCCCCTCTACATAGTCCATAACGATGTGAGCAGTGACTACGTTTGACTCAGAAGCCTGGGAAATCTGAAAATTATGCACCGGCACAAGGTTGCGGTGTTGCAGGGAAGCAAGTGCTCTCGCTACGTGGTTGAAGCGAGCAGTGAACTCCGTGTCTTCTCGCGTGTCAACCTGTAAGATTTTAATTGCGAAATAGCGCTGTAACTGGGGATCAAAAGCCTTCCAAACCTCGCCTATTTCACTTTGGCCCAACAGCTCATGTAATACATATTTTCCAAGACGCTGTGGACTTGTGCTCATAGATGACCTCATTTCTCCAGAATGCACCTTTTCGAAGCAACAGCCTTATATAATGTTTGCTTGTTCGCAAGCATATTCTGCATAGAAATGGTTGTCAATGCTATTGCTCACAGTTTAAACGTGGCGTGCTTCGCTTTTTAGCCACCAGCCTTGCAGTTAGCCCGGCAATTGCCAGGGCGAGTATTCCCTCATAGGCTAAGAACCAGGCGCCAATTCCCACACCTTCGCATTTGTAAAGACTACATCGGCTGAGGTGCTCAGATCCACTGCCGCAAAACCAATCTGGCCGTGCGTATAGGTGCTATCCGTCACGCTTGTGACCTCTTGTTGATTCATATAAAGCGTGATTGTCTGACCGCGTGCAACAACGCTAATAGTGTTGGTCGCATTTAACGTTTGACCAAGGGAACCAGATTTTAACGTCCGCGCGTTCGTACCAGTAGTATCGACGTAGACGTAGATTCCATAAGTTCCATCCGTATAAATGGCAATCCTGTAGTACTGGCTCTTGTCTGAATTTCCCCGGAAGATCAGGCCCCCGCCATCGCCTTTGGAGACACTCATCTCTACTTCAAACGTAAAATCACTGAAATTGGTGTTTATGGCTAAGCAAGGGTTGTAGGTGTTTGTCTGTGGGTCCAGGACATGATAGGCGCTTCCAGAAAACTTGCAGTAGTTATTTTCTTGCCACTGAAATCCCTTGCTATTATCAGTGAGAGAGTCGTCCAGTTTTAAGTTGTTGCTAAAGGGATAGGTGTGTTGAATAGCATAGGCTGTGGCAGATGCAATGGCCGTGCTAGTCAGATGAGCCTGTGCCGTCTGCGTGCCATTCGTCTGAGCAGTTGCTGTAGCATTTGCATTATTCGTCTGCGTAGTAGTATATGATACGAGGCCGAAGGCGACACCTCCAGCTACAAGCACTAACGCCAGCACAACAAACAGTATCACTTTCCCTGAAATACCTCTAGGACGCGGTTGGGTAGGTGGTGGAGGAGGAGGTAGTGTAGATGCGTAAGGGGTCAGATCCGCATTCGCCCCCGGTCCAGCTACAGTCGGCGCATATGGGTCATATGGATTGTAGTTAGGGTTCGCTGCTGGCCCAGGAGTAGGCGGATTGGGCGTATAAGGATTATAAGGGCCGTAGTTAGGATTCTGTCCTGGAGGCGTCGAGCCGGGTGTATAAGGGCCGTAGCCAGGTACCGGCCCCTGACTCTGACCTGGAGGCAGCGGCGGTGAGCCGTAGGATGTTCCAGGAGGTGCATTTGGATCAGGTGGGTTTTGCCCATAGGGATTGTAGTTGGGATTCTGGCTCATATTAAATCTGTCTCCTTGTGCTCGGTAAACAACAAACAAGATGTGCAACTGTTTAACTATGAGTCTTGCATTAGTATAGCATAGAGTTCAGCCTAATAAAAGCATACATGGCTCCTTTTGACTCCTTCCTACCCTTCACAAAACGATCCCTATCTATTACAATATGTAAAGTAAGTATGTACATTTACTCGTCTGAATAAGGGCATCATATCGCTGCTAGGGGAGCCGTTTGGCTGAGAGGTAGCCGCAGTGGGCGAGTTACCGACCCTATGAACCTGATCTGGATAATACCAGCGGAGGGAAGTGGCAAGACCGCACGACCAGGCACCTAAGTGAAAAAGGCCGCAACCCTCACATCAGGGTCGCGGCCTTTTGCGTGCTCGATTGGGGAGCAGAGCATGGATTCGCCAAAATTACTGGTGCAAGGCGTTACAAAAACATTTCGTACAGGACGGCAGCGCCTGGACGTGCTTGCATCAATAGACCTGGTTGTTGCCGCGGGCGAGTTTGTCTCGGTTATCGGACCTAGCGGTTGTGGCAAGAGTACGCTTTTTAACATCATAGCGGGAATTGAAAAGCCAACTTCGGGCACAATTGCCATCGATGGTGAAGCCAGCACAATACTCGCTGGGAAAACGGGCTACATGCTCCAGCAGCCGCTTCTCCTGCCGTGGAGGACAGTCGAAGAAAATGTCATGCTGGGCCTGGATGTGCGTCACGTACCGCGCAAAAAAGCCAGGTACGAAGCGTACGAGTTGCTCAAACGCTTCAGATTGGCGGAATTTGCCCAACATTATCCATCTACCCTCTCAGGCGGGATGCGCCAGCGTGTGGCCCTGTTGCGCACCGTACTCTTCAATAACTCTTTTCTCCTGCTGGACGAACCCTTTGGCGCGTTAGATGCCCTCACGCGACTTTCCTGTCAAATGTGGCTGCTTGACCTCTGGCACGAGTTTCACTCAAGTGTCCTCTTTATTACCCACGATGTACGCGAAGCCATCCTCTTATCTGATCGCATATACGTCTTGAGCGCTCGTCCGGCGCGAGTGTTGCGCATAGTAGATGTGAATCTTCCCCGTCCACGTCAACCGGAGCATCTCGCGTTGAACCAGTCTGTGCAACTGGAACAAGAGTTGATGTCAATTCTCATGAAGGAGCAAAGCATATGAAACTTCGCCGGTTGGCTGGCTATGGCCCTGCCTTTGTGCTGGCGGTAACCCTGCTGGTGCTATGGGAACTATATGTACGAGCAGGTCTAATAAGCGTGCAGGTATTACCAGCGCCAACATCCATCGTCCAGGGCTTGATTGATAACTGGAATGTTATATACGACAACACCATCCAGACATTGTTAGAGACCGTGCTTGGCATGGGCATAGCAATACTGCTTGGCCTTATGCTGGCAATCATGCTTGATATATCGAGCTGGCTGCGACGAGCAATCTACCCCTTGCTCGTCACATCACAGACCATTCCCATCATCGCCCTGGCACCGCTACTACTCATCTGGATTGGCTACGACATTCGTCCTAAGCTGATTGTCGTTGCACTTTTTTGCTTCTTTCCTATAGCCATAGCCTGTGCTGATGGCCTGGCTTCAGCTGAGCCAGAACTGCTCAATCTCTTGCGCAGTATGCGGGCCTCGCGCTGGCAGATTCTCTGGCTGGTGCGATTACCTGGATCCATGCCTGCATTTTTCTCTGGCCTGCGTATCGCTGCTACCTATAGCGTGATCGCTGCTATCTTTGGTGAGTATGTGGGTGGGGAGAAGGGACTAGGCATCTACATGCAAAGGGCAGCCAACTCATTTGCTACAGTTCAGGTCTTCGCCGCCATACTCGTAACGGCAGTACTCAGTCTCTTGCTTTTTGGGCTTGTATCGGTCATCGAACGCATAGCTTTACCGTGGTATCACGGTTCGGTAGCACGCTGGTAATGCGTGTATGCACTTGTACGAAAGGAGGAACTCAATGAGTTCTCGTAT
>Ga0187846_10001443_pt1 | contig 13432 bp, 13 predicted proteins | sample TC_taG_FD_161473 | JGI IMG/M metagenome (GOLD analysis project Ga0187846, IMG submission 161473) | Biofilm microbial communities from the roof of an iron ore cave, State of Minas Gerais, Brazil - TC_06 Biofilm (v2) | ecosystem: Environmental > Terrestrial > Deep subsurface > Cave > Wall biofilm...
TCCCTGCAATTTCCCCGTTTATAATGTCTGTAAGCACAGTCAGTTTTCTAACACTTTTAATATAATCTATCATAATATCGCTGTCATGAATTTCGCCAAGGAGATCTTGCATTTTCTTTAGCTCGTCGATAAATCCTGATGTATATTCGTCATTTGAAGTCAATTCTATTGAATAGCGCAATTTCTTCAAGTCCTTTCTTAACGTATGAAGCTCTTCTATTTTTTTCTCGTCATCCAGAACAAGTGGCACATTCTGTCCTATTAGCTTGATTAATCGGTTTAGAATCTTGTAAAGTCTCTTTTCTATTTTTGAGTTGGATACATCTATCTTTTCAATTTTTAAAAGAGACAAACCCTTTAGTTCATATGCGACCGTACGTGCCTTTTTTAGTTTCAACACTCTCTTTTTTTTAAGAGAAATTACCAGTTTTCTACACAACGAATTTGAGGGGTAGTTTTCTAGCTTCTTGCAGATAATGTCAAAATCTCTTACCTCTGTATTTATCTTAAAAACCCTGAGAGATTTATTTACATAATTTTGCAAAATTGACTCTTTTCTGATCCTTTTGGGTAAAATTTTGTTCAAGGTACCCAGTCGTCTTATTGCAATTCTAATATCATGGATATTATTTTCATTTGGATCCTCAAGGTAATCACTTAATCGGTCATTTACATTTTCGATAATTTTTTGAAATTTTTTTATGAATAATTTATTTGATAGTGTCAAAAGTTGTTCCATGTGCTTACAATGATAAAAAGTACTATTCTAATATTTCAAACCATCTTTCATAGTCATACGTAATCTCCATAGTGGCATGTACTCTATACCCTGAACCCTTATGATCACCAAATTCCATCTTTATTATGTTGACGGCTCTCCTGACCCTAGAACGCAGTATGCAGCTGAGCAATCTGTGCAGGTCAATTTTAGAGAGTGATGAAAAGATTCTGCTTGTTGCCATCATAAATAGTAAAGGTAGAGTTGTAGAAGCCAAAATGCGTGATGATAGGGTTACCAAAGATCTTACCGACCAAAAAAGGGAAATGTTTTTCATGCAAATTGCATTAAAATCAGCCATGCATAGGGATTTTGATGGTGAATTTGGTTTGACCAAATATGCCTATTCAATAAGGGAAAAAATTTCAACTCTCTCTTTCTTACTGAATGACTATACAGGGGTAGTAATTTGTGATCCAAGCATTAATCCATTATTATTAATTCAAAATATTTCAGAAATAATTAACAAATGTGACAATCTATCAAATCAAGAAATATCATGCTAAGTACATAAAGAATAATACTTGAAGTCAGAAGTTAAATAGCAGATTGTTGCGCGTAAGTAAAATCTCTTCTTATTCTTGAACACTCTTCTCTAAAATTACGTCTTGTACCGTTTCATTGATTACTGCTTCTGCTATATCGCTTGAATATTCAGCAGTTCGACGTATGTCTTCTAAAACGAACTTTATTACACTGGAATACTTTTTTGACTCTTCTAGGCTATCAGTAAACTCCCTTTCCTTTTCTGCTATTCTGCAGGCATCCGAAGCTACGGTATCGGCAAGAAGATAATCACGCTTGTTTAATGCAGCAATAGAATCTTCGAACACCTTAAGCGATTCTTCACTTAGTTTGGTAATTTTTTGCAAAATTGCTGGCTCTAACGTTGATTTTAGAAATTTCACCCTGTCTGCAATTGAAACGGCATGATCCGCAATTCTTTCCACAGATTTTACAACAATTCTGTAGCTTATGCAGTCAGATGGCTTTTTTAGTCCTATGTCACGTAGAATTCTTTCATGTTCGACTGCAAGGGTGAGGTTCCTCATAATGTATAAGCTGAAGCGATCTACCTCATCATCTAAATGAATTATCTCTTCTCCAAGCTCTGTATCCATTTCCTTTAATGCATCAATTGCTTGTCTGTGCATTGTTGATGTCAGCAAAAACATTCTTTTGAGAGCATCACCAATAGAAAGCTCCGGTAAACTAGTCAAAATCTGGATAGTTATAGATTCGGGGCTCGACTCCACAATTTCTGTTCCTATCATGTTTCTTCTTACTAAATCTCGTATTGCCTGCTTCTGATTGATTTGAATTCTGCCACCCTTAGTCACTATCTCAATTACTTGGTATCCAGCTAGGTACATCGCAATAACCTTCCTCTGAATAGATTCTATGGCATCCTTCTGACTAATTATGGCCCTAGATTTTATGAGCTTAGAAGATTGTAAATTTCCTGTAGGTAAAATTGACAAAGATTTGTTAACGTTCTTGACTATGGAGACGGGGTCACCTGTTTTTAGGTTCATTTCATCGATCCACCTTTTAGGTAACGATAATACATACGTGGAACCCCCAACAAGCTGTAGCTTTCTTACTTCCTTCTCATTAAGTATCTCTGCCAAGTGTCTTTCCTGTAATTAATATAATTAAAGCGTTTATGCACGTGTTATATATAGACCTATATAGTTCTATATTCAAATATGAAACATAAGAAATTATGGTCGAATCTCAGATATTTGCCTCAAGGATCACTAGCTTGCATTGATGAAACCCATTGTTCTGAAGAGAGGTTCGCCTATATTTGATAAAGTTTTCAAAATAGGAGCCGCTGTTGCTGCTACATATGTTTTGGCAATTATAGTTCTGATAGTTTTTCAGCTTAGCACAGGCTCGTATCCTATTTGGACCAAAGAGGGAATATACTTCCTAACAGGTTCAGATTGGAATTCCGAACAAGACAGGGAAATTTATGGTGCAGCCCCATACGTTATGGGAACTTTTGTAACGGCTGGCCTTGCAATGGTCATAGGTGTCCCAATAAGTATAGGAATTGCGATGTTTTTGGCGGAGCTTGCTCCAAGTTTTTTGCGATCACCACTTTCTTTTATAATAGAACTCCTTGCAGCGGTTCCAAGTGTAATATACGGTTTGTGGGGCCTATTTGTATTTAGATTATATCTAAAGGATTGGATTGAAACCCCTCTGAATAATGCCTTTGGCAACAATGTTTGGTTCTTTTCTGGTACTCCTTTCGGTTTGGATATTTTTACTGCCAGTATAGTTCTTGCCATTATGATCATACCTACCATATCTTCGATCTCAAGAGAAATCATGCTTGCCGTTCCAAACAGTCAAAGAGAAGCTGCATACATGTTGGGTGCGACAAAATTCGAAGTCTTCAAACTAGCAGTGATTCCCTATTCCAAATCTGGTTTGATCGGTGCTTCAATTCTAGGTCTTGGTCGAGCCGTTGGCGAAACCATGGCAGTAACAATGCTGATTGGAAATGCAACTGGGCCAAACGCATTTCCTGTATCGTTATTCCAACCTGGGCAAACAATGTCTAGTATAATAGCTAACGAATTCAGTGAGGCCACTCAGGGGGGTCTTCATATAGCAGCTTTGATAGGAGTTGGTCTAATTCTCTTTATCGTTGCAATTGTAATAAACATAGCAGCGCATCTGCTTGTCGCACGAGTTATAAAGTCGCATGAAGGGGCAGTTTTAGCATGATCACAGTAGAACAAAGAGCCGAATTTAGGAAACATTTCAGATATAATGTTTCCAGAAGACTGGTAACTGACAAGATCATAAAAGGTGTTGTCTTTGGCTGCGTTGTAATTACAATCATTCCACTTGGTAGCATTCTACTTGAAGTCTTTCGAAATGGTGCAAGTGCTTTAAGTATAGAATTTCTTACGCAGGTTCCAGGAGCTGTGGGAGAAGCAGGTGGTGGCATTGGACCCGCCATTCAAGGCACACTATTGCTAGTTGGAATGTCAAGTCTTATTGGCGTACCGATAGGTGTATTGGGAGGCATTTTTCTTTCAGAATTTGGAAACAACCGATTAGGCAAAACAATCAGATTCTTTAATGACGTCTTGGCTGAATTTCCTACCATAGTAATAGGACTTTTTGCGTTTATTATGATTGTTCTTGTATTTGGAACCTTTTCAATTTTAGCTGGTATGTTTGCACTTTCAATTATAATGTTACCAATAATTACCAGAACTACCGAAGAGGCACTAAAACTTGTTCCTATATCATATAGAGAAGCAGGATACGCACTCGGAATTAAGAGATGGACAATAATCATGCGTATTATATTATCTAGTGCGAAAAGTGGATTGGTAACTGGAATCATGCTATCAGTAGCAAGAATAGGGGGAGAAACCGCTCCGTTGATCTTTACCATTCTCGGTAGCAGCCAATTCTTTTCAGGTTTTGATCAACCAATGGATGCTCTTCCGCTTAGAATCTGGAGACTTTCCTTGCTTCCGTATGATACTGCCGCGGCTCAGGGATGGGGGGCTGCACTAGTTTTAATATTAATAGTACTTGCACTAAACATAGGTGTTCGATATGTCTTCTTACGAAAACATGGAAGGTCACTACATGTCAGAATTACAGGAGGCGGATAAAATGGAAACAGTAACAAAAAGCCCCATTAAACATAGTTCTACTGAAGATGTAAAGTATAAACTGATTGCAGAAAATATTGTCGCAAGCTACGATGGTGTTGTAGCTGTTAAAAATGTCAACATGAAATTTAGGGACAAGGCAGTCACTGCTCTAATAGGACCATCAGGATGTGGTAAGACAACATTTCTACGGTGTCTTAACAGAATGCATGAACTTACAAAAAACGCCAAACTGACTGGCAGAGTTTTGCTTGACGGAGAAGATTTGTACTCAAATGAACAGGATCCAATAATTAACCGAAGAAAAATTGGAATGGTTTTCCAAAAACCAAACCCATTCCCCACAATGTCAATTTATGACAATGTTGCTGCTGGGTTAAAACTAAATGGTCTGAGAGACAAAAGCATCATTGAACAAATAGTAAAAGGATGTCTTGAGATGGTGTATCTCTGGGATGAGGTAAAAGATGATTTGAAAAAACCTGGAATGAGCCTTTCGGGAGGTCAACAACAACGACTCTGTATTGCAAGAGCTCTTGCTATACAACCTGAAGTACTTTTAATGGATGAGCCAGCATCAGCTCTTGATCCTATAGCTACTCAGAAAATTGAAGAGATGATAACCGAATTAAAAAAAGAGTATACCATAATAATAGTCACACATAATATGCAACAGGCTGTCAGAGTATCGGATTATACTGGTTTTATGTACCTTGGGGATCTAATCGAGTTTGGGGAAACAAAACAAATCTTTGAGAATCCTAGAAATGAGATTACGGCAAAATACGTGCAGGGGCAATTTGGCTAAGTGACACGTCTAATCGATCCTCATCTTAGCAAACTTTCCTTCCTTATGGAAAAGATCGGTAACTTGGCTGTGCAATCAATAAACTTGGCCATAGACTCTTATCTTGAAGGAAAAAATGTTCGCAATGAGTCACACAAACTTTCTCAAGAAATAATGGCTCTCTACGATGAGATAGGAAACTTGACTTTCGATATGATCCTAAAGTATCAACCAGTAGCAAGTGATTTTAGATTGATTAGATCATCAATTGAGGTTTCGTATGGTTTTACTAGATTTGGACGATATGCCTATGATATTACCGTAGTAAGAGACATGTTTGGAGACCTTTCAGAATGCAAAAACGAGGTCATATACACACTTACGGGAGAAATCAAACACATGATACACTTAGCTGTTCAATGCTTTGCCACACTGGATCTAGATAAAGCAAAACAGCTAAAAACTGATGAATACCTAGTTGATAAATACTACAACAAGCATTTGCCCATGCTTATTAATTCAAAAAATGTCAAATGTGCACTTGCCGACGCCTTAGTTCTAAGATATTTGGAAAGGATAGCTGATCACGCCGCATTTATGGGCGAATCTGTAAATTATATCGTCACAGGAAACCGTAGATCATAGCCAAGAGATCTTTTTACAAACCTCGACTCAACTTTTCCAACCCACATCTATATAGATAATGTAGCTTATGAACAATTATGTAATCTATGCGAGGCATATGTAAATAATAAATTAAGGTTCGACACGTATGAGTAAAAAACTCTTAGTGTTAGTAATAATGCTAACAGTCCTTTTACCAATAGCAACATTCAATGCACATGCTCAATCTTCAACAACCAATCTAAACGCAGCAGGAGCTACATTTCCATTTCCTCTGATCGACAAATGGAGAGTTGAATACAATACTATTCATCCAGATGTCCAAATAAACTACCAGTCAATAGGTAGTGGTGCAGGAATAAAGCTTTTTACAACCAAAACAGTTGATTTCGCTGCATCTGATGCTCCATTGCAACCATCCGAGGCTGCAAAAGTACCAGGAACACTTCACATCCCAGAAACAATTGGAGCAGTAACTATTTCATATAATATTCCAGGAGTGAATAAGGGTCTAAAGTTAACTGGTCCTGTTATTGCAGATATTTTCATGGGTAACATAACAAAATGGAATGACAAAATGATAACAGATCTAAATCCCGACCTAAGTCTGCCTGATCAACAAATTGCAGTTGCTCATCGTGCTGATTCATCAGGTACAACCTTTGTTTTCACAAGTTATCTTTCCACGGTTAGTCCTGATTGGCAAAATAAGATAGGACATGGTAAATCCGTACCATGGCCTGTGGGAATTGGAGCTCAAGGAAACGCTGGTGTTGCAGGAGTAGTTAAGAACACACCATACACTATTGGATATGTAGAATTGGCGTATGTCATACAAAATAATATGACATATGCTTTTGTTCAGAATGCTGATGGAACAGCATTTGTTGAACCAACCCTTGCAACTATAGCAGCTGATGCTGCCTCTGCAGCAACGAACCTACCAACTTCTGACGGAAATTGGAGCAGTGTATCAATAGTTAATCAACCAGGTAATGAATCCTATCCAATTTCATCATTTACCTACCTTTTAGTCTACAAAGACTTATCTCAGGTAAATGGCATGACACAAGATAAAGCAAAAGCGGTAGTTGATTTCCTAAATTGGGTTATACATGACGGGCAACAGTACTCCCCATCTTTGTTTTACGTTCCATTACCTGATCCAGTAGTAAAATTAGACGAGCAAGGACTTTCAGAAATTAACTACAATGGTGGTCCAGTTCCAGAATTTGGTACAATAACGGCACTGGTACTTGCAATTGCGATTGTATCAATTATTGCACTTTCTGCAAAGACTGGATTGCGATTCATTCCAAAAATCTAGCTCGCTATTTTCCATTTATTTTTAATCTATCGTGCCGATCAGTTATTCCACAAATTTCAAGAAACGCTTATAACTTTTTTTATAGTCTACGATTTTTCTTTTTGATTTATGTAGCCTATGATTTATAATTTTAATTTATGTGAACAAAATAGCTTACAGCTCGATACATGATCTATGCCAGTTATTTGTAAATAACGAGAAATTTTTCATAATCTCAATGACGAAAAAAATAATCCTAGGTTTGGCTTTAACGCTGATCCTAATATTACCCACAGCAACACTCAGTGCGCACGCTGTACTGGTACCAGATGAACCTCCAGTGGGTGAACAATTCAACTTATATGGAGCAGGATCATCGTTTGTTTTTCCATTGATGGATAAATGGAGAGTAACGTACCATGGTCTCTATCCTAGTGTTACACTCAATTATGCATCAGTTGGTAGCGGTGCAGGAATAAACCTCATGACTAAAAAAACAGTTGACTTTGGTGCGACTGATGCTCCCTTACAGCATAGCGACCAAAAAGCTGCACCAGGTGCACTAACATTCCCAGAATCGCTTGGCGCAGTGGCAATTTGTTATAACCTGTATTATACTGGATCCGGCCTAAAGTTTAACGGTACTATCCTTACGGATATCTACGATGGCAAAATAACCCATTGGAATGATCCAATGATTCAAGCTCTGAATCCAAGTGTATCTCTACCAAATGCCATAATTACCCCAATTCATCGTGCAGATGCATCCGGTACAACTTATGCATTTACCGACTATTTGTCGCATGTTGACAAATTCTGGAAAAATAACTATGGTGTTGGAAAGAGCATTCCATGGAAACTTGGGCCCGGAATTCCAAATAATGGAGGAGTTGCGCGTACTATAATCTACACACCATTTTCCATCGGATACGTAGAATTGGCGTATGCCATTCAAAACAAAATGACATATGGTGCCATCTTAAATGGTGACGGTACGGGATATGTATTACCATCGGCAGCTGGTGCAGCGGCAGCGGCAGCAGGCGCTTCATTGCCAGAGTCAAATGGAGATTGGAGCAAAGTCTCAATAGTTAATCAACCGGGTGCAAATACTTACCCCATCTCAACTTTCACCTATATTGTACTCTACGGAGGTCTTGACAAGATAAAGACCATGAGCCAAGATAAGGCAACAACACTAATTCATTTCATCTATTGGATTGTAACAGAAGGTCAAAACTACGCTCCAAAATTGATGTATCCAACACTACCATCTTCGGTACAGGAAATAGACAAACGTGGACTTGCCATGATAACGTACAAAGGAACACAACTATTTGCATATGATGGCTCTACCGCTCCAAGTAACACGGCCACTACGACAACAAGCAGTACTGGTTCTAGCACCTCAAGTGGCAGTTCAAGCAGTACTTCCAGCAGCAGTTACGGTGGATTCGACTGGAATGCATGGGCAAAGAAGTGGCTAAAATAAGATAAATCTAAATCTTCTTTTCTTTTTTATTTGATATCATTATCTAGATTATACTAGATTTTATTTTCTTTCATTTTACATTCTTCGATGATCTAGCGTAAATATTATCAACGGATTTTCATAATTGCAATAAGATCTATGTTTAGTTACAATGATTATGATGATCTCGTAATCAATAGGCATTAAGAATATCTATTTTCTATATGAACACACACTATGAAGAAAGCAGATCAAAATAATCCTGTCCCCAAAAATAAATATGACAAAATGCCTTTATTTCGCGGTTTGCCTGAGACAATATGGAATAAGAATTATCTTTACATCAAATTCATAAATCCTGATACATTATCGAAGACGCTGAGCAATTATGAAAAAGAAAAGGAATTTCAAGATCCTATCTAGTGTGCAAAGACTCCTCCAGATAGGAATTATTAGACTCTACTTTCATGTAGAAATACCAAGATGATGTCAAGTCTGAGTGGTCAACGAAAGGTTTTCAAATTTCTAGGAATTGATATGCCTGACCAAGATAAAGAGATTCAATGTATCTTCTGCAGCTCAAATGACTGTGAATTGTATTTTGAAAAAAAATATAACGGAATTAGAGGAAAGTGTAATTCATGTAATTCTAACTGGCCAGAATCATAACCTTGATAAAATTTTAGATTGTATTCATGTAATACATCAAGCCATGACAGACTTTCCAATCAGAGTCCGAATGGCACTAACGTCGTCTAGTTTATGAATTTTCTTGATAATTATCTCTCTTAAATCGTGTATTGTTGGAGACTCAAGCTTTGCTAATATATCGTATGAGCCTATTGTTGGTCGCACCTCTTTGATCCCATTTGTCTCTTTCAAATTTCTAATTACTACCTGTTCAGAGCCAATTTTACAATTAATTAAGACAAAAGCAGTAGCCATATCTTATCTTTCTAGTTCATGCTTTTTAGCATATAACAAATAGTTTTTGTGGAGTCTAAATTGGCTATCAACAAATAAGAGTAAAACATAACTTACATGAAAGTCGTAATCTTCGTCTAAAAATTTGGCTTATGCGGCCTACCCATTAAGAAACCTCGAAGAGCGTGTATGTGTCTATATCAAGCCTTGGTAGGCCGCAGCTGGTTATCCAATTTTTCTTATCTAAGCGTTTACTATAGTTTTTTGCTCATTTCAGTCGAGACTATGACTTACGAAATCAATATAGTAATTCAATAAAAATTTTTACACCAATTATTATTATGATTAAAAAAATACTTAAGGTTCTATCAAAACTATCCAAGAAAGAAGAAGAAAATGAAGAGATTCAGCAAACAACAAACCAATCTTAATCATATGGTAAATTCAAAAAAATATCAATAGAACAAAGACATCCTATTTTTATGTTTAAAAACTTTTGAAAAAATTATTGTTGTCTGTAATAGTGTTGACAAACACGTAAATCTTTGAGTTCTATGTATTTATCATTACATCTGTTACTCTATAGTGAATATCCTTATCACTCTCGAAATTCTCTCAAGCAACGAGGATGTTGAATATAGTAATGCCGGATGAATCATGCCGAAAATGTGGAGGAGCACTAATAAAATACTCATTGTGTGCAGAATGTAGAGATGTCATGCAAAGAATCTGTATTAAATGTACGCTAAAGACAGAAGAACAAATCCATAATGATTGTTTTCGGGAGCTAGATGTTTTTCAGACTATAATGTAACAAGTCTATCTGCGGAAATTAGAATACTGAATTCTTTTCATAAATATGAGATTTAGGCTCCAAAATAAAGGTCATTTGTTCAATAAATAGCTGTTAATCAATCTCATTCTATAACTGTTAATAATATGTGCAATCTTTGTTGCGACCGAAATTGGACTGATGTTTTTTGTGCTTGTTATTATTATGGTATTTTTGTCGAAAGGAAAACTGAACATCATGAAGTCATCTCCTTCTGAATGATGATATCTGATTGGGCCATACAAATCATCAAACTCTTTCCCAATGGAAATGTCTAAAATGCATTCCATGAAATGTGTGTTATTTCTTTGTTCCAAATTTGGGTGTATAAAACCATGTCGACTTGTTTTTGCGAGCGATCTACCAAACTTGTCAATTATGATCACAGATTGAATACTCTTGTTAAAACTCATGAGCGATTTACACAATCTATCAAGTTTTATGGTTCCAGACATGCCCCATTGGCATCTTGTTGAGGCCTCTAAAAAGAGTAGCGATCAGAAAATCGACGGTTATTATTTTTCTCATCAAGAAATGGTGGCAGGTCCCACTAGACCCGGACCTAGAAATTTGTCGATTAAAAAATACCATTAATTGATATAAAAATGCGAAAATTATAACAAAATTAAAAATAGTAATTTTCGAGATGATTCTATGCGTAACCAAACCTTAAGAATACATATAGTACTGGCAAAATTTCGTCAAGAACATTAAATAGTTTAATTCACTAAAAAACTCATGGATGCAAAATGTCCTCAATGCGATAAAGTAGCAGTACTTGATGACGAAATAACAACTGTAAAATGTCCTCACTGTGGCTTCACTGCTAAATACGATGAATATTTAGAATTAATGAAGCAAAGGGTTGGAGAAATGGTTGGAAGCTTTGATCCAAAAAGATCTGGATTTTAAATTACCAAAACGAACCTTTATCCGAACAGTCAAGATGAGCGCCACAATTCGTACAAAACATATGACAAGCTTGCATCGAAATCATTCTGCTATTGCATTTTGGACATTTGATCTCTTGAGACACAGTTACATTTTGCGGTTGTGATTTTAAAAGATTTAGGTACAAAGATTAATTAATAGTCCATAGACTTTTTCCAAATGTTTGGCAACATTTAAGGTTACAATATCTAACAAAAAAGGAAAATGTTTCACAAAAGAACTAAAAGAAAAAGATGCAAGTCCTTTCTTAGGTTTACAAATAGGAAATGAGTTAGATGCCACAATAATTGAGCAGCCAGGAAAAATTAGAATTACAGGTGGCAGTGATAAGTCTGGAGTTCCCATGAGATCAGACATTCATGGTGGTGCCAGAAAGTATGTTATGTTGTCAAAGGGCGTAGGGCTTCGGTCTGCCGAAAAAGGACAGCGTTTTCGTAAGCTTATCAGAGGCAATGTCATTACAGATGAGATCTATCAGATTAACTGCATGTTTGATGGTGAATTAAAAATAAACGAAACTGCACAAGCTAAACAGCAGGAAAAAAAGGAAAAGGTAGACAAGCCAACGAAGGCATAAGTTAACATAGGTCTTTTTTAAATCTTGAATGTGCATTGGAAAGAAACTCTTCCAGAATGGTACATAAAAAAATATGGACACCAACCGTGTGTCAACATTGGAACTGCTGGTCATGTAGATCATGGAAAGACTACATTAATTCAAGCTCTTACGGGAATATGGACTAGTGCTCATAGTGAAGAATTAAAGCGTGGCATTACTATACGTGTAGGATATGCAGACGCTGCTTTCTACAAATGCAAGAGTTGTGAATCCCCACTCGGATATTCCCTTACACCAAAATGCAGTAATTGCGGCAAAGAAGCCGAATTATTACGAGTAGTAAGTTTTGTTGATAGCCCGGGTCACGAAAGTCTTATGGCTAATATGCTTTCAGGTTCTGCCTTAATAGATGGTGCCGTACTTGTAATTGCAGCTAATGAGAAGGTTCCACAACCCCAAACAAAAGAACATCTACTTGCACTACAAACACTTGGAATACAGCAAATTGTAATTGCACAAAACAAGGCAGATTTGGTTTCCTATGAAGATGCTTTGGCAAACCATGCGGATATAGTAAAATTTGTTAAAAGTACTAACGCTTCCAAGGCGCCAATAGTGCCAATTTCTGCACAATCAAAATTAAATATTGATGCGCTAATTGGTGCAATAGAATCGACCATTGAAACTCCAAAAAGAGACGAATCTAAAAAAACTATCATGCATGTATTAAGATCTTTTGATGTAAACAAACCGGGCACAAAAATTAAGGACTTTAGAGGTGGTGTCATTGGAGGAAGTATAACTCAAGGAATCTTCAAAGATGGGAATGAAATAGAGATAAGACCTGGACTAGTAAATGACAAAAATGGGAAATATGAACCAATCATAACTGAGATTGCATCGCTTGGAACTGGTGCAGGTCTTGTGGCTGAAGTAAAGCCAGGAGGTCTTGTAGCAATAGGAACAAAACTCGATCCTTCAATGACTAGAAGTGATTCGTTGATTGGTTCTGTTGTTGGCATGCCAGGTTCTCTGCCGGAAAATTCTTCAAGTGCAAAAATTGAAATTAATTTGTTTGATACCGCGGTCGGTTCAATAGATGAAATAAAGATTTCATCAGTACAGGTTGGCGAGTCGTTAAGACTAAGTATAGGAACGGCCCCTGTTCTCTCTAAGGTGACAAGTGTTAAGGGAGGCAAAGTTGAAGTTCAATTCAAAAGACCAGTATGTCTTTTTGAAAAAAATAGGGTCGCAATAAGTAGAAGAATAGCTGAAAGATGGAGACTGATAGGTGCAGGTGTTGTAGTTGGTTGAAGTTGTCTGTGATACTAGTTTTTTGATGATTATTGCATCTAAAAATATAAAGAATATTGCGAATCTTTATACTGAAATTGGGTCGATTGAATTTGTTATACCAGATATCGTAGTGAGGGAGCTAGAAAGACTTTCAGTTGGTAATGATCAAAAAAAAAAACTTTTGCCTCTAATGCATTGACAATGATAGCACATACAAAAAGAATTAGGATTTCAGGCAGCTTAGTTGATCAAGC
>Ga0187846_10001444_pt1 | contig 13429 bp, 10 predicted proteins | sample TC_taG_FD_161473 | JGI IMG/M metagenome (GOLD analysis project Ga0187846, IMG submission 161473) | Biofilm microbial communities from the roof of an iron ore cave, State of Minas Gerais, Brazil - TC_06 Biofilm (v2) | ecosystem: Environmental > Terrestrial > Deep subsurface > Cave > Wall biofilm...
GCCGAGATCAGCCGCGGGCGGGTCTCCCGCGGCTCAATGACGTCGTCGATGTAGCCGCGGCCCGCCGCGATGTAGGGGGTGGCGAACTGCTCCCGGTACTCGGCGACCAGCCGGGTTCTCGTCGCGTCCGGATCCTTGGCCTCCTCCAGTTCGCGCCGAAAGATGATGTCGATCGCGCCCTCCGGTCCCATCACGGCGATCTCGGCGGTGGGCCACGCGAGATTGACATCGCCCCGGACGTGCTTGCTCGACATCACGTCGTACGCCCCGCCGTACGCCTTCCGGGTGATCACGGAGATCTTGGGCACGGTCGCCTCGCAGTACGCGAACAGCAGCTTGGCGCCGTGCCTGATGATCCCGCCGTGCTCCTGGGCCGTGCCGGGCAGGAACCCGGGCACGTCGACGAACGTGACGAGGGGAATGTTGAACGCATCGCAGAACCGCACGAAGCGCGCGCCCTTCACCGCGCTGTTGATGTCCAGCACGCCGGCGAGCACGGACGGCTGCTGCGCCACCAGTCCGACCGAGCGGCCTCCCAACCGGGCGAAGCCGATGACCAGGTTAGGCGCAAACATCGGCTGCACCTCGAGGAGGTCGCCGTCGTCCACAATACGGTGGATCACGGCGTGCATGTCGTAGGGCCGCTGCGGATCCTCCGGGATCACAGTATCGAGGGCCGCGTCCATCCGGCGCGGATCGTCTGCGGACGGCCCGCGCGGTGGGTCTTCCAGATTGTTTCGTGGCAGGTACGTGAGCAGCCGGCGGATGAGACGCAGCCCGTCCACGTCGTCCTCGGCGATGAAGTGCGCCACTCCGCTCCGGCCGGCGTGCACCTCCGCGCCACCCAGTTCCTCGAACGTCACGTCCTCGTGCGTGACGGCCTTTACCACCTGCGGGCCGGTGACGAACATATAACTCGTCCCACGGACCATGATCGTAAAGTCCGTGATCGCCGGTGAGTAGACCGCCCCGCCGGCGCACGGCCCCATGATCGCCGAGATCTGCGGCACAACGCCGCTGGCCAGCGTGTTTCGCAGAAAGATCTCGGCGTATCCCCCGAGACTCGCGACACCCTCCTGGATGCGCGCGCCGCCCGAGTCGCAGAGGCCGATCACCGGGGCGCCGTTTCGAAGCGCCTGGTCGAGGATCTTGCAGATCTTCTGGGCGTGTCCTTCTCCAAGCGATCCGCCCAGCACGGTGAAGTCCTGGGAGAAGACGTAGACCAGGCGCCCGTGCACGGCCCCGTACCCGGTGATCACGCCGTCCGCGGGAGCCTCCACTTTGTCCAGCCCGAACGCCGTCCCACGGTGCGTGACGAACCGGTCCAGTTCCACGAACGTTCCTGGGTCAAGCAATTCCGCGAGGCGCTCGCGGGCGGTCAGCTTGCCCGCGTCATGCTGCCGCGCGATCCGGTCGGCCCCACCTCCCTCTTCGATCCGGGCGCGACGGGCGCGCAGCTCGTCGAGGCGGGGGTTTGCTCCGTCGGACACCCTGACTACGCCTGCGCGGCGGGAGCAGTCAGTGGCCGGATGGAGATCACCGCGTGCTTGTAGACGAGTTCGGGGCCCCCAGGGGTCTCCAGCAGCAGTGTGTACGTGCCGACATCCTTCAGGACAGCGTGCGGTACTTCGTACCCGTCCCGGCATCGAAGCTGAATCGGGGTTTGTCCCGCGACCAGCGTCTGATAAAATGAGTCCTCCATCGATATGTGCGCCCCTCGGGGCGGAATGGCGCTGGCCCGCGAGGGCTCCTGATGCACGGACATTACACTGCCTCCTCTCTTTTCTGGCCGAATTTCACTCAGGTCATAGATCACATCGGGGTCTGGGCCCTCCGCCTTTCCAGCCGACTCCCCATCGGTAACTGAGGTGTCCGCGGGTTCGGCGGGAGGCTCTACTCGCGACGAGAGTGACTCGATGTCGACGAGATCTGGTTCGTATGCCGAATCAGTCTTGCGTGCCTCTGGGCCTTGGGCCTGCGGCGCCGGCCAGGACTGCGCGCGAGCCGGTTCGGCGACACCCCTCTGCGCTCCCTCGGGGGCGGACGACGCGAACGCGGCTTCCGGAAGTGGCGCAGGCTCTCGTGGTACCCGGGATTCATCTAGTGGCGGCGTTTCTTGCTCGGGCCCTGGAGCGGCGGACGATGAGAGGGCGTCTGTGCGCTCGGCGGAACGGACAAAATGGCGCATCTCCTCCAGCTGCCAGCGCCGATCCCTCGTCTGGGCGGTTTCGGCTGCGGACGCCGTTCGGAAGAGCCACTTCGTCACCGCGTCGAGGACGGCCAGGACCGCGGGTTCGGATGCTCCCTCTTGCTGTGCCACGCCGAGAGACGTTTCGAGACCCCCCGGCGTGCTCACGGAAATCCCGACGAGCACGGCGGGACGGTCCAGGAACGTAATCCCGGAGGCCTGCCGCAAGGTGACACCCCGGTGGACCGGCTCAAGGGCATCTCGAACCGCCTCCACGGTCGCCGCGGCCAGCGTCCGCAGGCGAGATGCGGGTCCGGGAGTCGCACGTGCCCGGCCCGTGGCGACCTTCTTCTCTCCGCCGCGCATCCAGGCGATCTGCACCGAGGCGGAGATCTCCGCCGCCGACACGGACTCTTCTACGCGGACGACCCTGAAGTGCGGGATCTCGGCGGGCCGGAGGCCGTCCCGGAGTTGCGTCACCTGAATTCGCCACGGCTCGACGGGCAGGCCGTAGGCAGAAATGAGGGCGGCTCCGACTCCGCGCCGGATGGCCCGGCTGTCGGCAGAGTTTTCCGCGGTCACATACACTTGAGAAATCTCGCCGGTGTGGTTGGTGAAGACCCTCGCCGACGCGACCCCGTCCAGGGTCCCGAGAAACCGCTCGATCTCTTCTGCGAAGACTTCTCTTGGCATTCCCCGCCTATTCTCTCCGCTCTGAGGGCGTCCCTTCCCTCAGAACGTCGGAACGGCTGCCGGGCGGTGGAGCGGCGCACCGATCGGGACACCCTCGCCGCCGAGGGCCTGGACGCGGCGTCCGTCGAGAGTGATCTGAACCGCCGACACCCCGCGGACCTCCGTGGCGGTGTAGACGACCTGCCAGACCCGCGCCAGCATACTGCTCGACCCCCCGCCTCGAGAAAACGCCGACGTGAGGTCTACCGCGGCCACCCCGCGCAGGATCTGTACCCCCCGCAGGGCCGTTCCCTCCGGAATCTCGCTACTGATGCCGTGGCCCCGCTCTTCCGGAGTGGGACCGGCCAGGAGGGCCCGCAGCGCCTCTTCCACCCGCACGGACGTCCCCCCGGCCGAGGCGGTCCGGCTGGCCGAGACGAGCGTGCCGCTGCGTCCGGCGGGATCATAGTGCACGAAGAAGACCTCCACGGGACGCGGTACCGCGGGCACGAGCCGCAAGATGAGCACGGCGGCCGCCGCCAGAAGGGCAGCGGCCGCGAGCCACGACCCGAGCGTCCGGTGCCCTCTCTTGCCCCGCCTACGCACGGACTCCGACCATGTCGAGGAACTGGCGCTCGTCGAGGACCGTCACTCGCAGCTTCCGGGCCCGCTCCAGTTTGCTGCCCGGGGTGGCGCCTGCGACCAGGTAGTCGATGTGCTCATTGACGCTGTCGCCGACGGCACCGCCGAGCGCCTTGACGCGCTCGGCGGCCTCGCGGCGCGAGAACCGCTCGAGCGTGCCGGTGAAGACGACCGTCTTTCCAGACAGGGGGCCGGCGGAAGCGCGCCCCGAGGTGGGGCGCACGCCCGCGTCTCGGAGTTTCCGGAGCAGCCTCCCCGTGGCCGGCAGCCGGAAGAAATCCGCGACGCTCTGCGCGATCGTCGGACCCACCCCGGGGATATCGCTGATCTGTTCAAATGACGCCCCGCTCATGCGGTCGAGGTCCGCGAAGTGCGCGGCCAGGACCTCCGCGACGTGCACCCCGACGTGTGGGATGCCCAGCCCGTAGACCAGCCGCGCGAGCGTGGGGTGCCGGCTGCCGAGGATCGCGGCAATCACGTTGTCGGCGGATTTCTCGGCCATTCGGTCCAACATGAGGATCTGCGCCTTCGTCAGCGCATAGAGGTCGGCGGGATCCTCGATCAACCTGCGGTCGAGCATCTGCTGCAGAATCTTGGGCCCGACACCGTCGATGTTGAGGGCGTCTCGGGAGCCGAAGTGAATGAGGCGCTCCAGCACCTGGGCGGGACACGCCGTCCCGCCGGTGCACCGGGTCACCGCCTCCCCCGGCCGGCGCTCGACAGGAGAACCGCACACCGGACAGGTGGTCGGCATGTCGAATTGGCGCTCGCTTCCGGTGCGCTTCTCGACCAGGACGCGGACGACCTCGGGGATAACCTCCCCGGCCCGCTGGACGATGACGGAATCGCCGATGCGGACGTCTTTGCGCCGCATCTCGTCTTCGTTATGCAGGGTCGCATGACGCACGATGACTCCGGACACCCTGACCGGCTCGAGGTCGGCGACGGGGGTGAGGGCGCCTGTCCGGCCGACCTGGACGGTGATATCGTGGACGCGCGTTTCCGCCTGCTCCGCGGGGAATTTGTACGCGATCGCCCACCGGGGCGCCTGGCTCGTCGCCCCCAGTTCGGCCTGCTGGTCCAGGGAGTCCACCTTCACCACGACCCCGTCGGTTCCGTACGGGAGGTCCGGGTGCCGCGCCCTCCACTCCGCGATGTACGCGAGGACGTCGTCGAGCGATTCTGCGCGGCGCGCGTAGGGATTGACCGGCAACCCCGCCTCCCGTGCCCACGCCAGCGCGTCCCCATGCGTCTTGAACCGCCGGCCGCGCACCTCGCCGAGTTGATACACATACAGGCCGAGCGGCCGGCCGGCGGTGATCGCGGGATCGAGCTGCCGCAGCGATCCCGCGGCGGCGTTGCGCGCATTGGCAAACGGAGCCTCTTCCGCCTGCACCCGCTCCGCGTTGATCGTCTCGAGCATGCGGACCGGCAGGTACACCTCGCCCCGGACTTCCACGAATTCCGGCACGGCCGCCTCGGGACGGAGCCGCAGCGGAAGCGAGCGGAGCGTCCGGAGATTGGGGGTCACGTCCTCCCCCCGCAGGCCGTCTCCGCGAGTGGCGCCGCGGGTGAACAGCCCGCGCTCGTACACAAGGGAGACCGCCGCGCCGTCCATCTTCAGCTCGCAGACAAACGCCACAGCCTGCCCGCTCAACCCTGTGAGCACGCGCTTGTGCCAGGCTCGGAGATCGTCCTCGTCGAAGGCGTTGGCCAGGCTCAACATCCGCTGAGGATGCGTGACGGCCCGGAATGCGTCGGCCGGGGGCGCCCCGACGCGCTGGGTCGGGGAATCGGGCGTGACGAGCTCCGGGTGGGACGCCTCGAGATCGCGAAGCTCCTGCACCAGCGCATCGTACGCTTCGTCGGAGATCTCCGGCGCGTCGAGGGCGTAGTAGCGGTAGCTATGGCGGCGAATCTGATCCCGCAGGTTTTCAACCTGCCGGGCAATGTTTGCGGGCGCCCGCCGCGCGGGGGCGCGCCCTCCTTTGGCCTTGGTGCTCATACCATCTCCAGGAATGGTCGGGGAAACGGCGTCCCTACCACGAACGTGCGAGATCTATTATAGGAAGGGATCGACGGTCTGATAAGACCCGCTGGAACCCCCGCGGCCCCGGATCAGGTCAACCGCCGGCCATGGCGGGAATGATGGCGATTTCGGCCCCTTCGGTCAGAGGAGTCGCAAGACCGGACAGAAACCGGATGTCCCGCTCGTTCACGAAGATGTTGACGAACCGGAGGACTTCGCCCCGATCGTCCAGGATCTTCGACCGGATCCCCGGGAACCTTCGGTCGAGATCCGCGATCGCTTCCGCAAGATCGGCGCCGCTCGCTTCGACGACGCGCTCGCCATTCGTGAGGCGGCGGAGCGGGGTAGGGATGCGCACGTGAACGGTCATACTCTCGCCAGGACGCGCTCCTCAAACGACGCAAGCGTCGGGCTGATGGTGATCGCCGCCGGGATCTCGTGCTCGACGGCCTCCAGGGCCTTGAGCCCGATGCCGGTGATGTAGGCCACCGTGACCTCGTCGGGAGCGATCGCACCGGCGGCCGCGAGCTTCTTCAACACGCCGACCGTGACCCCACCCGCCGGCTCGGTAAAGAGGCCCTCGGTCTCGGCCAGCAGGCGGATCGCCTCGACAGTCTCCTCATCCGTGACCGACTCCACCGTGCCGCCGGTGCGGCGAGCGAGGTCCAGGACATATCCGCCGTCCGCCGGACTGCCGATCGCGAGCGATTTCGCCACGGTGTGCGGGATCACGGGGGTGACCGTCTCGGAGTTGTTCCGGTAGGCGGTCGCGATCGGGCCGCACCCCTCCGCCTGTGCCGCGGTCATCCGCACGCTCTTCGGCGGGATGAGGCCGAGAGCCTGAAACTCTTCGAACCCCTTGTGGATCTTCACAAACATGTTGCCCGACCCGACGGGGACGACGACCCGGTCGGGGGCCTGCCACCCCAGCTGCTCGGCGACCTCAAACGCCAGCGTCTTTGCCCCCTCCGAGTAATAGGGCCGGAGGTTTACGTTGGCGATCGCCCAGTGGTGCTCTTCACCAATCTCCAGACACAACCGATTGACGTCGTCGTAAGTCCCCTCTACCTCCACAACCGTGGGACGGTACACCGTGGTTGTCAGCACTTTGGCCCGCTCGAGACCCATCGGGATGAAAACGATCGCGCGCAGCCCGGCCTTCGCCGCGTGCGCGGCGACGGCGTTCGCCAGGTTGCCCGTGCTCGCGCACGAGAGGACGCCGAACCCGAATTGGCGGGCGGCCGCCAACGCGACGGCGACGACGCGGTCCTTGAAGGACCACGTCGGGTTTCGGGTGTCGTTCTTCAGGTAGAGGTGCCGGAGCCCGAGCACCTGCCCGAGGCGATCGGCCCGGAGGAGGGGCGTGAACCCGGGGGCGAGATCCCACTCGGGCACGCGGGCGGCCGGCAGGAACTCCTGGTACCGCCAGATGGACGCGGGGCCGCGCGTGATCTGCGCGCGGAGCGCGGGGCCGGTCAGATCATCGTGTGTATACTGGACTTCGAGCGGCCCGAAGCACTGCTCGCACACATACAGCGCCTCCGCCGGGTAGTGCTGTCCACACTCCCGACACACGAGACCCGCGACCGCCATCTCTTGCCTCCTCTTCTGCTCCGGCTCGGTGCGCCGGTGGCAATTAAAAATCCCCCTCCAACTCCGCGAGGGGGATCGCTCCCTCTTATCTACCGGAATTGGATCTTCCGCGGGAGTTAGCACCATGCCAGGCGCGTACCTGGTAGGCTGCCGGGTGTCATCGGGCCCGTCCCTCGACCGCTCTCGATAAGAGTTGCTATTTAGTTTGGTCCTAACCTAACACGCACACTACAGGGTGTCAAGGATTTTCAGCCGCCGCGCGTGGAATACCCGGCGTCATGCACCCGGTTCTCGTCCGGCTCGGCCCGCTCACGCTCCGGTGGTACGGTGCGATGATGGGCACAGCACTCTTGTTCTCCGTCCCCCTCACCGCGCGTTTCGGCGAGCGGTTCGGCATCGCCCGCTCCCTCATCGTGGATACGCTGGCGGTGCCCTTCCTGCTCGTTCTTCTCGTCGGCGCGAGGGTGGGGTACGTCCTGTCCCACCTCCAGGAGTTTGCCGGCGCCCCCCTGGCCGCCATCCTCCCGCCCTATGCCGGGCTGGCGTCCCACGGATCTATCGCCGCGGGACTGCTCTTCCTCGCCTGGTGGTGCCCCCGTCACGAGGTATCGAGGTGGCGCCTGTTGGACGCCATGACGCCGGCGATCCTAGTGGCGATCATCCTGGTGCGGTGGGGGAACTTCATGAACGGAGAGCTGTTCGGCGATCCGACGGCGCTCCCGTGGGGGATTGCCGTCCCGGGCGACCCCGCCGGCCCGCGCCATCCCCTGCCACTGTATGAGATGGCGGGAACGGGGGTGATCCTCGCGTGGGTCCTCCGGATGGCCGACCGGAGGCCGTTCGACGGGTTTCTGTTCTGGTCGGCGATTGTCGCGTCATCGGTCCTCCGATTCTTTCTCGATCTGTTGCGCAACCAGGACCGTACGGCCGTGTTTCTCACGCTGGGGCAAATGGCCGCCCTGGTGTTGATTGCGTGGGGCGTCTGGTTCTTGTGGACGAAAGCCGGCGCCTCCGCACTGCGACGTGGAGCCATGGGCGATCGAAGTGGGGAGCGTCCCAGAAGTTAGTTGAGTTCCTTTCGCAATCGCTCGACGTCGAGCAGCGTCAACCGGCCGCGGGCGTGGCGAACCAGGCCCATCTCCGCGTAGCGCCGGAGGCATTTGTTGATGCTCTCCCGGGTCGCCCCGATCATGTTGGCAAGGTCGCTCTGGGTGAGCCGAGATGTGATGACCACGCTGCCCTTCGACCCCGCTTGCCCCCGCGTGTGGGCCAGGTCGAGCAGCGTCCGAACCAAACGCGTGCCCACGTCAAGGAACGCCGCATCAAGAACGAGCTGATCAACCCGCCGGAGCCGGCGGCTCAGCACGGCCATGAGGTTTATGGCTACCTGAGGCTGCTCGGCGATGAAGCGCAGAAAGTCGTGCCGTTGGAGAATCAGCAGCTCCGCGGCCTCCATGGCCATCGCGTCCGCGGATCGGGGTTCGCCGTCGAGCAGAGCGAGATCGCCGAAGAAATCGCCGGGGCCGAGCAAACTGAGCACTACTTCCTTGCCTTCGGCGGACCCGAGGATGATCTTGACTTCACCTTTCTCGATGATGTAGAGGGCCGTTCCCGCGTCGCCCTCATGGAAGATAGTTTCCCCCGCCGCGTAGCGGTGCCGGCGCATGAGCGCCGCCAGATCGTCCAGTTCTCCACGATTCAGCCCGGAGAACAGCGGGACCTGTGCCAGAAGTCCCTGTGTCGCCACGCCGCGCCCCCGTCAAGAAGCGCCGTCCACTGCGGCACCTACGATGCCCTTCCATCTTCCTCCTGCCCACCCGCGCTGAGTAACGTCCCTCGGGGACCTTTCGGGAGCCCTGCGATCACAAACCTCCACGGCGGCGGGCATGATGTGTTCGAGCAGGAGGAAACGGCGAGCTAGCACGAGAAGTAGCGCCCGTGCCATAGGAGTGGCAGTTACATATTGACATGTCTTGAAGCACCTGAATATTGTTGTCCTGCCATTATATCGACCCTACAGCCCGTCGGAAGCCAAGCCTGTGGTCTCGACCTCTTGGTGATCTCCCAGGAAAGCGATCCCGATCTACCGCCTTACAATGAGCCGTCACATCGGCAAGAGCAAGGCTAATGGCACCGAAGGGAGGACGGTCTATGGGCACAGGCGAGAGAATACCTCACGAATCACGCGGGGCGAATACTGGTCAGAGCTGTTATCAGGTAAATGACTCATGCCATGGATGGGTGGGCGGTGTTCCAAGAAATGACGGTCACGTCATGGAATCCCCTCAGGTCTCCGTTGTGTATTGGGATGCATACTTTCAAGGGGAACCCGGCGCGGTCGATCTGATGAACACGTTCTTCACGGACATCTTGGGCGGCAGATTCATGCGCGGGCTACGCCAATATGGCGTGGGAGCGGGGAAACTTCTCGGGCACCAGACTATTGTACCCGCTCAGCCGCCCCCGGCGTCCATGTCGCGGGAGGACATCGAGAACCAGTTGATCGAGTGGATCGACCAAGAGGTCGTGCCGGCCCCGACACCGGACGAAAGAAACCTGCTCTACGTCATCTTTACGCCGAACCACACCACATTCGGCGATGTCGGGTACTGCACCTGTGGATATCATCAGAGCGGGCGCTATCGTCTCCCGACGAATGACAACCTCTTCTGGGCCGCGATCCAGGAATGGCATCATGGCGACAAATTGCCGGCCGATCCGCGAGATTTTGTCGATTCGTGCTCGTGGTGCGTAAGCCATGAAATGGTGGAAGCCTTTACCAACCGCGATGGACGAGGTTATCACACTGAGACCGGGTGCGAAATTGGAGATATTTGCGAGTGCGCGAAGGGTTCTCCCACTCAAAAGACCCCCATCATTAAGACCGCGGTGGACGGGTGGTGGGTTGAACCGTACTGGGACAATGTGAATCGATCGTGCTACCCTCTGCACATTGTTCCGCGAAGCGATGCTCCTGTCGAAGGGTACGAGATCGAAGGCTAAGACATGCTCAGGCCCGACGAGGACCGATCCGGGCGATCCCCGGGAGGTCCGGCGTGGAACGCGTCGAGCGCGTTCGTGCTCAACGCACACTGGATGGCCTGATCCAGCGTCATCGCCTTGCCCTCGGCCCAGGCACTCGCGAAGGCCGCGTCACTCAGCCCGGCGCGTGTGGTGGCGATGCTGCGCTCGTATTCAGCCCGGTCTGGAGGCCGGAGGAGCGCGCCCAGGAGGCTGAGGACTTCTTCCGTCGACCCCAACAGCCGCGCGGCCCGAACGAATCGCCCTTCCCCCGCAGCGACTCCTCCGAGCCCCGCCAGGTATTCGGCGATACCGAGTTTGTACACGAGCTGCTGGGCCAGGCCGAGTGCTTCCTTAAAAAGGCCCGCCGCTCCTTCGTAGTTGCCTTGTTGTAGCGCGACATGCCCCAAGTTACCGAGCGTAATGGCGATCCCCCTCTTATCCGCGAGCTCGCGCAGCAGGGCCAGGCTCTCCTCGTATGTCATGCGCGCCGCGGCATAGTCGCCCTGAGATCGTGCGACTTCTCCCAGCGAATTAAGCGACACGGACATGCGCCACTTGTCCTGGACCTGGCGGCCCAGCGACAGGCTCTCCGTAAGCAGCGTCTTCGCACGCTCATAGTCCCCCTGACTTTCCGCCACCATTCCGAGGCCATAGAGTACCCGCCCCATGCCGGACAGGTCACCGAGGTCTCGGAACAAGGCCAAACTTTTTGAGCAGAGCGCGATTGAGCCTTCGTAGTCGCCCTGTCGACATGCCAAGAATCCTGCCCCAGCAAGCGCCTTCGCCCGCACTGCGGCCGACGCATCGCGACTGCGTGAGAGCGTGTCCTCCAACCACCCGCGTCCCTCGCTGAAGTAGCCGCGCACATACCAGAATTGCCATAACGCGCTGGCCAGGCGGACCCCCGACTCCCCCTCCTCCATCTTGCTCAATTCCAGCGCCGTTCGGAGATTGCCGTGCTCCATCTCCAAGCGGTCAAGCCACACCGACTGGTCCGGGCCGATGAGCTTCGATTCCGCCTGCTCCGCGAGATGAAGATACCAGTCCACATATCGCCGCCGCGTCGCGGCCATCTCGCTCGATTCGCCCAGCCGATCGCGGCCGAACTCTCGAACCGTCTCCAGGAGTCGGTACCAATGCCGTCCGTCCTGCGCGTGCATGAGGACAAGTGACTTGAACACCAACTGCGTCAAGAGATCCAGGATCTCTTGCGTGCCAACGCCGTCACCCGCACAGATAGCCTCTGCCGCCTCTAGAGTCCACCCGTCGGCAAAGACCGACAGGCGGCGCAGCAAGGCCTGCTCCTTGTGCCCGAGCAGGTCATAGCTCCAGTCGAGCGTGCCGCGCAGTGTCTGCTGCCGCGGGGGGGCGATTCGCCCGCCGCCGGTGAGGAGGCTGAAGCGCTCATCCAACCGTTCCGCGATCTGCGCGGCAGACAGGGCCTGCATGCGCGCGGCGGCCAGTTCAATCGCGAGCGGGATGCCGTCCAGGCGGCGGCAGACCTCGGCGATGGCACTCGCATTGTGAGAGGTGAGCGTGAACCCATGCCGGACAGCCATTGCCCGATCGATGAACAGGCGGACCGCCTCGTATTGCATCAGGTGTTCCACAGGTGGCATCCGCCGCGGTTCGGGAAGGGACAGGGACGGCACGCGCCAGACGATTTCCCCTGCAACGCCAAGCGGCTCGCGGCTGGTCGCGAGAACACGGAGCCGCCTGCATGCGCGCAGGAGGGCGTCCATCAACTCCGCGCATGCCGCGAGCAGGTGCTCACAGTTATCCACCACCAGGAGTAGCTCTTTGGGCCCCAGATAATCGAGAAGTGTCGCCAGCAGCGAACGACCGGTCACTTCCCGCACGCCCACCGCCGCGGCCACCGTTTGCAGCACGAGCTCCGGGTCCCGCAGCGCCGCCAGTTCCGCCAACCAGACACCGTCCGCGTACGTGTCGAGCACCTCGGCAGCCACCCGCAGCGCGAGTCGGGTCTTCCCACAACCCCCCGCCCCTGTGAGCATGAGTATGGAGGTCGTCGAGAGGAGGCGTTTCACCTCGGCGATCTCGCGCTCGCGCCCAACGAAGCTTGTCAGCTGCCGGGGGAGGTTGTTAGGAAGGACATCCAACGACCGAAGTCGTGGGAACTCATGGGGCAAATCGCGGTGGAGGACCTGAAAGATCCTTTCCGGTTGTTGCAAATCCCTGAGCCGGTGCGAGCCCAGGTTGTGCAGCCTGATGCCCGCCGGCAGAGTGTTTTCGACGAGCGTGGCGGTCGTGAGAGAGAGCAGGACCTGTCCACCATGGCCCGCGGCGCAGATCCGGGCCGCGCGGTGCACGTCGAGTCCTACATACTCTCCGGCCACCTTGTGCGGCTCTCCGGTGTGCAACCCCATCCGGACACGCGGAGCCGCCCCTTCGGGCCAGGAATGCCTGCGGATCGCCTGCTGCGCCGCGACCGCCGCGGCGACCGCATCCCGCGCGCGCAAGAACACGACGAGTAAGGCATCTCCTTGGGTCCCAATCTCCCGTCCGCCTTCTTGCCGAAATGTGGCGCGCAGCAATCGCCGGTGCTGCGCCAGGAGATGAGCATAACGCGCGTCCCCCAGGCGCTGGAGGAGGTCAGTCGACGCCTCCATATCCACGAGGAGAAATGTGACCGTCCCTGAGGGCACGCGAGGCATTCCGCTACCTCCGCGTTCAGGGGACACCGCGACGCCAGCATTCGCGACGTTCGACGACGGACTCGACTGTCCTTCAGAACGCGGCAGCTCAGGCGCCGCGGCTCACCCGTTCCGCCACTCGATGCCGAAGCCCCCGCGGGGCAGCTTCCAGTCGATGTTCCGGTAGGGGCACCCGAGCAGGCAGCTCGTGCATTCGACGCAGTTCTCGAAGGAGACGGCGATCTTCTCGCCGTCCCACGTGTACACGTTGGCGGGGCAGAACGTCGTGCACGGGCGCTTCCACTGGGTCCCGCAGCGCTCCAGGCAGACGCCGGCGTCCGTGATCTTGATGTGGGACTGTTTGTCGTGCTTCCAGCGGAGCGTGTAGAGCTTTTCTTCGATCGTCTTGCGCGTGCCGTCCGGGGTCACCGCAGCGCCCTCCATCCCGTGTAGGCGTCGCCCAGGATCCGCCACCAGGGCCGCTCGGACAACAAGCGCCGCAGGATGCGCCGCTGCTTTTCGCGTTTGCTCACGCCGTCCACCGTGAGCATCTCCTGGATCGCCTCGCTGAGGAGGGCCGGGTAGACCTGGAGCAGGTCGGGCCGGCGCTCCACGAGGTCCGGCAGC